>Ga0302325_10004403_pt1 | contig 32587 bp, 29 predicted proteins | sample Palsa_T0_2_FD_201948 | JGI IMG/M metagenome (GOLD analysis project Ga0302325, IMG submission 201948) | Peat permafrost microbial communities from Stordalen Mire near Abisko, Sweden - Palsa_T0_2 | ecosystem: Environmental > Terrestrial > Soil > Palsa > Peat permafrost | place: Sweden: Abisko... | reverse complement strand
TGGCGGGAAAGCTTCCCTACGACTTGCTGCTCGAAGCGACCGATCCGCAGTATGTGTGTTTCGAGATGGATCTGTATTGGATTACCAAGGCGGGGGCCAATCCACTCAACTATTTCGCGCGTTGGCCTGGGCGCATTCAATTGGTGCACGTGAAGGATGCTGCCACGGAGCTGCCGCACCGCATGACGGATGTGGGGGCTGGCATGCTCGATTGGCGAGTCCTTCTTGGGCGCGGCGCCCAGGCGGGCGTCAAGCACTTCTTCGTGGAGCAGGACGAGGCGTCGGACCCAATTGCAAGTGTCACTGCAAGTTATGCCTACCTGCGCGATCTGCGATGGGACAGGACAGTGTTGCGACCCGCAACCGAGTGACCCGACATTCGCGTGACACTCGAGCGACGGCGCGAGTCTGCAATCGCGCAGCGTCCGCGGCGATGGGCTGCCGCACGATGCACCCACAAGCGGTGTGCAAGTCTACGTCAGGAAGACGTGCTTCGCGCTCGCTCGCCGCGAGCCTAGGGATCATCGCCCGCAGCCGTCGCTGCCAACGCGCCAAGCGCAGCAATGTTCTTCACCAGTTCGGGCGGAAAGTGGTGTCGCGTCTGCAGATAATCGGCTGCGTTATAACCCACCCACGCGCGCCCGTCCGCATCCTCCCAGGCGAGCACCTTCAGCGGCAGATCGATCGCCACGGTTGGGTTTGCAATCATCAGGGGCGTGCCCGCTTTCGGACTGCCGAGTATCACGAGCCCCGTCGGGCGCAGCGTCAGCCCCGAGCGCGCCGCATCACCGCTGAAATCGATGCGGGCAAAGACGGTCAGGCCCCGAGCCCGAGCCAGCGACTCGATGCGTGTCAACGCGTCCGCGACGCTGTGGTGCGTCGGTAATATGCAAAGTCCTTGAACTGAACTATCAGCGCTCATGACGACCTCCTCGTCGGGCAATTAACGATTGCACCGCCATGAAATTATCTCACGCGTCAATGCAGCAATTCTCGCTTGTCGGGGGCCGCTCAAGTTCCTACAGTGCTTTCCCATTGGTTGTAATCAGGTCGTCATGTTAGCCCAATCCGGATTCATTCTTGACGTGCCTGTCGATGGCGTAACCCGCGGGCGCGCTTCTTCGCGCGACCGGCAAGTGGCGGATCCAAACGATGCGGCGCTGTCCATGGGCAGCGAGCACTTACTCAGGAGGAATGTGATGTACACGAAGTCATTCGCTTCTTTGGCGCTCCTTGCGGCCGCTGCGTTCGTCAGCAGTTCTGCATGCGCTCAGAGCACCACGGCCGTTGAGCAGGTGATGGTTGGAGTGTCGATGCAGACGAAGCGACTCGACACAGCGCTCAGCAATCTCGGCCAAATCGAAAAGAATCTGCACGGCGCTGATGCTGGCAGCGTGGACGAGGTCGCGAACGCGGGACGCCAGTTCACCGGAGTCGTGGGGGAAGCAACGCCCGTGGGGCTTATCCTCAGGCACATGAAGTATCCGGACGACATTCGCTTTACGCGCGCGATCCTCGCCATATCCGCGAGCAAGGCGGTGCTTGTCGCCAACACCGATGCGGAAATCATCAACCGCAATCTGCCGCAAATCGCAACCCCGGCGGCCGCTGCCGAGTCGGCCAAGATTCGGGACGCCATTCTTGAGACTCGTTACCTGCTCGAGACGGTTGCGCAGATTAAAGATTGATTCGCTTGCGGCGGTTCGTCGCCGCGCATCCCGGGCGCGGCGCCGCTGATCGAGTGCGCAAGACATGTACCTTGCGGGAGTCACCGTCAGCTGCCGCGGATCGTCAGACTCTCGATGAGCGTGCCGTACTCCTCAAATGTCGGGGCGGTCAACCCGGCGACCTTGCCTTGATCGTCCCACTGGCGCACGCGCACGGCCTGCCCGAAATAGTACTCGTTCTCGAATGCTGAAATTTCCTGCGGGGCCATCGGGCCACCTTGAAGTTTAAGCGTATGGACCGATGCGCTACTGAGCCGCGCGAAGTACCGCACATCGGTCGCGCACAGATAGCGCTTTGCCGGAACGTGCAAGCGCACCGGTTCGGAGACTTCCGGGCGGAAGCGCTGCGCGAGCCACCGGCTGCCGAGTTCTTCGTGGCGGACATCTGAAGTCCAGTCCGCAATGTCGTCCGGAACAACGGCGAGCAGATGCCCAATGTCGTGCAGCAGGGCTGCAATAACGAGCGCCGCAGGCGCGGCTTCTTGCCGCGCGAAGTACGCCGCCTGCAAGGCGTGTTCGGTCATCGAGACTTCCTCGCCGAAATACGCCTGCGCGCCGCGTGTATCAAAGATCCTGTGAATCTCATCGACGATATTCATGTAGCGGTGTTGCGCTCAAGTTCGCGCCGCAGCAGCGCCGATTGGCTATAAACGCTGTCGCGGGTCAGATAGCAGCCGCGCAGATGGCGTGGATGCTTTGCCGAGGAGAAGGGCGTACGGCCATGTAAGGTGCGCTGATTATCGAATGCGACCAGATCTCCGGTGGTGAGCCTATAGGTCAACTGAAACCGCGGCTCCCGCAAGAGCGCCGCAAAGCGCCGGTAAGCTGCGTAGAACGGGTGCGCATCGTGCGCAGATAGACGCAGCGGCGCTATCGAGCGGTTGTTGTAATGTACCGCCGTTACTGCACCACGGCATGAGAGTTGGATCAGAGGTCGCTCCGCGTAGAGCTCCGCGTCTTTGGAGCGATAAAGAAACGGCACCGGAGTCTGCGTCAACAACGCAAAAGCGCCGCGGTCGGTCGAGCGCAGGTGCTCGGCGAGGGCGAAGCCGTCCGCGAATAGACTCTCGCCGCCGTCACGGGATGCAACGAGGGCGTGCAGTACCTGAAAGCCCGGCACCGGTTCGCGGTAGGGATTGTCAGTGTGCAGGCCCAGGCCCAAATCGGAGTACGCAAGGTTCTCGGGCTGTGGCACCGAGCGTACGTCGAATACCAGGCCGTAGTTAGTCTCCGCTACGCGTCCGACGAACGACATCGCCTCGAGGATGGCATCTTCGTGGGACGGCACACCGCTTAAGAATGCGATGCCATCCTGCAAGAGGCGTGTCAGCCAATTGAGGCGTACGGTCGGATTGCCGCGCGCTTCGGCCAGTGTCGTGCGCGCGAAATCTCGCGAGGCATCGAGCCGCGCGCCTTCGAGCCACAGACGGCTTGCAAATTCCGGCCGCGAGCGCGCGGCACCGAAGTCGTGCAGCGCAAGCCAATCGAGGTCAAACGACGCTCGGTGCACATCGTTCTCCCATTCGACGCGCACCGTCTTGTCGTCCGCCGATGCCGAGCGAATCTTCGGATCATCGGGCAGGTCGGCAATGTCGATGAGCCGCTGGCCGCTGTGCGGATCACGATCCTCGCGCAGATTGTCACGCAGCCAAATGCTTGCGAATTCACTCACGTCGCCATTCGCCCACTCAATTGTGAGCGATTCTGGCCTCGAGAAGACGCGCTTGGCCGATCTTGGATGCGTCATGGCAGGTGATGGCCCGTTGCAGCGGCCCTTGCGTTCAGTGCATAGAGAAACCCGGCACCGAGCGCCGCGAGCGCGCTGATGGCAGCCAATGCCAGGAACACACCCTGCCAGCCGAATGCCACGGAGACCCTCGCGACGCTGTCCCCTGCAAGGACACCACCCAAATACCCGACTCCGTCGATGATTCCCGATGAGACGGCGCCCGCCTGTTTGCCACCGAAGTCGAGGGCGAATGCGCCGCCCAGATAAGAATAGGGCCCGAGTAGGAAAAAGGCGATTGCCCCGATGGCAACAAGCGGCAAAAGGGGACCCGTAGAGCTCGATCGCATCGACATCAGCGCCAGCAGGGCTGCAACGGTTGCCGCAAGCCCGACGAACAGTATGAGCGAGCGTCCATTCACACCCAGGCGATCGCTGAGCCAGCCTGATGCGAGCACCGAGACCGCCCCGACTGCCGGAAAGATCGCGCTCATGCCCGCAGAATTGCTCATGCTGTAACCCAAGTAGTCCCGCAGATACACCGGAGTCCAGGTATTGAACGTTTCGCGAATTATTGTGCACCCGAGCGATAGGACGCAGACCAGCACGAAGGCGCGACTGCGCAGCAGCGGCCGAAGGAGCGCAGCCACATTTACCGGGCGCGACTCATTCGCTGCAAAGAGGTTGAGCGGATTGGGCTTTGCCTCATCGTAGCCCTCCTGGGTGCGCGATTCGCGCAGCAGGAGAACGTTCGCGACCAACATGAGGCCCGCTACCGCCGCGGCGAAGTAGAACAGTGCGCGCCAGCCGAATCCGTGCTGGATCATCACGCCCATGCATTGCCGTGCCAGCGCGTCTCCGATCAGGTAGCTCAGACTCAGAATGCCGATAATCGTGCCGTAGGAGGAAAAGTCGAACCATTTCGAGGAGACTTTTATGAGCCCAGCCCAGGCGATCGACTGGGTCAGCCGGTTTCCGAGCCACGCAAAGGTGAACAGCGGCAGTGCCGCGCCTGAGGCGAATAAGAGCGTAAAGACGGTCGCACCGCCCAACCCGATCAGGAAATTGACGCGGCCGCCCCAAAAATCACCGAGGCCGCCGAGGAACAATTTACCGAGCGCGTAGGCAAGCACTCCAAAGGAAGTTATCGCGCCGATGCGCACAATAGCGTCGGCGTGACTGACTCCACGCTGTCCCAACTCCTCGACCAGCAACGGCGTCGCTACCGAGAGGTCTGCGCGGCAGAAGTAGCAGGCGGCGTAGCCCCCAAATAGCAGCACGATGATCCTGGCTTGCCGGTAGCGCAGCGATCGGCCCTGCCTGGCGCGCGTTGGGGGATCGCTGCCGTGAATTGCCTTGGTGGGTCGAAACTTTCTTGTTTCTTCGTCGAATTCAGGGCGGCTGGTCATAGAGCCTTGAGATCGAAACGCCCGCAATTTGTGGCCGAACGGCCCGTCCGCCGCATCGACGCTGCAAGCCAAGTCTTTGGGCATGGTACTTGCTCGCTGCTATGGTGGAAATCCCGTATTCGTCCTTTAGGGAGATGAAAATGGATCTGCTCGTCGTTCTGATTATCCTCCTGCTGCTGTTTGGCGGTGGCGGGGGCCTGTATTGGGGGATGGGAGCGGGATGGGGCATAGGTCCGGTCGGTCTCATCGTGCTCGTTCTCGTCGTTGCCTACCTTCTGAACGGCTATCGCGGCAGACGAGGGCCTCCGCTCTAGACACGAGTGGCTGCGCGCTACCCGCGCAGTGGCGGCGCAGAAGACTGCAGGTCGGCCCGGCGCTCGCGAGCGTCGCACCCGTGTTTGGGTTTTAAGTCGAACAGTCTTTTCGGGCACGGCTACCTGAGCGCCAGCCGGATCACGAGGCGTAGACCCGACCACGTCTTCTCGAACGAGTGCGGTGCGTGCACCACGGCGACCTTGCGGCCTTCCCCTTGATGCCGAGCTTCTTCGGCAGCGGTGTATTCGAGTATCCGGCCATCTTGGCGTAGGTATGCAATCAAATTGGAGCGCGTTTACCGCGGCGCATGGGTGAGCCTGAGATCGGCGAATGTCGTCCACTTGCCGGATTTGTCCTTCTGCTCCATCAGCCACTGCCACGAGTCATTCTGCGGGGACCAGCGGTAGGTGGTGTGAAAGGGACCATCGGGATACTCGAATATGAAACGAATCGAGTCACCATCGCGAGTGCCGTAGCCGAGAGTTTCGGAGAATCGACCTCCAAATACGTCGAGGAGATGCAGCACGTAGCGCTCGCTGACAGGGTCGTAGCCCAGATACCAGCTAGCCTCGTACCGATGCTCCGCGCTTGGCGCTCCCGCAGCCGTGCCCTCGTGGATGTAGAGAAATTGATGATCGAGTACCCATTCGGCACGCACTTCGTGGTGTGCGTCGCGCCCCACGATCTTTCCTTGCAGAGCCCAGTTGCCTTTCATGTGATCAACTCTAGGTCATCCGGCCATGCGGCGGAGGTTTGCGCATGGGCGCCGGCAGGGGCCAGCGGCAGAAGAATCATGCAGAGGAGCGCCAAGGTAGCGCGGCTGCTTTTCACGACTTTACGCGCTTCCTGCCTTGGCCTGTGGGACGGCTGCCTCGAGACTGAAAGCCAAAGAGCCGATTGAACGTCGTTGATCTTGAACACGGTGAGACTCCCGATACGCATGATTCAAAGCGAACCGCTCCGCCATCCGTCGCGTGGCGACCCGCCGCCTACCGCAGGGACGCGCCAAGCGCCGCGATCCCGCCCACGATGTGATAAAAGCTGCTCGCGGGCGCGGGCGAGTCGACGAGCGCGCCGTTCGCTAACCGCAGGTCGAGCCACAACCCGGCGATCAGGGTATCCAGATACAAAAAGAGGCTGGCGGCCGCCTCGGCGGCGTAGGTCGAGTATCTGGAATCGCCGGTTATGGATGCGGCCAGCAGCGCGCCTTTTAAGCGCTCGGTCTGCGGCCAAAGGCGTGCGTTAGGATCGTGAACGCTAAAATCATCGAGCAGCGCGTTGATTGCGACGGCGCCGCGTACACCGGCATCTTCGCCGACCGCTATCAGGCGTAATGCATGAGCGCGTCGCGCCGGCCAATTGCGTCGCTGACACTGCAAGAGAAGCCACGCCCATTCGAATTGATGGCCTGGTTCGATGATCCGACCGGCCGTGCCCGGCGCCGCATCCCATGAGGGCGTGAAACTCTCACCAAGCGCGCCGCTCGCCGGGCTTATGAAGCGCGCGACGGCAAGGTCGGCAATGTCATCCGTCCACGCGGCCCAGCCCGGATCGTTGCCGATCTGCGCCCAGGCGAGACAGGCTTCGAGGAGGTGCATGTGCGGATTGGATTCGCGCCGGTCGACATCGACCTCTCCGGAGCGGAAGCCACCCGTCGCGCCGCGCCACTGCTTCTCGATCTGATCCCTAAGATCAAGTGCGCGGTGCTCGAACTCCGCCCGGGCATCGAGCGCGACCGCCGCTGCTGCAAATCCGAGCAGTACGAACGCCTGGTCGTAGAGAAGCGCGCGCTCATCCAGTGGGTGGCCGTCTATCCCGGCGAGCGTGCGGTACAGCCCATCTTCGCGGCGGTAATGGGCCACGAGGTAGTCCACCCCTCTGCGCACGATGCCCGTCACATCGCCCCGCCAGCCGAGCATCGGGGCCTTGGCGAAGGCGGTCAGCTGGCGCGGCTGTACGCGTGCGCGCCGTGGATCGCGCAGTGGCGTGCCGTCCTGGCCCAGAGTCTCGACGAAGCCGCCATTGCGTGGATCAACGCCCTGGCGCGACCAAAGCGGATACGCGGCGCCGACGAGCCACTCATGGAGCCGGCCGCACAGTGCCGCGAGCCTCGCCTCCACGAGGGATTCCTCTTCTTGCGCCATACTTAATAGACCTGTTGGACCACGCCCGTGGGCATGCTGAGCAGCTGTATATTCCTCGCCGATCGCAACACGGCCGCCATGGCGCTGCGCCTTGCTTGGATCGCCCCGTGGCGCCTCATCGGCTTTGTTATTTTTCGCATGTAACCCCATCCGGCGCGACGCATTGCCGCGGCACTCAAAGCACTGTTGCCCGTGCCGCTTGCGATATAGCGTACGCATCCGCCGCTAGCGCCAGCGCGCCAAGCGGTCCCGCAAGCGCTCCCAGACCGGGCGCAACGATGTAGCGGTCAATACCGCCCGACAGGGCCTCCAGATCGAGATAGCCGTTGAGACTCGCAATGAGCAGCCGACGTGCGTGCCCGAGTATTTGTGGCCGGGCTTGCGCGACACCGCCGCCGACGAGTATGCGGCGTGGCGCAGTGGCGAGCACCATTGTATGAAAGAGCTGGGCCAGCGCGTGCCCTGCGAGTTCCCAAACGGGGCTGTCGTCGGGGACGTCCTCGGCCATCAAGCCCGCACGCGCCGCAATGGCGGGGCCGGAGGCGAGTCCTTCGACGCAGTCGCCATGAAACGGGCAGATCCCTGGCCACAGATCACCCCGCCGGCGTGCGATGCGCACATGTCCGAGTTCACAGTGGTTGCATCCGAATACCGGCTGGCCCCCAACGACGAGCCCGACGCCGACCCCGGTCCCGACCGTGACATACGCGAAGTCCGCAAGATTGCGCGCGCTCCCCCAGCGTCCCTCGGCGAGGGCAGCGCCATTGACGTCGGTGTTGAATCCGACGGGCACACCATGAATACGGCCGAGGCGGCCGACGATGTCGACACCACTCCATCCCGGCTTTATCGTCGAAACAATATGGCCGTAGCTGCGCGAGGCGGCGCGCAAATTAAGCGGGCCAAAGGAGGCAAGCCCGATGGCGTCAAACGGGCCATGGGTTTTCTTCCAGGCGCGCAGTACCTCTGCAATGTGTTGCAGCGTCTCATCCGCATCGATGCCGGTCGGGAGAACTGTCTGAGCCCGAATATCCTCGGGGTCCGCGCCGAGCAGGCACACGCACTTCGTCCCGCCGAACTCGACGCCACACAGTAGCGGTCGCGATACATTCATCGAATGGCGGACTCGGCGGCTTTCACAACGTCCATCGGCGGATCATAGCTCCCCCGCTGGCGCTCGTGTTCCGCAGCGATTACGCTTAGTTCCGGGCCTCATCGCAACGTTCTCTCAGGGCTTCTGTCATGAAATTTGCCACCATGATTTGCGCCGTCGCTCTGTGCACGTGCGTGGCGTCGATTGCGGCGAGCGACGAACATCCTGAGGCGGCCGCGACATCGGTCGCCGAAGCGTGGCTCGCACTCGTTGATGCCGGAAACTATGCAGCAAGCTGGAATGCTGCCGCGACGCGATTCCGTAATGCCGTCACGCAGGAGCAATGGCAGTCGAGCGCTGCAGGCGTTCGCGGGCCTCTCGGAGCTCTGCAGTCGCGCCAGCTGCAGTCCGCGACCTTCAAGCGTACCTTGCCGAATGCCCCTGATGGCGAGTACGTCGTCATCCGCTTTGCCGCGTCGTTCGCGAACAAAGCGGCGGCCATCGAGACTGTGACGCCGATGAAGGACGACGACGGCACCTGGCGAGTCGCCGGCTACTACATCAAGTAGCGTGCTCGGCCGCGTGGTGCTGGGACCAATCGCCATGATTATCAAATCCTCAAACGACATTTCACCGTACCGAGCACTCAATGTCCGGAACCGTCTTCGCCGCGCTGCTGTTCGGCGCGCTCATGAGCGCGATTTCGAATGCTATCGTCAAAGGCAGCTCGAATAACTATCTGCGCGCGGTTCTGGTCGCCAATAGCGCGGCTCTCATCGCGGTCATCCTTCTGCCCTTCCTGAGGCAACCCGCGCCCCAGGCCTGGCTCTTCATCGCAGCTTCCGCGCTGCTGCAGGTCGGCTACTACACGTTGCTCGCGGCCGCATTCCGCGCGGGCGACATGAGCCACGCGTATCCCATCATGCGCGGGAGCGCGCCTCTGCTGGTGTCCCTCGTCAGCAGTCCATTGATCGGCGAAGCGCTTTCCCTCGGCAAATGGATCGGTGTCGCGATGATCTGCGGTGGCGTCATGGGTCTTGCCTGGGAGGCACATTACCGCGCGACTACGAAAAATAACGTCGTCAAATACGCATTGCTGAATGCGCTCATCATTGCCGCCTACACGGTGGTCGACGGCATCGGCGTGCGTCGGTCGGGTGCGTCCTTCGGATACATGATGTGGATCCAGCTTCTGACGGCGTTCATGCTGTCAATCTGGACGATAGGGACTCGTCGCCGGGAGCTCTTTTCTTACGCCGCGGGGCGTTGGCGTATCGCGCTCGTTGGCGGCCTTGCGACGACGACGGCATATGGAATCATCCTATGGGCGATGACGCAGGCGCCAATCGCAGTAGTCGCGGCACTGCGTGAGACCTCGATGATATTTGTACTTGCCATAGCAGTCATCGTCTTCAAGGAGCGCGCCGGTTTGCGCCGCTATGGGGCAACGATTCTGATTGCCTGCGGCGCGGCCGCGATCCGGATCTGGTAGGAGCGGCAATCAAGGTGCCGCGAAGCCGATCACGAGCAGCTCTGCCGCTTCATTCGAAGTACGATCGATAGACCACGAGTGCGCATTTGCGTGCATCAACAAAGTGTCATTGACATTGAGCGTGAATGCAGCCGCGTACGATGCGTCCGGGATATGCGGCCCGAGCGGGCGGCAACTGATTGAGCCATGCAGTACGAAAAGCACTTGCTCCTTACCCGCGGAGAATTCCACACTCTGCGCGGAGCTGATGAGCAGCCGAGTGACGCCATCAATCGTGCCAGGCTCGTGCACCATGAGACTAAGATCCGTACACGGTCCGTCGAGAAGTTCGCAGCGCGCGTCGGCCGCGCCCGCAAAGAGCGCATGCTCCCCGCGGGCAGCAAGTAGCATCGTGCCTGCGCCTGCGACATGCAGGCGAAACCCGCGGCCAGCAACGAGCGCGACGCAGCGCTGGTACCCCGTATAGACGGAGAAGGGTCCGCTCGCCTGCAGCGACGCGAGGCTCAGACGCCAAGCGAAGCTCTCGCCGTGCGCGGGCTCACGGGCGATTTCGTGCGTGATGCCCGCACCGTTGCGCCATGGCATGGCGGTGTAAGCCGTGCGCGGGAAGTAGCGAGCCGGTTGCATCGTGATTTTAGGGTTGTCTCGAGCGTCAATGCCGCGCGCCCACTGCGGGCGTACCGTCCGCGGATAATAACAAGACCAAGCTCGCCGAGCCGCAGCCCTGCGCACCCGCGTCCGGTACATCTTGGGCTGCAGGAGCGATGGTTTCCCGGCAGCGCAGCGATATCGGTGCATGATCCGAAATCTACTCCAAATGACCGGTATCATTTGCATCAAAGCTGTAAATGGGCGCGCGGGGTGATTTGATGTATGCACTGTATATAGCCAACAAGAACTATTCGTCCTGGTCTTTGCGCGCTTGGGGGCTGATGCGCGAGCTCGGGATACCCTTTGAGGAGCACCTGATGCCTTTCGGTGAGGCGCCCAGTTGGCGCGGCTATGACAAGATCTCATCGAGCGGCAAGGTTCCCTGTCTCGTCGATGGAGAGTGTCGGGTGTGGGATTCTCTTGCCATCGCCGAGTATCTCGCGGAGCGACATCGTGCGGTGTGGCCAGCGGATTCGCTGGCGCGTGCATGGGCGCGCAGTGCGGCAGCCGAGATGCACTCCGGCTTCAGCGACCTGCGCAGCTTCTGCTCCATGACCTGCGGGGTGCGGCTTCGACTCAATAACATGCCGAGCTCGCTCGCGCGGGATATTGCGCGGATCGGTACATTGTGGAATGACGGTTTGAGCCGGTTCGGCGGGCCGTTCCTCGCCGGCAGGGCTTACTCTGCCGTTGACGCGTTCTTTGCTCCCGTTGCGTTTCGGATCCAAACCTACGGGCTCGTGCTCGATTCGGCCAGTGCGGCGTACGCGACGCGCCTCCTGCAGCTCGCCTCGATGCGCGAGTGGTATGCCAGCGCGCTCGCGGAAACGTGGCGGGATGCTCCCCACGAGGTCGACATGACGCAGCTTGGTACAGTCCTGCAGGATCTGCGGGCGAATTAACGGAGCCGGACCGAAGCGCGTTCGCGCACGAGCTGCTGCCACCGTCAAGTACCCCACCCGCGCCCGCTCTGGCGGGCGCGGGGAACTTCCGGGCCCGCAACAGTGCCGAAACTGCGTCGTGGAGTGCATTTTAAGCCTTGATTAATGAATCCCCGCCTGCATATGGCGGGTTGGGCCGCACACTCAGGAACCGCCATGCTCAAGAATGCTCGCACTTTTCTCCTGGTTTTCTGTGCACTGACGTGCGCCACACCGCTGCTCGCGGCCGGTGATCCATCGATTGCCCAGGTGTATGAAGCTGCGCGCACCGGTCATCTGGATCAGGCGCAGCAGATGATGAATCAGGTCCTGCAGGACCATCCTCAGAGTGCCAAGGCGCACTACGTTGCGGCTGAGATTTTCGCCCGGGGAGGCAACTCGCCGCGCGCTCGCCAGGAGCTCGACACCGCGCAGACGCTCGCCCCCGGGCTTCCGTTTGCAAGCCCCGGGGCGGTCCAGGCGCTGCAGGAGGAGCTGGCACACGAGCAATCGGCGCAAGGAGCCCCTCGCTATTCGCAGGTACGCGCACCCTTTCCGTTGCGGACGGTACTTCTGGTGCTGGGCGGAATCGTGGTCCTTTGGTTGATCATGCGTCGGCGTACCCCGCCGGCCGGCCTCTATTCGCAGTATCCGAGCGCAGTGTCCGGCACCGGTAGCGGTCCGATGAATTACGGCGGCCCGGGCGTTGGTGCGGGAATGGGTTCCGGCATCGCAGGTGGTCTTGCAAGCGGATTGGCCGTCGGCGCAGGAGTGGTCGCCGGCGAGGAACTCGCCCGTCATTTTCTCGACGGTAACCGTCAGGCACCTGGAGTGTTGCCGCCCGGCGGCGATGGCGCCGGCGTCCCGGACAACAGCGGCATGGGCGGTCCTGATTTCGGCATATCCGACCCGAGCTCCTGGGATGACAGTTCCGGATCGCTCGGTGGCGGCGATGACTGGACATGAGGTACGGCGCTGCGCGTGAGCAGCGCGACCCAGGCGCATTGAACAGGGCGGTGCGCCCATGCATCGCCCATTCAACGTCGCTCAATTGACGGATAGCTGTGTGCGCCAGCGCGCCGCAGCGCCGTGTTCTCCCTGTTACTGAGCTGGCAACTCTTGCGCGTGAAGCATGGCCCTCGATGCTCTGATCTTTGATGTCGACGGCACGCTTGCGGACACTGAGCGTGACGGGCACCGCGTGGCATTCAACGCGGCTTTCGCCGAGTCCGGCCTCGACTGGGTCTGGGACGAGGCGACGTACGGGGAGCTGCTGCAGGTGGCGGGTGGGGTCGAGCGGCTGGTGCATTACGCGCGCGCTTACCGCGGATCAACACAATCCGACCAGGAGCTGCTGAGCCTCATACATGAGCTGCACATCAGCAAGACGCGGCACTACGTGGAGTGCGTGACCCAAGGAGGCGTGCAACTGCGTCCGGGAGTGGCGCGTGTCATCACGCAGGCACGCGCGCAGGGAGTGCGGTTGGCGATTGCAACGACAACGACGCGCGCGAACGTGACGGCTCTGCTGCGAGCCACTTTGGGCGGTGAGGCAGAGAATTGGTTTTCGGCCATCGGTACTGCGCAGGAAGTGGCGGCAAAGAAGCCGGACCCAGCGGTATATCAATGGGTACTCGAGCGCCTGCAGATTCAATGCTCCGACGCCTTAGCGCTCGAGGACTCCCGTATCGGGCTGCTCGCCGCCACCCGCGCCGGAGTCCCCTGCGTCATCACTCCCACAAGCTACAGCGCCGATGAGGATTTCGCCGAGGCCGCCGCGCAGCTTGTCGACCTCGACCACCATCCCGATAAGCTCGGCTTGCCCGTGACGCTCGACGATCTGCGGCTCTGGCAGTCACGCGCGGCTCGACGCCCCTCGGCTTGAGCACACGTTGGCGGCGTCCTGCTGGCGGCGTTGCCCGGCGACCGCATTGACAGATTGCCTCACGGCAGCGCCTCGGAACTGAGTGCGAGGAGCGCAAAACTTGCAAGCCAATGAGCCCCCATGTAGTCGAGAGCAAGATAGGGCAGGCTGGCTGCCAGATGCCGACGGGCAGCCGCGAGTGCGCAGTCCCGAATCACGTTCGGTGGGGAGAAGGCACTCGCGATGCAGCGCCAGCACCACGCACGGCTCAGATTCAACCCATCGAGGTGCGCAATTTTTCCATCAGAGCGATCGGTGACGACGGCTGGGGTGAAGAGCGTCGCAGGCTCCCCCGCGGCAACATCCGGCAGAAAACGCATGAACCAGCCGCCGAACTCCTCCGGGCTCATGACGCGGCGCATGCATTCCGCCTCCATCAGCGCCGGCGAGAGAAAATCATCCCCGCCGGGCTCCCAAGCCTGGCAGGCCGCATCGCCGCGGAACCAGTCGAGCGCCCGGGCACGTATGAGCTCCTCGAGCGCGCCGTCGTGCTGAGCGCTTGCGTATTCGAGCGCCAGCGACAGCGCAAAGGCGCTGTTAAAGTGCGTGCCGGTACGGATCGGATAGGTAAGTTTTGGCAGATGCGCGCGCAGGCGCTGCGCAAACATCTGCGCAAGTGGCGCGAGCGCGCGCTCCCAGCGAGCCGCATCGCCGCCACCGGATCGCAATTCTGCTGCGAGCATCAGGAGCCACGCCCAGCCATACGGCCGTTCAAACGTGCCGCTCTGCGGACGCTCAAGATAGGCGCACTCGAGCGCGAGTTTTTCCGACGTCAGGTGAGCATCAAATAGCGCGTCGATCCGGGAACGTTCCGGCAGCGCTGGGAACCTCAGGCGCAGGCGGGCAAGCAGCCAGTAGCCGTGCACGCAGCTGTGCCAGTCGAAACTCCCGTAGAACACCGGATGCAGCGCGCGCGGGGATTGAACGTCGGCGGGCCCCATCATGACGTGATCGAGTTTGTTCGGGTATTCGCTGGTGACGTGCCCGAGCGCAATCTGCGCCAGCTGCTGGGCAAGTGCAGCGTCAAGCACCAATGAGTCGATGGCCATATCAGCGTTTGAATACGAAGACAGCCATGAGCGCGGTGTTGACTGCGAGCAGCACGAGTGCGGTGGGGATCTGCACTTTGATCACTCCATTGCGATCGGGAAGCTCGAGCAAGGCAGCCGGCACGATGTTGAAATTCGCAGCCATGGGGGTCATCAAGGTTCCGCAGAAGCCGCTCAACATACCCACCGCCGACATGATAACGGGGTCGCCGCCGAAGCGGCCGACGATGAGAGGCAAACCGATCCCCGCGGTCATCACCGGAAAAGCCGCGAAGGCATTGCCCATGATCACCGTGAACATGGCCATGCCGAGCGTATAGGTGACGACGGCGATCGACCCGTTTGTCATCGGGATCGCCTGCGTCACGAGCTGACCGACCACGCGTCCGACGCCGGCGGCGGCAAACAGTGCTCCCAGAGAGGCCAGCGTTTGCGGCAGCACTGCGGCCCAGCCGACCGCCTCCATGAGGCGGCGACCCTCGCGCAACGGCGCGAGGAGCGGGACACGCAAGAGCGCGCATCCGAGCGCGAGCGCTACCAGCACTGCAAGCGCCACTGCAACGAGAGTCGTATGCGCGGGATCCACGAGGGCCGCCGTGCCGATGTGGAGATGCTTCGCAAACACGGTCACGAGAAGTACGATCACGGGAATCGTCAGCGCCGGCACAAACAGGCGATTGCCGTTGCGGCGCGCGGCTTCGCGGCGCTCAGCAAGCGGCGCAGCATCATCCGCTGTGGCAAGTCCACTCGCCGCGAGCACCACCAACACCACCAGGATCATGCCATTGACCAGATCCGACAGATGCGACCCCGCGAGGAAGGAGAGCGCGTAGATGCCCCAGAATGCCGCGCTGCGCCAGCGCCGCGCGCTCCTGCGATCGAGTGCGCGGCCGATGGCAAACACCGCAAACATCGCCCCCGTGAGAAGGTAGACGTGTTCGAGGGTAATCATCGCGCGACGGCCCGCGCGCGTTTGAGGCGACGCTCGAGGAAGAGGAGCCGCGCGCCGTGAATCACGAAGGCAGCTATCGCCGTCGGTATCGCCCACAAGGCGAGGTCGATTGGCGCGACCATGTAGCCGCTTTGTTGTAAAAAGCCCTTCATCAGCAAAACCGAACCGATGGCGACGAATACGTCCTCGCCGAAGAAGAGTCCGATGTTGTCGGTCGCGGCGGCGTAGGCCCGGATCTCCATCCGGGTGGCGGTCGTGATCGGACCGTATCGTTCCTCGGCCGCCTCGGCCATCGGCGCGATCAGCGGGCGCACCATCTGTGCCTGGCCGAAGAGCGCATTCAATCCGAGGGCGGAAGTGATCTGGCGCAGCAATAGATACGCCAGGAGCATGCGCGCCGTCGTGACGGCATGCACTGTCGCAATCATGGCCTGCACCCGTTCGCGCAGTCCGGCGCGCTCGAGCAGCCCGATCACCGGCAGCACGAGCCATACGATGCCGACGTAACGGTTCTCGGCGAAGGCCCGGCCGAATGTTTCGATGACGCCCGTCAGGCTCGATCCGCCGGCAAGACCGGTGACGACTCCTGCGACGCCAACCACGACCAGGGGATTCAGACGCAGGGCGAAGCCGAGAATGACGATCGCGATGCCGGATAGAACGAGCATGGCTGGCTACAGCGCCGCGGCGGCGCGTGCTGCAGGGTGCGCCGCGCGCGCGCAGCGCAGTTGCTCCGGTATAACAAGGCCCTGCACCATATAGAGTCTAGCGTAACGCTACTCGAGCAGTGCATCTGGGAGGGCACATGGGCTGGGAGTTCTGGATCGACCGCGGCGGCACGTTTACCGACATTGTCGCGGTTGCGCCGGACGGTGAGCTGAAGACACTGAAGCTCTTGAGCGAGCATCCGGAGCGCTACGCTGACGCCGCGATCGCCGGAATCAAAAGCATTCTCGGCATCAAGCTCGGCGATCCTATCCCCGCCGCAAGCGTCGACGCCATCAAAATGGGTACTACGGTCGCGACCAACGCGCTTCTTGAGCGCAAGGGCGCGCGCACGCTGCTCGTTGTGAATCGCGGCTTCGCAGATTTGCTCAGAATCGGCACGCAGGCACGGCCGCGGCTCTTCGACCTCGATATACGGCTGCCGAGCGTGCTCTATGAACGTGTATTCGAGAGTGCCGGACGGGTGAGCGCGCAGGGGATCGAGATCGAGCCGGTGGATGCCGCAGCTGCACTCGCCGCCTTTACGCGTGCGCGCAACGATGGCATGCAATCCTGCGCGATCGCGCTCATCCATGCGTGGCAATTTCCCGAACAAGAGCGCGAACTCGCCGTTCTTGCACGCTCGGCGGGATTCGAGCGCGTATCGGTGAGCCACGAAGTCAGCGCGCTCCTGGGCCTCGTGCCGCGCGGCGCGACCACGGTCGTTGATGCGTATCTTTCGCCCGTGCTGCGCCGCTATGTCGAGCAGCTGGCCGCGGAAGTGGCGGGTACACCGCTGCTCTTCATGCAGTCAAACGGGGGCTTGGTTTATGCGGCGGCTTTCCAGGGCAAGGATGCGCTCTTGTCCGGGCCGGCAGGCGGTATCGTCGGCGCCGTACGCACCGCGGCGCAGGCGGGACTCACGCACATCATCGGATTCGACATGGGCGGCACTTCGACGGACGTTGCGCTGTATGCCGGTGCGTTCGAGCGCACCTTCGATACGGAGGTCGCGGGGATGCGCGTGCGCGCTCCGATGATGGCCATTCACAGTGTGGCGGCCGGCGGCGGATCAATACTGCAGTTTGACGGCGCGCGTTTTCGAGTCGGCCCTGAAAGCGCGGGCGCCGATCCGGGCCCTGCCTGCTACCGGCGCGGCGGTCCGTTGACGGTCACGGATGCCAACGTGTGCGTGGGCAAGATTCAACCGCGGCACTTCCCGTCGATCTTCGGTCCGGACGGCAATCTGCCGATCGACGCCGGCGTCGTGCGCGAGCGATTTGCGGCGCTTGCTGCACAAGTGCAGTCCGAAAGTGGCATGGCGCTCGATGCGCGCGCGACTGCCGCGGGGTTTGTGCGCGTTGCGGTGTCGCACATGGCCAACGCGATCAAGCAGGTTTCGCTCGAGAAAGGCCATGACGTCGCCGACTTCGCACTCCAGTGCTTCGGGGGCGCGGGTGGCCAGCACGCCTGCCTCGTCGCTGAAGAACTCGGCATGCGCACCATAATGATCCATCCGCTCGCCGGCGTGCTGTCCGCGTACGGTATGGGCCTCGCCGATCAAAGTCTGCAGCGCGAACGTGCCATCGAGCGCGCATTTGACTGCGCGGTGATGCCGCATCTCACCGCGGCCGCCGCGCAACTCGAGGCGGACGCGCGCGCGGCGCTCGTTCAGCACGGCGTGGAGGGCCGGCAGATCGAAACGCGCTGCCAGGTGCATCTGCAGTATGCGGGCGCCGATTCCGCGCTGCCAGTGCCGCTTGCGTCTTTTGAGCAGATGCGCGCCGCGTTCACGGAGGCTCACCGACTGCGCTTTGGTTTCGCTACGCCGGAGCGTGCGATCTGGGTGGCGCTCGTCGCCGTGGAAGTCACAGCGATGAACCCGCGCATTCTCGACACTGAGCGCCCGCCGCGCGCCGGGGGTTCGGCGCGGCCGATCGATGAGATCGAATTGTGGACCCGCGGCCGCGCCTACCGTGCGCCCGTATTTGATCGCGGCTCGTTATACCCGGCGGACAGAATCACCGGTCCCGCGCTGATCGTCGAGACCATCGCTACCACCGTGATAGAGCCCGGTTGGAGCGCCGTGGTGAATCGCTTCGGTCACCTCATGCTGCAGCGCGCAGGCGTTCACGCGGAGCGCGGCCTGATCAACCCTCATCCCGTTGATCCGGTGCTTCTTGAGCTATTCAACAATGTGTTCATGAACGTCGCCGAGCAGATGGGGGCGGTGCTGCAGAACACCTCAACGAGCGTCAACATCCGCGAGCGGCTCGACTTCTCCTGCGCGATCTTCGATCGCCGCGGACAGCTCATCGCGAATGCCCCGCACGTGCCGGTCCATCTCGGGGCAATGGGGGAGAGCGTGCAGACGGTGATACGCAGCCGCCGCGACACGCTGCGACCCGGAGATGCCGTGGTGCTCAACAATCCCTTCAACGGCGGAACGCATCTGCCGGACCTGACGGTAGTCACACCGGTATTCGACGCTGCAGGCCGTGAAATTCTGTTCTTCGTGGGTAATCGCGGGCATCACGCCGATATCGGCGGTCTGACGCCGGGTTCGACGCCACCTAACTCGAAGCGGCTCGTGGAGGAGGGCGTCGTGATTGATGATTTCCTGCTCATCGAGAATGGCACTTTTCACGAGGCGCGGTTTCGTGACCTGCTTACAGGCGCGCGCTACCCGGCACGCAGTCCGGAGACCAACATCGCCGACATCAAGGCGCAGGTCGCCGCCAACACATGCGGAGTGCGTGAGCTGCATGCAGTTGTCGCCCGCTACGGCGCTGAGGTCGTCGCGGCGTACATGGCGCATGTCATGCAGAACGGTGAGGAGAGCGTCCGCCGGGCAATCGAGCATCTCACGGACGGGTCATTCGATTACGTGATGGACGACGGATCGCCGTTACGCGTTGCCGTGCGTGTCGACCGGCACGCGCGTTCAGCGGTCATTGATTTCACGGGCACGGGGCCGCAGCGCGCGGGAAACTTCAATGCGCCGCCGGCGGTCGTACGCGCGGTGGTCCTCTTTGTATTTCGCTGCCTTGTGGGGCGGGATATCCCGCTAAATGATGGCTGTCTGCGCCCGCTGCAGATCGTGCTGCCGCCCGGGACGTTTTTGTCGCCCGCCTCCGGCAGTGCGGTGGTCGCCGGCAATACTGAGGTAAGCCAGGCGGTGTGCAATGCGTTGTTCGGCGCTTTGGGCGTATGCGCATCGTCGCAGGCGACCATGAATAATTTTCTATTTGGTGATGGGGAGCGGCAGTATTACGAGACGGTCTGCGGTGGCGCGGGTGCAGGTCCGGGCTTCGACGGGGCTTCCGCCGTTCACACCCACATGACCAACACGCGCATCACTGATCCGGAGGTGCTCGAGTTGCGCTATCCCGTTCGCGTCGAGAGCTTCGCCATCCGCGCGGGATCCGGCGGCTCCGGCGCCACGCGCGGCGGGGATGGCGTGGTGCGCAGAATCCGCTTCAATGTGCCAATGACCGCGGTGATCGTCTCTTCGAGGCGCACGGTTGCGCCGCATGGTTTGGCGGGAGGCGCAAGCGGAGCGACCGGCCGGCAGTGGCTCGAGCGCGTGGATGGATCGATAGAGGTGCTCGCGGGCGTTGATCAAAGAGAACTACAGGCCGGGGATCAACTGGTAATCGAGACACCGGGCGGCGGCGGCTTCGGAGCGGCGACGAGCGCGACTCCCGGACCGCGCCTCATCTGAATCCCCATTGGGGCCTGCACTACGCGGCTGCTAAGATGAGCCTTCGCAGGAGCTCAAAAATGCCGCGATTGACAGCATCCAAACTCCTCGTTGGCGCGCTGGTGGCGGGGGTCTGGTGCCAGTTCGCAGGGGCGGCGGATCTCGAGGCGTGCAGGCACTTCAAGTGGGACGTGTCGCGTGAGCTGGCGGTGATGCAGCAGCCTGCGCAGGCGATTACGGCCGCGGCGGCGCCGGGCGCTCACCTGCCGCAGCTCGATGTCGGTACGCTCTATTCTCTGCGGCTCGCCGACCAGGCGGGGGTGACATTTGCCGTGGGGCCTGCCAAAACGCGCAGTGTCCCGGGTGCGCGCGCGGGTCTTGCGCAATTCCGTGTCAGGAAAGCGGGGCGCTTCCGCGTCTCCATCACCACCGGCCATTGGGTGGATGTCGTCGATGGTGTACAGCTCGTGCCATCCGTTGATTTTCAGGGACACGTGGGTTGCGAGCGGCCCAGCAAGATCGTGGAATTCGACCTGCCGGCGCAGCACACCTTGACGCTGCAGTTCAGCGGTGCGAGCGACTCTGAGGTCATCATGGCCATTACGGCGGTCGGGTCGCCGTAAATTACCGCGCACTCACGACCGGCGCCTGATCGTTGGTGCGCCGCCGGCGGCTATCATCAACATGGCGGCACTCAGCAATAAAGCCGTGGAGATCCAAAGCGCTTCGCGGGTACCTGCGAGAAATGCACTCCCCTTGCCGACCAATGAGCCGAACAGAGCAACGCCGAGAACACTACCGGTTTGCCGTGTGGCATTTAGAACGCCGGCGGCAATGCCCGAACGGGACTTGTCGACGCTGCCGAGCAGAGTTGACGTGAGCGGTGGAACGACCAATCCTAAGCCTGCACCCATCGCCAAGAGCTGCGCGCAGATCGCCCAATAGCTCGTGTCACGCTCGAGGCCGAGAAGCGCGACACAGCCGGCGGCGGTGAGTACGGCGCCGACGGCGATCGTGACGGGAGCGCCCAGGCGCTCGGTAGCACGCGCCGCTAATAGATTGGCAGGCAGCACCGCTCCCATCAACGGCAAAAATGCCATACCGGTTGCAAATGGAGACAAGCCGTTCAGTCGCTGGAAATAAAGACTGAGCACAAAGATGAGGCCGTAGAAAGCCATGTTCACCAGCAACCCCACCGTCGATGTCACAGTGAAGAGCCTGTTTCCAAAAAGAAAAAGCGGCAGCATAGGTTGACGCGCGCGCCGTTCCTGCAGCACGAAGCCTGCGCCGAATATCGCAGAGCCGGCAAAGCACGCGAGTACCCACGGATTCATCCAGCCGAGAGCACCACCTTCGATGGTGGCACTGGCAAGACAGCCGAGGGCCGCGATCGCCGCGACCTGTCCGGGAAGATCAAGCTCGCGATCCGGCGAGCGCACGGTTTCACTCGCGTAGCGCCATGTCAGCCACAATCCCGCAAGCCCGATCGGCAGATTGACGAGAAAAATACTGCGCCAGCCCACGAGCGTGACCAGGACCCCGCCGGCGAGCGGACCTGCTGTGAAAGCCAAGCTCGCTCCAGCCGCCCAAATTCCAACTGCCCGCCCTCGTTCATGTGCGTCAGGATAGGCGTGATTGAGAAGAGCGAGGGAGCTTGGAACCAGCAGGGCAGCGCCGACACCCTGCAGCAGCCGCGCTGCAATCAGCACGGCGATCGTTGGTGCAAGCGCGCAAGCGAGCGAGGCTGCCGTGAAGATGGCGAAACCCGCCATGAAGGTGAGTTTCGCGCCGATTCGATCGCCCGCAGCTCCAGCCGTCAAAATCAATGCTGCAAAGGCAATGGTATAGGCGCTGACAATCCACTGCAGTTCCGAAACACCTCCGCCTAAAGAGGCGCTGATACTGTTGAGAGCCGTATTTACGATGGTGACGTCGAGTTGCACTACGCCGAACCCGAGGCTCAAGCTTGCGAGCGTGAGCGAGCGCGCAAAATTTGAGCGCCCCGAATGGCGGACTTTCGCGGCGCGCTTCACTCAGCGCGTACACAAGGAACGGTTAGGAAACGCAGCCGCCCAAACCCATCGCGGACGTTCGAAGAGGTAAACGTGTCGATCTTAATCAGCGCTGATGCGATCGATCACGGCCTTCAGCGCCTCCGGTTCAGCTGGCTTCACCAGGTGATCCTGAAATCCGGCGTTCATCGCCTTGCGCCGATCGGCCTCCTGTCCCCAGCCGGTGAGCGCGACCAGATGGGCATGCTTTCCCCAGGGTCGCTCCTGAATTTGCCGCGCCGTCTCATAGCCATCGAGCAACGGCATGCCGATATCGAGCAGCACGAGCTGCGGGGCGAATTCATCGCCAGTTGCAAGCGCCTCGACTCCGTCGTGCACTGCGCGTACCTCGTGGCCTTCGAGGCTGAGCAGCATTTCAAGCGTATGCGCGGCATCGCGATTGTCGTCCGCAACCAGGATGCGCAGTCGTCGCGCCGGTGCCGGCGCGAGAGCGGCACCACGCACCGCGTCGAAGCCTCCAATGGACTCATCGCGCGGCAGTCGCACGATGAATTCGCTGCCAAGTCCCTGTCCTGCGCTCGCCGCCGTGACAGTTCCGCCGTGCAGCTCGACGATGCGTTTGACGAGAGTCAAGCCGATGCCCAGGCCATCGTGCGTCCCGTCCTCCGCACGGTAGACCTGCCCGTAGAGGTCAAATACCCGTTGCAACATATCAGGCGGAATACCGATTCCGTGGTCGCTCACCCGAACGACGATCTTGTCCCCTTCCGCGCCTGCCGTGACGCGAATCGCCGTCCCGGCGGCGGAGAACTTTGAGGCGTTGTTGAGCAAGTTGGCGAAAGCATGGGCCAGGCGGGTTGCATCCGCTGCGAGATACAAGCCCTTGGAAGCGAATTCGATCTGCAATCGGTGCTGTTTGCCCTCGAGCTGTGCTCGCGCATGCGTGAGGGCGAGCTGTACGACATCCCACAAGGAGGTGCGCTCCTTGCGCACTTCGAAGCTGCCCTGCGCGATGCGCGACATATCGAGCAGGTCCTCGATGAGACGCGTAAGGTGCTTCAACTGCCGCTCGATGATCACGCGCGCCGCGGACGTCGTCGCGCCGTCGCCATCGTCCTGCACGAGCTGCATGATCTGCAGGGCATTGCGGATTGGCGCCAGCGGATTGCGCAGCTCATGCGCCAGAATCGCGAAGAAATCATCCTTCGGCTGACCCTTGGGCGCAGCGCCTTCCGCCTGATGACCGGCATCGCTTGGCCGAAAGGTCACGACGCCGCCGGCAAGAGTCGCATCGGCCAGGTGAATTGGTGCGGCATACGCATCGATCCGCAAGCGCGTGCCGTCCGCGCGCAGCAATACGCATGCACGCGTGGCAGGAGCGGCGGTCGTGGCGATCAGAATCTGCGCCATGGAATCTACGACGGCATCGCCCTCAGCCTCGTCAACGACCGGGAAGACCTCGCTGAGGGAACGATTGAGTCCAGACGCAGCACTGCGCCCGGTGAGTTCCTCGGCAATCGGATTCATGAACGTGACGCGTCCGGCGGCATCGGTCACGATGACTGCATCTCCGACACTTGTGGGCATCATCTGCGGGGCCTCATTGGCAGCGGGGTCAAGCCTTTAGTTCGTCAGGTTTGGCGGGATTTTCATTGACATCCACAACGGCTTCGACCATGCCAGCCCCGCCCCCGCTGCCGCAAGCTGGATGAAGCCGCGGCGGTCGAGGCTGCCGACGCCTGATGTGTCTTGCATGAGGACCTCCGCTGCGGGCTCGCCCTTTAACTCCGGGCGAGCCCTTGTGGTTCCCCGAGGGCCCCGACAGGGCCAGCGTTGCGCGCGCGGCTCGGCGCACCGGGCGGCATAGCTCATGCTGCAGAGTAAACGACGCTCCGTCGGATGCGGATCAGCGTCGGCGTACGCCTTGCCTTACTGTCATGCGTCTGCTGCGCAAGGCTCAAGTTGATCTATGAAGCGGACGAGCGCGTGCTGCGAGACGACATGTCGAGTTCTTCCTGGACGTCAGTCTCAAGGCTCGACAGCTGCCCCAGGGCTTTATGTTGCGGCATGGTAAGGAGGAGGGACTGCAGCTGCTGCGGCATCTCGGCCACCGTACCCGGCACCTCGTCCGCTGCCACGGGCGCGCAGATGAGGTAGCCCTGCAGGCACACCGATGGATAAGCGAGTAGTAGAGCAAGCTGCTCCGGTCGCTCGATACCCTCAGCAGTCACTTCAAGCCCGAGGTTGCCGCACAGGCCCACAATCGCTCGTGCAATCGCAAGCGAGCGATCACTCGTGTCGATGCTCTGGATCAAGCTGCGATCGAGCTTGACGCGTGTCAACGGCAGCTGCTCGAGCGAGGCAAGCGAGGAATAACCTGTGCCAAAGTCATCGAGCGCGATTGAGATCCCGAGGGCGCGCAACTGTCGCAGCGTGTCGATCGTGGCGGGACCGGTCTGCAGTACGTTCTCGGTGAGCTCGATCTCGATGCAGCGCGCCGGCAGCTGGTATTCGCCGAGTAGGTCTTGTAATCGCTCGACGAAGCGCGGGTCCAGAAGTTGGCGTGCCGACACATTTACGGCAATACGCACGTCGGGCCACGGGCCGTAGTGCCAGTTGGCAGCGGACTGAACCGCTGAACGCAGCACCCAGTCGCTGATGTTCATGATGAGCCCGGATTCTTCGGCGACGGCCAGAAAATCCGCCGGCGAAACATGACGCCCATCAGGCAGCCGCCAGCGCAGCAAGGCTTCGACAAGCTTTGTGTCGAGCGCATCAAAATTCACTTCGGGCTGGAAGAGCAATTCAAATTCGCCGCGGTCCACCGCGCGCCGTAATTCCTGTTGAATGCGGAATTTGAGCGCTGCCGCCTCGAGCAACTCCGCGCGGAACATACAAAGCCGACTACGGCCCAGGCTCTTGGCATGAAACAGCGCCGCGTCCGCGGCGCGCAACAGGGCGCCGGCGTCAAGGTCGTCGTCCGGGAAGACACTGGCCCCGACGCTTACGCTGATTGAGAGTTCGCGTTCCTGAATCAGCAGAGGCTTTTGAAATGCGCACACGAGCGCGCCGCCGGCGCGTGCAACTTCTTCCGCGCTGCCGGCACGTTCCTGAACGACCGTAAATTCGTCACCGCCCAGACGAGCGGCGAACCCGCCAAGCTCGGTCGCCTCGCGTAGGCGCTGTGCGATACCTTGCAGGACGAGATCCCCGAAGGCGTGACCCATGCTGTCGTTGATGTTCTTGAAGTTGTCGAGGTCAAGAAAGAACACTCCCACTTGCGTGCCGTCGCGCGCCGCGTTCTTAAGCGTAATATTCAGGTAGGACAGGAGCTGGCGCCGGTTTGGCAGGCCGGTCAGTGAGTCATGTTCGGCAAGATGCTGCAGCTGGCGCGTGCGCTCGTCGACGCGCGCCTCAAGCTGCCCCTGATACTCGAGTGTCGTCGCCTGGGCGGCCGCCAGTTTATCAGCCATCTGATTGAAAGCGAGCGCTAGCGTGTCGAGTTCCTTTATCCCGCCGCGCCCGACGCGCGCGTTCGCGTCGCCGTTCGCGAGCTGAGCCGTTGTGAGCATGAATCTGCGTATCGGACCCACGATGCTGCGGACCGTGGCGACGGAGATGAGGAGCAGCAGTACGAGGACGGCCGCGCTGATTACCGCGATGATCGTGCGTTCGGAGCCGGCCGGCTGCAGGGCAGTGGTGGTGGTCGTCGTCGTCGGAACGATTGGGGCAGCAGGTTGCATAGCCTGCGCACGCGCAGTCGCTTCGGCTTCGGCTTTGGCGGCTGCGGCTTTACGCTCGGCGGCAATCCTGGCGGATGTCGCAGCGGCGGCAGCCGCATTCGCGGCGGCGGCGCGCTTGCGCGTGGTTTCAGACACGTCGCGTGCGACGCCTGACAGATCCTCCGCGTCCTTCTCGAGGTTGGTGAGAGCGTGTGTCGTCTGCTGGTCGAGCGAACCAAGCTGCTCTCGGCTTGAAAGCACCTGCGCGAGCTCTTCGTTCAGGTTCTTGACCCAATCCTCGCCCTGCGAGTTAGCTAGATTGCTGGCATTTTGCTTGAGCGTGGTCGCGAAATTTAGCTGGCTCTGCGCAAGTCCTTCGAGGAGCGCGGGATCGTAGCCGCCCGCGGGCGTAAGTTGCTCAGAGCGCCGCCGAACGTCATCGAGATCACGGCCGAGCGAAATAAGCGACTGGCGCGCAATGACACGGCCAAATATTTTAAAGCTGCGATCAACGGAGCCCTTCATCCGCCGATCGAGATTCTCGAAACGCTCCCAGTATTCACTCACCATGGCGCGGCGCGCGTCCGAATCGCGGACGACTTCTTCGCCATCGCGGTACAGGAACGCTGCGCGCGCTGTTAGCTTCTTCAATTGAGCGCGGACATTAGGGCCGTCCGCCTTGAAGATGAAGTCGCTCATCTCTTCATGCAGGCGCTTTTCGGTCGTGCGCAGAAGCTCGTCGTTTGCAGTATTTGAGACTTCGCCACGTCGCTCTACGGCGCGCTCGAACTGCACGATTGCGGCGAGCAGGAAGTCCGCATGTACGGCGGCAATGATCTCGACCGGTGCCGCAGGAACGGCCGCGGCCGTTGCGTCGGCTGCAGTCGGCTTCACGACCACCGGTGGCTCGACGACGACGACGGGCGGCGCCGCGGAGCGGATGGTCGTCGTTTGAATGATCGACCCGCCGTGCTCGACGATGAGATTCGCAGCCACGGCCAGCAGCGCGACCGCAACGAATGCGATGGCGAGACGCAAGGCGATGCCGGGTCGGAAGAGCGCAGATTCCAACAGCTTGAACAATGGGCGGCGCAGCGCCGGCCAGAGCGAGTGTTGCAGAAGCCCCGGAAACGCACGGGCCAGCGCTGGCCCGGGAGAGATTTTCTTAAGGCCAAGCAACGCCCTTCGCAGGGCCGGCCCGGGCGAGTGCTCCTTGAGCTTGACCAAAGTGCTGCGCAGCACTGACGAGGGCGAGCGCTCGAGAAAAAGTCGACTGATGCGATCTTGTAATCGGCTCAAAGGCGGCCCCACAGCCTTGATGTTCAAGCTCTTTGTACTGATCTTCGGCGGCTGCCAGTGTGACGAAAGCGACACCCTGCACATGCGTGGGCGTGCAGGGGGAAGCGCATTGGGCGGTATTTCCTCCTAACGTGAACGGCGTCGCAATGTCACTGGCCCGAGTACGCGAATCGCGTTCACCGCGCACCGTAAGCGTCGGCGAGGCACATACAGTAGTCAACGCCCCCGACACCTGGATGGACGGCATGCGAGACGCGGTTTTATGCTCGCTCGCACCGACGCCGACGGCTCGCAAGCTCAACTTCATGGTGCATTTCAGAACAGCCGGTGCGGTGGTCGACCCCCCGCAACCGCAGCTCAAATACGAAGTGGCTGTTCGGGCGCTCTGCGAGTTCACTGCTAAACAGGGCGATCTCGATATGCGCTTTACGCCGTCGCCGTCGGCCGAAGAAGGTATCGCGGGCCATCGCGTCATCGGCGCTCGTCGCGGGGTCGATTACGAAACGGAAGTGAGTCTCGCGGCTGACTACGGACCGCTCGTCGTTCGCGGCCGGGCAGATGGTTATGATCCGCACGCGCACCAGCTGGAGGAGTTTAAGACTCACCGCGGCGACATCGGCCGTATCCCCGCGAACCATCGCGCGCTGCACTGGGCACAGCTGCGCATCTACGGGTGGCTTCTGTGCCGAGCGCGAGACTTCAGCGAGATTCGTCTGGCGCTCGTGTACTTCGATATTGCAACTGAAGAGGAGAGGGTGCTCGTAGAGATGCAATCGGCGCGCACTCTGCAGGAGCATTTCGCACAGCATTGCCAGCGTTTTCTGGATTGGAGCGAATCCGAAGCGGCACATCGATTGTTGCGCGATCGGGCGCTGCAGGCGCTGCACTTCCCGCATGCCACCTTTCATGCAGGGCAAAGGCAACTTGCCGAGGCAGTCTACCGCAACGTTATGAACGGCCGGGCCCTTCTTGTGCAAGCGCCGACTGGGAGCGGCAAGACCATTGGAACGCTGTTTCCCGCGTTGAAGGCCATGCCAGCAGCGCGGGTGGACAAGCTTATCTATCTTGTGGCGAAGACCTCGGGCCGGCGATTGGCGCTCGATGTGCTGCGCGATTTTAATGCGCCCGGCGGGCGTTTGCCGGTCAGGATCTTGGAGCTGGTGGCGCGCAAGAAGGCCTGCGAATACCCGGACAACACCTGCGACGGTGCGGGCTGTCCGCTCGCTCGCGGCTTCTATGACCGCCTGCCGGCTGCGCGCGCTGCAGCGCTGGCGCTTGGGACTCTTGACCAGCGCTGCGTGCGCGAGCTTGCTCTGCGGCACGCGATCTGCCCGTATTACCTCGGCCAAGAACTTGCCCGCTGGAGCGACGTGATCGTGGGCGACTATAACTATTACTTCGACGTCAATGCCATGCTCTACGGCTGGACGGCCGCAGAGGGGTGGCGCATCTGCGTGCAGGTAGACGAGGCTCATAATCTCATCGAGCGTGCCCGAAAAATGTATACGGTCGCTCTCGATCGGTTCGCGTTCGATGCGGCACGCCGCCGCGCCCCCGCCGCGCTGAAAAAGGCATTCGCCGGTGTCAGCAGCGCTTGGCGGCAGCTCGTCAAGGCGCAGGACGAGCGCTACCGGGTGTACGAGAGTGTGCCCGCAGCACTGCTGAGCGCATTGCAGGAATTCATCGTGGCGGTGGCCGAATATTGCAGCGCCTTTCCCGCATCGCGCGCGGATGAGCTGCAGGATGTCTTTTTTGACGCCGTCCGCTTCTGCCGACTGGCCGGAACATTTGATTCCGCGACTCTGTTTGAGATTACGAAGACGGGTGCCGCAGTGCCTGCATCGAGCTCCGATCAGCACTCTGTTATATGTCTACGTAATATTCTGCCGCGGCGGTTCCTCGCGCCACGCTTTGCGGCTGCGCACGCGGCAGTGCTTTTTTCGGCGACCCTCGCACCGCCTGACTTTTATGTGAACGTGCTCGGTCTGCAGCAGGGGACCGACAAATTGGATGTCGGCTCGCCATTTGACCGTGAGCAGCTCACCGTAAAGCTGGTACCGTCGATCTCGACCCGTTATCGAGACCGCGGGCGTTCGCTCGGGCCGATCGCGCACCTCATTGCCGAGCAGTACGCAGCGCAACCGGGAAATTATCTAGCCTTCTTCAGCAGCTTTGAATATATGAACGCCGCGGCTGCGCGCGTTGCGGCTCGCTATCCTGCGATTCCGCTCTGGGCGCAGGGGCCGCAAATGGCGGAGCCGGAGCGCGAAGCATTTCTCGCACGCTTCGTTGTCGATGGCCGCGGTGTCGGGTTTGCCGTTCTCGGCGGCGCGTTCGCCGAGGCGGTTGACCTGCCAGGCTCGCGACTGGTTGGAGCCTTCATCGCTACTCTGGGGCTGCCGCCCGTCAATGCAGTCAACGGCGAGATTGAGCGTCGGATGAGCGCAATATTCGGTACCGGGTATGAATATACCTATCTGTACCCGGGCGTCCAAAAGGTGATCCAGGCGGCGGGGCGTGTGATTCGTGCTCCGGCGGATCGCGGCGTGCTTTATTTGATCGATGACCGATTCGCTCGTTGGGAAGTGCGTCGCCTCCTGCCAACCTGGTGGCGGATCAACACGGTGGCTTGCGGGTAACCGCGAGCCACCGAGCCGGCATGTTCGCTGGTAGATCCATGGGAGCTGAATGCAAATGAAGCGGTTGGAATTCTTGCCGCTGCTTCTCATGCTGTTGCAAGCCTGCAGCAGCGTGCCGCAGCGTCCGGCGGACGCGGTCGCCAGTCGAGCGCATTCCTCGACAATAATCTACGTGGTGCGGCGTGGCTGGCACATCGACATCGGTTTTAGCAGCGCAGATCTACAGGCACCGCTCGCGTCACTCGGCGCGCAATTTACGGCTCCGCAGTACCTCTTTTTTGGCTTCGGTGACCGGCACTACCTTCTAGCCGGGAATAAAGACTCCGGCATGTTGGGTGCGCTCTGGCCCGGCGATGGAATAGTGCTTGTTACGGCGCTTGCGGCTGCGCCTGAGGAGGCTTTTGGCAACGGCGCTGTGATTCGCTTGCGGGTTGGCGCCGCTGAGGCGCGCTCAGCGCAGGCATTTGTGTGGGAGTCGATACTTAAGGAGAACGGCGCGGCTCGTATTTACGGCAAGGGTCCCTATGAGAGCAGTCTATATTTCGGAGCGGTCCCGAAGTACTCGGCGCTGCACACGTGCAATACATGGATCGCCGAGTCGTTGCGCGCAGCAGGTCTGCCGGTACAAAGTCGGGGCGTCGTGTTCGCCTCACAGCTTTGGTCACAGACTCGGCGCATTGAAAACGCCGCAATCGCGCACAGCAGCGTTAGCGTTGCGCCATCCGCTGCGACGCTTTACTGACGATAGCGACGTGCGTCCGTAGGAGGGCGCAATGCGTCTAATCGCCTGATAGCCCTCTCAGCAGGGCGGATTCGTTCCATTAGCGCAGATCACCGTCGTCGTGCTGTCCGATGCCGGAACGATCACGGTGGTGGTTTTCGCAGGTGCCGGCGGGCTGCTGCTGCTGATACAGCCTGACAGCATCGGGATCGCCAGAATCAATACACTGAGCAGGGTCTTCATAACCGCATCCTTAGGTGATACCGCAAAACAACACGCTGAAGCTTGTGCCAGCTATTGACTAACGCCGAGGTTGGATTCGAGTTCCCGCGCCGATTCTCGGAATGCCAACAGCGCACGGATCGCGACAAGCCGACCTCGCCGCGAAGCTCACCTAGGGCGGGGGGCTCGCTGTGGCGGTCTCGGCCAGCGTCGCGAGGCGCCGCTCGTCCCAGATAATGACAAGCCCGCAGGCAATCACCACGGTTGCGCCGGTGACGACGATGGCACTCGGCAGCACCGACCAGAAGAACCAGTCGATGCCGAGCGCCCAGAGAATCGACGAATACTCGAACGGCGCGACCACGGAGGGGGGAGCACGGCGGAAGGCGTCCGTGATCCAGAATTGCCCCAGCGCTCCGGTGACACCGACCGCGCCGAGCCATACCCAGTCGGCCGACGCCACTCGCTGCCATTCGGGCGCCGCGAGTACTCCCGAACCGATGCCCACCAGGAGCAGCCACCACACCACCATGGTGGCACTCGAATTTGTCTTCCCCAACCTGCGCACCGTCAACGCGCTCAGCGCATAACAGCATGCGGCCGCCGCGGCTGTCGCGGCGGCGATGGACACGAAGCCCTTTGATCCCGGCCGCAGCATGATGATCACGCCACCGAGTCCGACGGCGATCGTGAGCCAGCGTCGCAGCGGTACGCGCTCCCCGAGCAGTGGTACCGACAGGGCGGTCATCAGCAGCGGCGCGCACAGAAACAGCGAATACGTTTCGGCCATCGACAGGCGGCGCACCGCATACACGAACGAACTCATCATGACGATTCCAAGCAGCGCGCGCACGATATGCAGCAGCGGGTTCGCCGGTCGCAAAGACCGCCACGAACCCGACCAGGCGACGGGAACGGTCAGAATTGCGATTGAGGACGCGCAGCGCAGGCAGGACAGCTCGAAAGGCCCGTAACTCTGCGACAGGCGCTTCATCGATGCGTCCATGATCGCGAACATGAACACCGCGGATGACATGGCGGCAATTCCGCGCAGGTTCTCCGAGGCCTTGCCGTGGCTGGGCATCCCCCATTATGCCGGTCGAGATTGCAGCGCCGCGCAACTGCGGCAGTTGCGATTCAGCTGCGGCGGACCCTAGTTTGCGCGCGCCTCCGCAAAGGACGCGGCTATCGGGGGCAGTAGACGATCCGTCTCCCTCTTGACGACCGCATAACACTCGCATGAGAGCTTCTCAAGCTGCGGTCGGTCGAGAACGGTGATCTGACCCCGGGCGTACTGGATGACGCCAAGCTTCTGCAATTTGCCGGCCGCGTCGGTGACCCCTTCACGCCGCACGCCGAGCATGTTGGCGATGAGCTCCTGGGTCATGACGAGTTGGTTCGAGGGTAGGCGGTCCAGAGACAGGAGAAGCCATCGGCACAGCTGCTGATCCACCGAATGATGGCGGTTGCACACCGCCGTCTGGGACATCTGCGTGATCAAGGCCTGCGTATAACGCAGCAGCAGGAGTTGCAGCTCTCCGTGCAGACCGAACTCGATCTTCAGCCGCCGTGCCGCCAGGCGGTAGGCGTACCCGGCGCTTTGTACGATCGCCCGGCTGGGCGTTGTTTCCCCGCCCATGAAGAGGGCGATCCCAATCAGGCCCTCGTTGCCGACGACCGAAATTTCCGCCGATGCGCCGTTTTCCATCACGTACAGGAGCGATACGATCGAGTCGACCGGGAAATAGACGTGCAGCAGAGGATCGCCGGATTCGTACAACACGCGACCCAAGGGCATCGGCACTAACTGCAGATCCGCGAAAATCCGCTCGCGCTCGGCTGCTCCCAACGCTCCCAGAATGTGGTTCTGGAGCGGGCTGTACGGTCCGGGCATCATTGGTTATCCCGGCGCAAGCCGCGGTGCTGGTGCAACGCATTATAGCGCACTTTAGGTGCGCTCATATGTTCGATACCGCACATAAGAGCCGCCGGATGCGACCTTAGCGGCCCGGGCGCGCCTGCCAGGACATCGTTTGCGCCCGGCGGCGTGCTGGGCGCAGCCGAATGGGGCGCAAGTTACGAACGAGAGACCGGTCACATTGCCGAGCACACCGCATTCGATGGAAACGCTTAGCTAGGACGCATAGGAACCCGGCACAGCA
>Ga0302325_10004401_pt1 | contig 32626 bp, 31 predicted proteins | sample Palsa_T0_2_FD_201948 | JGI IMG/M metagenome (GOLD analysis project Ga0302325, IMG submission 201948) | Peat permafrost microbial communities from Stordalen Mire near Abisko, Sweden - Palsa_T0_2 | ecosystem: Environmental > Terrestrial > Soil > Palsa > Peat permafrost | place: Sweden: Abisko... | reverse complement strand
GGGCGATCGCGTGCTGCATCCGCTCGGGGATCTCGACGTCCTTGATCTCGACGCTCGTGACCTTGATCCCCCACGGCTCGGTCTGGGAGTCGATCACCTCCTGCAGCGACTCATTGAGGTGCTCGCGGTTGGACAGCAACGTGTCCAGGTCGGCGACCCCGAGGATCGAGCGCAGCGTCGTCTGCGCGATCTGCAGCGTCGCGTCCGGGAAGTCCTCGATCTCGGTGACCGCCTTGGTTGGGTCAATCACGCGGTAGTAGCAGACGGCGGTCACACGAGCGGGAATGTTGTCGCGGGTGATGATCTCCTGCGGCGGCACCGTCAGCGTGACGGTTCGCAGGCTGATCCGGACCATCCGGTCGATCGACGGGATCATCAGCTGCAGGCCGGGGCCGCGCTGCTCCATCAGTCGGCCGAGCCGGAACACGACGCCGCGCTCGTATTCGCGCAGCACCCGGATCGAGCTCGCCAGCGCGGTGGCGCCGAGCACCAGCAGGACGACGATGACGACGATGATCGCGGTCAGCATCGGCTCTCCTCACGATCGTCGCGCGATGTCCGCAGCGCGCGCATTTCAGTAGAGCTCCCACTCCTCGGCGGGCCGAACCGACAGCGTCAGGCCCGACAACCGCTCGACGACCACCCGGTCGCCGCTGGCCAGCTCCGGCTGTTGGTCCTCGTCCACGCTCGGCGACCGCCGCGCGTTCCACACCCCGCCCTGCAGTGAGACGCTCCCGGTCGCCTCGGCCCAGCTGCGGACGACCCCGATCTGGCCGATCAGGCCCTCGGCGCCGCCGCGGACCCGCTGGCGCCGAGCCCCCGCCGCGTGCTTGACGGTCAGGCCAAGGTACGCGCCGCCGGCGCCCGCCAGTGCCAGGCCGCCGGCCAGCCCGAGGATGATTCCGGCTCCGAGGCCGGAGATCGCGAGCACCGCCCCGATCGCCATCACCGCCACGCCGAGCCCGCCGGCGATCCCGTGGGTCGGGGAGTGCGCCTCGACCACACCCACCAGCGCCCCGACGATCAGGAGTATCAAGCCGAGCGTAGTCACATCATGAATCGTACGCCCTGCCGCGCGTGGCCTCGACGGGTTCGGACACGTAATCGCCTACACGCGCGGCGCAACAGCTGGTATGTGTCAATCTTGGCGCGCACGGGATCGGCGCCGAGCAGCCGGTGACCGTGCGCAGGCGACTCCAACAGCGAACCCGGACACAGAGGTAGGCACGATGACCAACGAAGAGATCCATCAGCTCGCCCAGCGCCTGCGCATCGATTCGATCCGCGCCGCCGACGCCGCCCAGTCCGGGCACCCGACCTCGTCGATGTCGGCGGCCGACCTGATGGCCGTGCTGATGGCGCGCCACCTCCGCTACGACTACGACGAGCCGAAGAACCCCAACAACGACCACCTGATCTTCTCCAAGGGCCACGCCTCGCCGCTGGTCTACGCGATGTTCGTCGCCGCGGGCGCGGTGACCGACGAGGAGCTCTTGACGTTCCGGAAGTTCGGCTCGCGGTTGGAGGGCCACCCGACGCCGCTGCTGCCGTGGGTCGACGTCGCGACCGGCTCGCTCGGCCAGGGGATGCCGATTTCGGCCGCGATCGCGCTCTGCGCCCGTGACCTGGACCGCCTGCCATACCGCGTGTTCACCTTGTGCGGCGACTCCGAGATGGCCGAAGGGTCGATCTGGGAGGCCGTCGAGCACGCCGGCAAGGAGGGCCTGGACAACCTCGTCGTGATCGTCGATGTCAACCGGCTCGGTCAGCGCGGGGAGACGATGCACGGCTGGGACCTGAACGCGTACGCCAAGCGCGCGGAGGCATCGGGCTGGCACACGATCGAGATCGACGGTCACGACATCGCCGCGATCGACCGTGCCTTCACCGACGCCGAGGCGACCGCCGACCGCCCGACGATGATCGTCGCGCGCACGATTAAGGGCTACGGCGCGTCGGAGACCGCCGACAAGGAGGGCAAGCACGGCCAGCCGCTGAAGGACCCGCAGAAGGCGATCGAGGAGCTCGGCAACGTCGGGCCGGTGCATGTCGACGTCGCCAAGCCCGAGTCATCCGGCACGCCGCACCGGTTCGACTCCGATCCGTCGGTGCCGCTGCCGACCTACGAGCTGGGCGGCGACAAGGTCCCGACCCGGCTGGCGTTCGGCCAGGGGCTGGCGGCGGTGATGCAGCGACGCGGCGACGTCGTCGCGCTCGACGGGGAGGTCGGCAACTCGACCCACCTCGAGGAGGTGCTCAAGCAGACCCCGGAGCGCTACTTCGAGGTCTACATCGCCGAGCAGATGCTGATGGCCGGCGCCGTCGGCTTCCAGGTCCGCGGCTGGACCCCGTTCGCCTCCACCTTCGCGGCCTTCCTCTCACGGGCGTACGACTTCGTCCGGATGGCCGTGATCTCGCAGGCGAAGCTGTGCATCAACGGCTCGCACGCCGGCGTTTCGATCGGCGAGGACGGCCCCTCGCAGATGGCGCTCGAGGACCTCGCCGAGTTCCGCGCGCTCGGCAAGTCGGTCGTCCTGTATCCGTCGGATCCCAACCAGACGGTCAAGCTGGTCGAGGCGATGGCCGATTACGACGGCATCTCCTACCTGCGCTCGAGCCGGTCGGGGACGGACACGATCTACGGCCCCGACGAGGAGTTCCGGATCGGCGGCGCCAAGGTCGTGCGCTCAAGCGACGACGATCAGGTCGCGCTGATCGGCGCCGGCGTCACGCTGCACGAGGCGATCAAGGCGGCCGACGCGCTTGCCGCCGACGGGATCGCTGCTCGTGTGATCGACCTCTACTCGGTGAAGCCGGTCGACGTCGAGACCCTGTCGGCGGCATCCGCCGCCACCGGTGGTCGGCTGATCACGGTCGAGGACCACTGGCCCGAGGGCGGGATCGGCGACGCGGTGCTGAGCGTGTTCGCGGACGCCGACGAGCGCCCGCGCGTGGTCAAGCTCGCGGTCGACCACCTGCCGGGCTCGGGCAAGGGCGCGGAGCTCCTGCACGACTGCGGGATCGACTCCGACGCGATCGTCGCCGCCGCGAAGCGGCTGGCAGCGCTCGGTCCACAGATCAGCAGCGCCGCCGCCGCGGCCTGAAGCGGCCCGGAGCGTTGGGCGATTGTCACCTGCTACGGGTGACGATCCCCGAAGCTCCGGGTGCTTCTGAGCAAGCTCTCGCGCCGCGCTTATCTGAACCTGACACTCGCGACTTAGGTTTGCAACCGAAAATCGTTCGCGCTCACGCCGAGCGCTGGGTCGGCCCGAGAGGATCGCGTGTATCGGAAATCGGTTGTGGCGGTCACCGGAGTCGTCGCGGCGACGGTTGCGATCGCAGGATGCGGTTCCTCGAGGCCGTCGCTGCGCATCGCCCTGAGCCGAGAGGTCGCCGGGAGGGGGAGCGTCGTCTTCCAGTGGGGTCGCGTCGGTGGTGCGCCGGGCGGCCGGTTCGGCACTCATCGATCGCAATCGCGTGACCTGTTCGGGTCCCGCGTCCACCGCAATTTGAGCGCCATCCTCGGAGTGGGACCGATTCGCTTCGAGCCGACCCCGGTCCTCGGCATCCACGGCACCGTCAGGCAGGTCGCGACCTCCAACTCCACCGGCTACGCGCTGACGAGGACCGGCGCGGTGTACGCGTGGGGCACGGGTTCGGAAGGCGAGCTCGGCAACGGATCCACCACCAAGTTGTCCGCGCGCGCGGTCCGGGTCGACTTTCCCGCCGGCGTGAAGATCGCCAAGCTGTCGAATCCGATGCCGTACGACGGCGGGATGGCGATCGACACGCACGGCATCGTCTGGGCATGGGGCAACGACACGACGCGGGAGTTCTGTCAGCGCGTGGGCGCGAACATCGACACCCCGGTGAAGGTGCCGCTGTCGCATGTCACGCTCGCGGTCGGGGCTTGGCGTCACGCGATCTACGACGCCGACGGCAAGGTCGTCAGCTGCGGGCGCAGCGACCACGGACAGCTCGGGAACGGCACGATCGGCCCCTGGTCCGATACCGGCAGGCCGGTGGCCGTCGAGGGCCTGCCGCCCGGTAGGGTCGTGGCCCTCACCTCGGCATTCGGCAACGCCGGCGTGCTGATGGCGGACGGCGCCTACTACGACTGGGGGATCAACAGCGGCGGCCAGGTCGGCGACGGCACGACAACCGAGCGCACGACCGCCGCCCACGTGAAGCTGCCCGACCGCGTGACCCGGGTCTTCGAGGGCGGCAGCTTCCCCGACAACGGCCAGACGATGGCGATCCTGGCCGACGGTCAGCTGTGGGTCTGGGGCGCCAACAGATCCGGGCAACTCGGCGACGGCACGACCACGAGCAGCACGCGGCCGATCCGATTGCAGGAGCCCAAGCACGCCCGCTTCGTCGCCGTGAGCTCCGGGGGCGCGACCGACTATGCGATCGGCCGCTCCGGCGATCTCTGGGTTTGGGGCCAGAACTCCGAGGGCCAGCTCGGCGACGGCTCCTCCGATGCGATGTCGACGAAGCCGATCAACGCGCCGCTGAGGGTGACCCAGGTGTCGGCCACCGCCAGGAACGTGGCGGCGATCGCCAGGGTCGGGCCTTGATCGACGGTCGGCCCGCGATCGTGTAGCGCTCAGCGGTGGACGACGACCTTGCCGGTCATCCGACCGGACTCCACCAGCTCGTGTGCGCGGCGGATCCCGCCGGCCGAGAAGTCCCCGATCCGCTCGCTCACGGTGCAACGGATCCGGCCTTCGTCGACGAGCGCGGCCACGTGCGCGAGCAGACGCTTCTGCTCGATCATGTCCGCCGTCTCGAACAGCGATCGGGTGAACATCAGCTCCCAGTGAAACGCGATCGATTTGGTCTTGAGCGGTAGCAGCTCCAGATCCTTGGGCTCGTCGATCGCGACGATCTCGCCGAACGGGTTCATGATCTCCGCGAACGACTCGATGTTGCCGGCCGTGTGCGGGCTGAACACGTAGTCGACCCCGTCGGGTGCCGCCCGCCCGCACTCGTTGACGAGGTCGTGATGATCGATCACGGCGTCGGCACCGAGGCCGGCGACCCAATCACGCGAAGCGCCGCGTGACGCCGTGCCGATCACGGTCAGGCCGGTCAGCAGCTTGGCGAGCTGGACCATGACCGAGCCGACTCCGCCGGCCGCGCCGAGGATCAGCAGCGTCCCGGTCGACTCGCGGGTGAGCCTGAGTCGATCGAACAGGGACTCCCAGGCGGTGATCGAGGTCAGCGGCAGCGCCGCCGCATCGGCGAAGCTCAGCGTGCCCGGCCGCTCGGCGACGATCCGCTCATCGACCGCCTGCAGCTCGGCGTTGGCGCCCGGCCGGCTGATGTCGCCCGCGTAGAACACCTCGTCGCCGACCCCGAGCGTGGTCACCTCGGAGCCGATCGCCTCGACCACTCCGGCGGCGTCGTAGCCGAGCACGGTCGGCGTCGCGGAGCGCTTAAGGCTCGCCCGCCGCTTGACGTCCGCCGGGTTGACCGAGACCGCCTGCACCCGCACGAGCAGGTCGTGGGAGCGAAGCTCCGGCACCGGCAGCTCGACGTCGACCAGGCTTCGCTCGTCGCTGACCGGCAGTCCGTCGAAGGACCCGACCGCTCGCATCGTCTCGCTCATCTGCGCGCTCCTCACCGCGTCGCCAGGGGACCCGATCGCATCGTAGATCGCCGGCGAACGGGAAACGAGCCGTTTGTTGACGGGATCGGTCGGCTCTGGTAGACCTCAACACGTTGTAGTTATTTTCTGCACATTACGTTGACATTCCCTGGAGAGAGTGAACACCGTGAACACCCCGAATGAGGCCGCGGGCGCGAACGAGCCCGTGTTCCGCCTGATCTATTCCAGCCACAGCACGATCGAGCCCGAGCAGAGTTCTGCCGAGCTGGGCGAGATCTTCACCGTCGCCCGGCGCAACAACCGTGAGCTCGGCGTCACCGGCGCGTTGGTCGTCGCCGAGGACTGGTTCGCGCAGACGCTGGAGGGCGACGAGCCTGTCGTCCGCAAGCTGTACGAGGACATCGCCAAGGACCGTCGCCACGAGCACGTGACGGTGCTCGAGACCAAGGACGTCGACGGCCGCACGTTCGGCCGCTGGGCGATGGCGCGGGTCTCCGAGGACGGCGGCCCCGACATTCGCCTGCTGTCAAACGCCAAGGCGGGCCGGATCGTCGACGCGGGCGCCGACCACCACATCAGCCCCGAGCAGGAGTCGGTGCTGGCGTTCATGCGCGGCTCGATCAAGCCGGAGCACTGAGCCGCCCGCGGCGCGCCGCCGCGGGCTACAACGTCCCGATCCGGTCCGGCGGCCAGTAGGTGAAGAACGCGACTCCGATGATCCACTTCTTTGGGACCGGTCCCCAGAAGCGGCTGTCGTCGGAGTCGCCGCGGTTGTCGCCCATCATGTAGTACATCCCGGGCGGGACCTTGATCGTGCGGCTGAACGTGCAGGCAGGGGCGTTGCCGCACGGCGCGATGTAGGAATCGTGCTCGCGGACGCCGTTGCGATAGACGTGCCCGTCCCGGATCCTCAGCACGTCGCCAGGAAGGCCGACGACGCGCTTGATGAACGTCTGGCCGGATTCTCGCGCGGTCGGGCTGTCGCACGGCCTCTCGCGCGCGCTCTCGTCGGCGCTGACGCCCTCCGACGGGTTGCCGCAGCGCGCGACCGCCGGATCAGCGCCCGCGGGCGGATGGAACACGGCGATCTGGCCGAGGCCCGGGCTTGTATTCAGCCGCCACACGAGCACGCGCTGGCCGGGCTTGAGCGTCGGCAGCATCGACGGGCTCGGGATCTTGTAGGGCTTGACGAGAAATGCCTGGATCAGGAACGCCAGCCCGACGGCGATCGCGACCGTCAGCACGAGCTCGACGAGCGACCGCAGCGGCCCCTTCTTCGCCCTGCTCATCCGAGTCGTCCTCGAGCGGCGGTGGGCGCCGCGGCCGGGCCGCCGCGCGTCAGCGCCGTCCCCGCCGTCTGCGCGGTCGCTCGCTTCATGCTGCCGCTCGCCGAGCCGGGGAACTCGATCACGAGCATCGCGGCCAGCAGGACCACCAGCGCCAACGCCGCGACCGTCCGCCGCGCTGCCCGGTCGACCGGACGCCACCGCGCCCGCCGGTCGAGATGCGCGCCCTCTGACGTGAGCGCCGAGAGCTGCTCGTCCAGCCGGGTGAAGTAGTCGTCGTTCATCGCTCGCCCAGCTGCGCCCGCAGCCGCGCCAGCCCGCGGCTGACCCGTTTGCGCACGACGGTCTCCGAGCAGTGGAACTGGGCGGCGATGTCCGCGTACGGCCGCTCGTCGACGATTCGCGCCACCAGCGCCGAGCGCTCGAGCGCCGGCAGCTCCTGTACGAGCTCGGATACTGGTCGCCGGCCCTCGTCGAGAGTCGCGTCGACCCGCTCCAGGTCGGCGTCGTCCAGCGCCAGCGGCTGCATCCCGATCCGGCGCCGCGCGCGGTCATCGACTCGCCCGCGCCGGCGGCTGTGGCCGAGGACGTTGCGTGAGATCCCGAGCAGCCAGGCGTTCGCGGTGCCGTGGCGCGCCTCGTAGCGCCGTGCGCTGATCATCACCGAGGCGAACACTTCGGCGGTCAGGTCGGCAGCCGTCTCCCGATCGCCGGTCTCGCGCACGAGCGTCGCCAGCACCGCGCGCAGGTGCCGTCGATAGAACGCGCTGAACGCCAGTGGATCACGTCCCGCGATCCCAGTCAGTAGCTCTGCGTCGGACCGGCGCGCGGGATCGCGAGGATGGGCCATCACAGTTGAATACCGCTTCTGGCGGCAGTTGTGACCCCCGCGAGCCCACCTCGGAGCCGGGCGATCGATCGCCGAGCCTGCGGTTATCGTCGATCGCGATGGATCTGCGACAGCTTCAGTACGTCGTCGCGCTCGCTGATTCGCTGAGCTTCACGCGTGCCGCCGAGCGCTGTCACGTGGTCCAGTCCGCGCTCAGCCACCAGATCCAGCGGCTGGAGGCCGAGCTCGATACGCGCCTGTTCGAGCGGACCAGTCGTAGCGTCCGCACGACCGAGGCGGGCGAGCTGCTGGTCGGGTATGCCCGGCGGATCCTGGCGACGACGGACGAGGCGCGGGCAGAGCTCGCGGCGCTGGCGGGGCTCGAGCGCGGCCGGCTGGCGGTTGGCGCGACCCAGACCGCGGAGCGCGTGCTCGACGTGATCGCGCTGTTCGGCACCTTTCATAGCCGGCACCCGGGGATCAAGCTCGCCTCGATCAGCGGTCCCGCGTCCGAGCTGGTCGCCGCGGTCCGGTCAGGCTCGCTTGACCTTGCGTTCGTCGCCGGCAGCGCCATCGGCGATCGATCCGGTCGCTTGCGCGGGGTGGACTCTGGCAGCTGGAGCGGAGACGGGGTGGTATGGGAGACCCTGGTCGCCCGCGAACCGCTGGTCGCGGTGGTCGGGGTTGGGCATCGCCTGGGTCGCCGGCGACTGGTGCGACTGGACGAGCTCGCCGCCGCCGGCACGTTCGTCGAGTTCCGGCCCGGAACCGGTCTGCGCACTGAGGTCGATCGGGCATTCGCCCGCGCAGGGGTCGCACGGGAGATCGTGCTCGAGCTCGGCCGGATCTCCGACATGGTCCGCTTCGCGTCCCACGGGCCGGCGATCGCGGTGGTGCCGCGGGTGTTCGCGCGTGAGCCGCCGGCCGACGCCGCGCCGTACCGAACCCTGCGTCTGGTCGGCGAACCCGCGATCGCCGTCCACGCGGTCACGCGGCCGGGGCCGGCCGCGATCGCGCTCCGCGCGTTTCAGTCGGTGGTCGCGGCCGTCGATGCGCCGCTGTCGGGTCGATCGCATCCGTAGATCGCTGGCATGAGAACAATGCATCGGCGAGATTGCCGCGCGAATCTAGGCTACGGCGCGTGACCGCCACCACGCACGTCCTGCGGTCCACGGCGCAGACCGTCAGCTCTGGCGTCCTGGATCCGAGTCGACCAGCAGCGCTGACCGTCGATTCGGGCGACGTGGTCTCCTATCCGAACACCTGGACCCAATGGGGCAACCAGGCCACATTCGGTATGTCGTTCGCCGATCGAGAGCCGTTGCGCCGGCAGTTCCCGTCGGGTCCGTACTCGAACGTCGGACCGGTCGAGGTCCGCGACGCGCAGCCCGGCGACGTGCTCGAATGCCGGATGCTCGAGCTGCGCCCGATCGACTGGGGCTGGAACTCGTTCCCGCCGGGTGTGGGCGCGCTGCCGGCCGACTTCGACGAGCCCTACGTGCACTACTTCCGTTTCGACGACGACCGCTCACACGCCAAGTTCGTTGACGGGATCCAGATCCCGCTGGCCCCCTCGATGGGCGTGTTCGCGGTCGAGCCCGAAGGCGCCGAGCCGGTCTCGGCGATCCTCGCCGGACAGCACGGCGGCAATCTCGATCTGGCCGAGCTGGTCGCCGGCACCTCGCTGTTCTTGCCGGTGTTCAAGCCGGGGGCTCGGGTCTGGACCGGCGACGCCAACGGCGCCCAGGGCGATGGGGTCGTCGATCAGACGTCGATCGAGACGGCGATGGAGGAGCTCCGCGTCCAGTACCAGGTCCACAAGGGCGTGTCGCTGGCCGGCCCGACCGTCGAGACGCCGACGCACTGGATCGTGATGGCGTTCGCCGATTCGCTCGACACCGCGCTCCCCAACTGTGTGCGGGCGGCGATCGACTGGCTGAACGTCCACGCCGGCCTGGACCGCCGACACGCCTACAGCCTCTGCAGCATGGCGGTGTCGTTCCGAGTCACCCAGTTCGCTGAGCAGACCGGCTCGGTATACACGTCGACGCCGCCGCGGACGATCCACGCGATGATCCCCAAGGACGTGCTCGGCGACACGGTCCGGGGGCGGATCGAGCGATCGATGCGCGCCGCGGTGTGATGTGCGGGCGTCGGTCAGCGCCGAGGTGGACGTGAGCGTGCTCGAGCCGGCCGACGAGCTGGCGATCCTGCGGCTCGTGGCGCTCGCGGATGCGTGCGCCACCCGACGGGACGGCGACGGCTACGCCGCGCTGTTCGCCGAGGACGCAACGATGGACGGCGACATGGGACAGGTGTCCGGACGCGCCGCGCTCGCCGCCGCCGTCGCCGCCGTGTGGGCGGCGGAGCCCGCCGGCACGCTGCATCTGACCTGCAACGCCACCGTCTCGGGGACGGCCGACGACCCGGTCGTCGCGAGCATCGTGGTGATGCTGTCGACGGGCGCCGACGGCGTCTCGCTGAGCGCCGCCGACGTGGTCCAGCGCGTCGCCAGGACCGAGACGGGCTGGAGAATCCGTTCGCGACGGATCATGATCAGGCCAACCGGTCCGGACGTGACCAACGAGGAGGTACGTCACTGATGCCAGATGACCCGACAGCGGCCGCCGCGCCGCTCAGCTTCGCAACCGACATCAAGCCGTTGTTCCGTGAGCACGATCGGACGTCGATGCTGAAAGCGTTCGACTTGTGGTCGCACGACGATGTCGTCGCCCACGGCGACGCGATCGCAGCCGTCCTGAAGAAGGGGTCGATGCCCTGCGACGGGCCCTGGCCCGATGATCAGGTGTCGACCTTCGAACGCTGGTTGGCGCACGGCGCCGACCCGTGAGCCGATGAACCCGGGTCCGGTGCTCGTGTTCGGCGCCACGGGCACCCAGGGCGGCGCGGTCGCTCGCGAGCTGCTCGCGCGGGAAATCCCGGTGCGGGCGCTGGTCCGCCAACCCGATTCCGATCGGGCCCGGGCGCTCGCGCAGCTCGGCGCGGACCTGGTGACCGGGGATCTCGACGACGAACCGTCGCTGGCGCGCGCGCTGGCCACGGTCCCCGTCGCCTACGCGGTCACCACGCCGTTTGCGGCGGGCGCCGACGCCGAGGTCCGGCAGGGCGATGCGATCCTCCGCGCCGCGACGCAGGTTCGACTGCCGTGGCTGATCCTGGCGTCGGTCGCCGCCGCCGATCGCGCCGACGTACCCCACTTCGCCAGCAAGGCGCGGATCGAGGCCCGGCTGCGCGAGGCGCCGATTCCCTGGACGGTGGTCGCCCCGAGCTACTTCTACGAGAACGTGCTCGGCGCGATGGACTCGATCCGCCAGGGCACGCTGCCACTGCCGCTGCCGGTGCAGACGCCGCTGCACCAGGTCGCGCTGCGGGATCTCGGCGCGGTCGTGGCGGCGATTCTCGCCCGTCGCGACGAACACCTCTCCCAGCGCGTCGAGATCGCCGCCGACGCGCCCACGCCTTCGCAGATGGCGGCCGCGTTCGGCGCGCGGGCGGTGCAGACGACGATCGAGTCGGTCGCGGAGCGCTCGCCGGATCTCGCCGCGATGTACCGCTTCCTCGCCGGTCCTGGCTACGGGATCGACGTCGCGGCGGTCCGCCGCCGCTACCCGGAGGTCAGCTGGTCGACGTTCGCGCAGTGGGCACGAGAGCACCGCTGAAGCGCCACGGCCGTCTAGTGGAGCGACGGCTCATGCAGCGCGTCGTGCCTCGAGGTCGGGGATCAAGCCCCGCCTGCGGGCCTCGTCTTGAAGCTCGTCCGGCAGGGTCCGCGCGTCGACGATGAAGCCGTCGACGAGGATCATCCAGCTGAGTGGGTGCTGCTCAAGCATCGCCTGACGGGTGAGCTCGGGCTCGTAGATGCCGAGGTCGAGGGTCTTCATGATGAGCGCGGCCTTGTTGGCCATCGTGGTCTTGACGACGCCGAGGTGTTCGGCGAGTTGGTCGGCGCTGAGGTGTGGTGTCTCGGAGGGGTCGAACAGGAAGTTCACGCGTCCGACGGCGTAGATCGCTCCCTCGGCCCAGATGCGCGCGTCGCCGCGCACGAGCGGCGAGGGACGCTTACGCGCCAGCCGGGCGACCAGGAGACGACACAGCTGCCCGTACTCGTCGTCCAAGCGGGTGACGCACGCCTGGTCGGTGATCGAAAAGATCTCCCGCGTCCGGTCGCGCAGCTGGGTCGGGATCCTGAGTTTGGCGAGGTCGGGCTCGGGCACGGCGACATACTTTCAAGTGGTCCGGACGATCCGGGACGATTCGGGCGTGTCGATGGCAGCGAGAACCGATGAGGAGCTTCGGGCTGCGCGAGCGCGCCTGGTCGCGTTGGATCGCGAGCGTACGGAGTTGCGCGAGATCATCGTGCGGCTCGAGCGCGAGACGGCCGGCCCGCACGTCGCGACTGCCGAGGGGCGTGTAGCGCTGTTCACGAGCCTGTTCCGCGGCCGACCGGATGTGTTCGCGATCCGCTGGCAGAGCCGCACGCAGCCGGGGCGCTCGGGGTGGGCGCCGCGGTGCGACAACGAGTGGCAGCCCGGCCTTTGTCAGAAGCCGAGGGTCAAGTGCGCCGCGTGTGATCACCGTCGATTCGTCCCTCTCTCCGAGGCGGAGGTTCGCAAGCATCTCGAGGGCCGCCAGACCGTGGGTATCTACCCTCTGCTTGCCGATGAGACATGCTGGCTCGTCGCAATCGACCTTGACGGCGTAGGTTGGCGCGAGGACGCGGCCGCGGTCCGCGACGCCGCCAACGATGAAGGTGTTCCTGTGCTGGTCGAGCGATCACGCTCGGGTGATGGCGCGCATGTGTGGTTGCTGTTCTCACGGCCGGTCGCGGCGGCCGTGGCCCGGGCGATCGGGTCGTGGTTGCTGACGCTCGCTATGCGTCGCCGTTCCTTGTCGATCGATTCTTATGACCGTCTGTTTCCCAATCAGGACACGATGCCGGCCGGCGGGTTCGGCAATCTGATCGCACTGCCATTGCAGCGAGCGCGACGCGTCGAGGGGTGCACTGAGCTCCTCGACGAGAATCTGGATCCCTACCCCGACCAGTGGGCGTACCTCGCCACCGTCACACGGATGGACGCCGCCCGAGCCGAGCAGCTGGCACGGGACGCCGAGCGCTCCGGCGGCATGCTCGGTTTACGGCACTGGGGCACCGAGCCGCCACAGACGGGGACGCGTCCGCGCCTCACCCCTATCGACACCAGGGTTACGGCAATCCTCGCCGGCCGGCTGGAGATCCCCACCGTTGGACTCGCGGCGGCTACGCGGGACCGGTTGCGTCGCGCGGCCGCGTTCGCCAACCCGGTGTTCTTCGAACGCGAGCGCGTTCGCCTCTCGACCCATATGACGCCGCGGGTGATCTCGTGCGCCGAGCAGGTTGGAGACCTGCTCCTGCTGCCTCGGGGTTGTCTCAATCCTGCCCGGCTCGAACTTGAGGAAGCTGGGGTGGAACTGAACGTCGACGACCGGCGTGGTATGGGCTCACCTATCGGGATGACGTTCAACGGCGCGCTCACTCAAGCGCAGGACGACGCCGTCGCTGCGGTGTGCGAGCACGACATCGGAGTGCTGGTCGCGCCGCCCGGTGCTGGGAAGACCGTGATCGCCGCCGCGTTGATCGCGCGCCGCGGACGATCAACAGTCGTGCTCGTGCACCGACGGCCGCTCCACGACCAGTGGATCAAGCGCCTGATGGATTTCCTGGGTATCGACCGCAGCGCGATCGGGTCGCCCACGGAACCCGGCAGGAGTGGCATCGATGTCGCGATGCTGCAGAGCCTGACCCGCCACGAAGAGCCCGCCGAACTGCTGGCGCCATACGGGCACGTCGTCGTCGACGAGTGTCACCACGTTCCGGCCGTCTCGATCGAGCGACTGCTCCGCCAGGTGCCCGCCCGGTATCTGACCGGCCTCACGGCCACGCCGCGCAGGCGCGACGGACACCACCCGATCATCGAGATGCAGTGCGGACCGGTTCGGCACACGCTTGTCGCTCATGACGACGTCGGGCCGGCGCCGCGGCGCGTGGTGATCGAGCGGCGCACCGCGTTTGACTCGGCGGTGCTGCCGAAGGACGCCGGCGTCCAGGAGGTGTTCGGCGCGATCGCGGCAGACGAGGCCCGTACGCGTGCCATCGTCGAGGATGTCGTCGCCCAGGTGGCGGACGGTCGGTTCCCTCTCGTGCTGACCGAGCGGCGCGATCATCTGGAGATGCTCGCAGGACTGCTCGAACCGGTGGTCCCGGCGCTCGTCAAACTGCACGGCGGGATCGGGATACGTGCCCGGCGCCAGGCGCAGGAGATTCTCGCCAGCGACCGGCAACGGGTGGTGCTGGCCACCGGCCGATACATCGGCGAGGGGTTTGACGAGCCTCGGTTGGACACCCTCGTGCTGGCGATGCCCGTCGCCTGGAACGGGCTCGTCACCCAGTACACCGGCCGCCTCCACCGCCACCACCACGCCAAGCACGAGATCCGCATCATCGATTACGTCGATCGCGAGGTACCAGTGCTCAGACGCATGTACGCAAAGCGCCGACGCGCGTACGCACGCCTCGGCTACCGGATGCAGGGAGAGCTCCTCATGCGCGAGCGTCTACCTCTCGAACTTGTTCCGCCCGCGTAAACCGGGAAGGCGCTCCGATGTGCGTGCGCGCTACGTCAGGGAGCGGGTCGTGAGCAACCTCGCGCGCAAGGCTTCTGGGCACGCGAGGTGCTCGTAACAGGCCTGACGCAACAGTATGGGCTCCTGCACCAGCTTGCCCAGACCCAGGCCAACGCGCAGCCGCCGGCGCCCCGGTCCCACCGAGATGAACCTCCTGCCGGTCCCATGGGCCGAATCGGTCGACATCTCCCACGCAGTCATCTACCTCGCCTCCGACGAGGCGCGCTACGTCACAGGCGTCACGCTGCCCGTAGAGGCCGGCTTCATGGCCACGCTCTGGAGCCGAGGCGACAGCCGTGGTCAACGAGTAAGACCCCGGATAAACAAATGATTGTTATCATGAGGCCATTCGCCGACAGCGAAACCGTCGGCAGCCGGCGAATCGGGTCACGTAGGAACACGACGGCAGCCGCTCCGCACGCTCCCAGACCACAACGGTCGCGGAGAGGTGCGTGGCGGGCCACGGACTGCACGAGAACCGGAGGATGGGCCATGTCGAATCCAAGCGCGGGTTCCCAGACGGGTCTGCTCGTCTCAGCTGACTGCTGCGATCGGCTCCGGGGCAGGGCGCCGGCGTGACGCGAACCGACACCGCTGCCGGAGCCGACCGCCTGCAGTTGTCCGGCTTCAAATGGAGTGAGACCTTCATCCGCCCCACCGCATTCTTCGGCGCGCTCTTGCAATTCGTCTCCACAACGCGAACATGGGGTGTGTCCACGACCGAGTTCGAGCTCGCTGACGTGCTGGCCGGGCGGATCGTCTGGCGCGACTACCCGGCCTGTCTACGAGACCTCCGAAAACGATGAGCGGTGCCGAGCGGCGATTGTTGCGGGGAACCGGGCCTGACCTCGGACCTATCGCGACGCGGCTGCCCGAGGACCAGCGGTCGCTGCTGCACGTGCTCGAACTGCAGGCGCAGCAGCGGCCCGATCACCCGTGGGCGGTGGTCGACGGGACCGCGGTGACCTATGCGCAGGCCCGCACGGCCGCGCACCGCTTCGCCGACGCGCTTGCACGGGAGCGTTTGCACGAGCCCCACGTCGCGCTGTTGATGCGCAACCACGAGCAGTTTCTGCCCGTGTTCCTCGGCGCGCAGTACGCAGCAGGGGTGGCTGTCCCGCTCAACCCCGAGCTGCAAGGACCGCTGCTTGCGCGGATGCTCGCCGTTTGCCGAGCCACCGTGCTCGTCGTACACGCAGACCTCGCGGAGCGGCTCGTCACGCTGGAGAGCCTGAGCGACGTCCGGCTCGTGCTCGTCTGCGGCACCGGGTCGGAAGCGCTGCCGAGCCTGCCCGGGGTCATGGTGGCGCGCCTGGCGGAGTGGCTGGCCGGCGCCGAGCCGCGGGAGCCCAGAAAGCTGCCACGACCATGGGACGTCGGAGCGCTGGTATTCACGTCCGGGACCAGCGGCGGCTCCAAGGCCGCCGTCTGGACGCACCAGTACATGCACCTGACCTCGGCCTGCATGTGCGACACGATGCAGCACACCGAGCACGACGTCCTCTCCACGCCCCTGCAGATGTGCCACATCGCCGGACTGCAGGTGTTCGCGTTCGCCGCACTGCAACTGGGGGCGACGACGCACTTGAAGTCGCGCTTCAGCGCCAGGCACTGGTGGGAGCAGATCGCCCGCGACGGCGCCACCTTCTCGATGCTGATGGGTCAGATGGCGGCGATGATCCTCGCCGAGGTCGAGACTGCCCCCGCGCACCGGTTACGACGCGTCTACATACTGCCCCGACCCGCGGAGCGAGTCGAGTTCGAGCGTCGCTACGGGACGACCGTGCTCTGGCAGGGTTGGGGGATGACCGAGATCTTCCCCCACACGCCGCGGCGGGATCCGCTCGCGGGCGTCCCCGATGACACGATCGGGCCCGCGCCGGCCTGGGTGGACTGGGGGGTCGTCGACGAACACGATCGACTGTGCGCCCCCGGCGAGCTCGGCGAGCTCGTGTACCGACCGCTGATCGCCGACGGGATGGCCAGCGGCTACTTCGAGGACGCCGCCGCGACCGCCGCCGCGTTTCGGAATTTCATGTTCCACACCGGCGACCTCGGCTACTACGACGAACACCAGCTGATGCACTTCGTGATGCGCAACCAAGACGCGATCCGGCGCCGCGGCGAGAACGTCTCGGCAGTCGAGCTGGAGGCGGTCGCGCTGCGCCATCCGGCGGTGCTCGAGGCAGCCGCGTTCGCGATCCCGGCCGCGATGGGTGAACACGAGGTCAAACTCGATCTCGTCCTCGGGTGGCCGGAGACGCTCGCCGACCTGCACGACTGGCTGGTCACGCAGTTGCCGCGGTTCATGGTTCCGACGTATCTCGAGCAGCGCGAATCGCTGCCCAAGACCGTCAGCCAGCGCGTAGAGAAGTACAAGCTGGCGGAACAGGGCGTCGACCGCCCGGAGGTCGCCGTCTTCCCCGCCCGACGGCGGCCGTCGCGAGCGGAACAAGCCCGGATTGCAAACAATTGATTGTTTTGTAGGCTGTCCTGATCGATGGATGAGGCAATCAGAGGAGCGGTTATGCACAGTCAACATCGCCAGCGACACAGCAGCGCGCGATGATCGGTTCCGAGCTGATCGCCGATGCGGTCGTGCACCCCTACAACCTGGCGCCCGAGAACCAGAACCGCGACACGCAAGCCCAGCTTGACTCGGTCTACGCCGCGCACCTGCTTTCGGTCGATGAGGCGCACGCCGAGTACGCGCTACGCCAGCCCGAATTCTTCTCCGACGTGTCCTTTGACGCGATCGCGCACGCGCTGTTCGTCGAGTCAGACACCGACTTCGCACTGATCCACGCGCTACCCAACCTCGGGTTCGCCCGCGCTCACGTCACCGATCCCTATCGTGCCGGGGCCTACCGCGACCGTCACCCCGATCGCTTCGCGCTCTACGCGACCGTCGACACGCATCTCACCGACCGGGCGATCGAGGAGCTGCGCGATCAGGTCGAGAACCTGGCGGTCGACGGCCTCAAGCTGTACCCGGCGTTCTTCTACGATGGCCGCGCGGAGGGGTGGCGGCTTGACGGCGATGATTTCGCGCTGCCGCTGCTGGAGGCGGCACACGACATGGGTATCCGACGTGTCGCGGTGCATAAGGCGCTCTGGCTGCCGCCCGCTCCCAAGGAGGCATTCGAGGTGGAGGACTTCAGCGGCGCGCTGGAGCGCTTCCCCGACATCGCGTTCTTCATGGTTCATGCCGGGACCGCGTTCCGCCACCAGACGGCAGAGCTCTTGTCGCGCCACCCCAACCTCCACGCGACCCTGGAGTCGACGTTCGCGTTCCTGCTCGTGCAGCCCGACCGCTTCGCCGACACGCTCGGCCTCCTGCTGGCGGCCTGCGGCTCAGAGCGGTTGCTGTACGGCAGTGGGGCCAACCTGATGCACCCGCGTCCGCTGATCGAGGCGTTCGCCGACTACGAACTGCCCGATGAGGTACTCGAGCGCTATGAGATCGCGCAGTTGACCGCCGCCGACCGCTCGGCGATTCTCGGCGGCAACCTGCTGAGGTTGCATGGCCGCGACCTCGCTGCGCTTCGCGAGGCCGTCAGCGACGACACGTTCGCGCGCGCCCGCGCCGATGGGCTCGCGGCGCCGTGGAGCGTGCTGCGCTCGCCCGAGGCGGTCCGGGTGTCATGACCGTGAGCGTCGAGCAGGTGATGGATGCGCTGGCCGCGATCCCGGAGCCGTGCAGCCTTGCGCTGAAGGCACCGACGAACCTGCGAGACATGGGCCTGATCGAGTCGGTCTCGATCGACGCGGGGCACGTCGCGGTCGTGCTGGTGCTCACCGATCCGTCCTGTGTGCATTTCCTCGGCATGCGCCGTTACATCATGGACGAGGTCGGTCGATTGCCCGGAGTCGTCGAGGTCGCGGTCTCGATGTCAACCACGCAGCTGTGGACCTCTGATCGGATACGGAGCCCGGACCCCGTATGACCACCGCCAGCCCCACCCTCGACGGGCTGCGGGTGCTTGATCTGTCGAGCAACCTCGCCGGGCCGCTGGCGGCGATGGTCCTCGGCGACCTCGGCGCCGACGTCATCAAGATCGAGCGACCCCGCGGCGATGACACGCGCGCTCTGCATCCCAGCTGGCAGGGGACGGGAACCGTGTTCTTGTCCGTCAATCGCGGCAAACGCTCCGTCGTGCTCGATCTCGCGACCGAGACCGGGCGAGACGCGGCGCTGACGCTCGCCGAGACGGCCGACGTGTTCATCGAGAGCTTCGGGCCGGGAGTCGTGGACGGCCTCGGCCTCGGGTTCGAGACGGTCGCGCGACGCAGCCCGCAGATCATCTACTGCACCGTCTCGGCTTTCGGCGCCGGTCCGATCGGCAGCCGGCTGCCCGGGTATGACTCGCTGGTGCAGGGCGCCTCGGGCATGATGTCGATCACAGGACATCCCGGCGGCCCGCCGACCCGGGTGGCCCCCTCCGCCGTCGATCTGTCAACCGGGCTGTGGCTGGTGATCGCGATCCAGGACGCGCTTGCCCGCCGCGCCCGCGACGGCGCCGACGCGAGGGCAACCCGGCTCGAAGTCGCGCTCGTCGACAGCGCCATAAACCTGATGGGGCACCAGGTGCTCGGGATGCTCGCCACCGGTGAGGTCCCTCGACCGCTCGGTTCCGGCTCGCCGAGTTCGATCCCCAACGGGGCGTTCGCGGCCGCCGACGGCTGGGTCATCGTGGCGACGGGCAACGACGCCCAATGGCGACGGCTCTGCGAGGTCCTCGAAACGCCCGAATTGTTGGAGGACGAACGGTTCGCGACGATCCCGCAGCGGATCGCGCACCGCGACGCGCTGCAGACGCGTCTCGACGCCCGCTTTGCGACCGACGCTGTCGACGGCTGGATCGAGCGGCTCCACGCGGCCCGCGTACCCGCGGGTCGCTATCAGGATCTTCGGGACGCGATCGAGCATCCGCTCGTCGCAGAGCGAGGGCTGCTGGTCTCGCTCGACAGCGATGAGCAACTCCCGCAGCTTCGACTGCCGATCGATCCCGCTGGCGGCGGCATTCGCCACGGGCCGCCGGCGCTGGGCCAGCACACCACCGAGGTGCTGGTCGAGGCCGGCCTCGACGACTCGTTCACGAGCGGATAGACGTGCCAAACAAGTGCTTGTTTATGGCTGAGGGAGGAGAGCCTTGACCGCCGCGCCGCAGCAACGACGTGATGCCCTCGAGGCGCGCCATCCAAGGTGGTTGCCGCGCACCGTCGCGGCCTCCCTCGACGCGGCCGTGGAGAACTACAGCGACCGGCCGCTGGTCATCGGCGATGAGCGAACCTACAGCTATGCCGAGATCCAGGAGTGGTCTCGGCGCCTGGCCGCGGGGCTGATCGCCAGCGGCATCCGACCCGGCGATCACGTCGCCGTCGTGCTCGGCAACTACCCATCGTTCGTGGCCCTGAAATACGCGATCTCGCGCGTCGGCGCGGCGTGTGTCCCGATCAATTTCCAGCTGCGCCGGGCCGAGCTGACCTACATCCTGCGCCAGTCTCGCGCGCGGATGCTCGTCATCATGGACGTCTTCCGGGACTACGACTATCTCGGCCTGCTCGACCAGATGATCCCCGGGTGGCGCCAGTCGGCGGGTGGAGAGACGCTCGCGGACCTGCGTCGCATGTGCGTGGTGCCCACCGGCGAGACCGCCGATCGGGAGGCGTTCTCGCTGGAGGATCTGGCTCGGATCGGTGAAGACCACCGCGCTGAGCTGGCTGAACGTGAAACGGCCGGCGATCCCGACGCCCCGTCCGACGTGATCTACACCTCTGGGACGACCGGCAGCCCCAAGGGCGTGCTCCTCACCCACGACATGGTGCTGAGGACCGCATACGCGTCGGCTTATGTCCGCGCGTTCGAGGACGCACGGCGGATTCATTTCGCGCTGCCGATGTACCACGTGTTCGGCTACATCGAGTGCCTCATCGCCGCGACCTTCGTCGGCGGCGCGATCATTCCCCACGTACAGTTCGACGCGGTCGGCTCGCTGGACGCGATCGAACGACACCGTGCCAACGAGATCGTCTGCGTGCCGTTGATGACGCTCAAGATGCTCGAGGCTGCCGAGGATCGCCGCCGCGACCTCTCAAGCCTGATCTCGGTGTTCTCCTCAGGAGGCACCTCCCCGCCAGAGATCTGGGCGGCGATTCGTTCAGTCCTCGGAGCGCAGGAGGTGATGACCGCCTACGGGATGACCGAGACGACGGCGTCGACGACGTGCACGCTTCCCGAAGGTCCCGACGACCGCTTGCTGACCAGCAACGGATGCCTCAAGCAGGCCGGGATCGCCGGTGTCGCCTCCCTCGGCGGGCGCCTGGCCGTGTATAAGACTCGCGACCCCGAGACGGGAGTCGATCTGGCGCCGGGCATCCCGGGTGAGCTCATGGCATACGGTCCGATCATCACCCCCGGCTACTTCGACAAGCCCGAGGAGACCGCCGCGGCGTTCACCGTCGATGGCTGGCTGCATACCGGGGACGTGGGAACCATCGATCACGACGGTTTTCTTTCTCTGACCGGGAGAATCAAGGAGTCCTATCGTTGCGGGGGCGAGATGGTCATGCCGCGCGAGATCGAGTCCCTGCTCGGCGAACATTCCGCGGTGCAAGAGGCGCACGTCGTCGGTGTGCCACATCCCCGGATGGGTGAGGTCGGATGCGCGTGCGTCGTACTCGATCCCCAGTCGCCTGCACCGGAGCCCGAGGAGCTGATGGATCTCTGCGCCGCGCACCTGGCCCGCTTCAAGGTCCCGCGCTACGTGCTCTTCGTCGACGCCGAGGACCTGCCCCGGACCGCGACGGGTCGCGTGCAGAAATTCAAGCTGATCGAACAGGTCAAGCCGTTGATCGACGCGGTGCCGGCCGTCTCGTTTCACCCCACACGCAGTTAGGAGAGCGATGTCCGCCACCGAACCACTGTCGCAAGAGCAGATCGAGGGACGGCCGCTGACCGCGGCGGAGCGCCAGTACCCGCTTGAGCCGTATCTCCTCGATTCCCGCCAGTACACCGACACAGACCAGTACCGGCGCGAAATCGAGCGGATCTTCTTCCGATCCTGGCTTCCGATTTGCCCCTCGGCCGACGTCGCGGGCCCCCGCGACTTCTTCGTCTGGGACCAGCTTGAACAGTCGATCGTCGTCGTCAGACTCGACGACGGGACCCTCGCCGCCTGGCACAACGTGTGCCAGCACCGCGGCGCCCGGCTGCTGGAGGCATCCGGGCACTGCGCCAGGGGCCGCTTCTCCTGCCCCTGGCATGGCTTCGGCTACGACCTCGATGGCACCGTGAAGACCGTGCCGCTGCGTGATTCCTTTGACCCGGCCCAGCTCGACGGGTTGCGGGCTCCCGCCGCCCGGGTTGAGGAGTGGTCCGGATTTGTCTGGATCGCGCTTGACGACGAGCTGCCAGATCTCCGTGCCTACCTGGGCGTGATCGGAGAAGAGCTCGGCGGGTACGGGCTGGACGCGTTTGAGACCCGCTACCGGGCCACCTTGGATCTCAGCGCCAACTGGAAGCTCGTCGTCGATGCCTTCAACGAGACCTGGCATGTCCCGTTCACCCACCGCGACACGCTGACCGGCGTTGTGCTCTGGCGCGATGCCGTCCTGCATCTCGAGCCGCCGCATTCCTGGATGGAACTCCCCGTGCGCGGGTTCACCGAGAAGGCGCTGGCGGCCAACGAGACCGATCATCGCAAGACGCACCTCTGCCACTACCTGGCGTTCCCCAACACGATCTTCAGCTGCTTCCCGACGCACCTGCAGATGTGGAGCGTGTGGCCGGTCTCTCCCAACCAAACGATCCTGCAAGCATGGGGTGTCGTCGGACCGCCGCCGGCCGGCATGGACGCAGACAAGTGGCGGGCACGCAACGACCGCGACTGGGAGGCCTTCCTGGAGGTCACGCGCGAAGACTCTGAGGTGATCAACGGCTTCGGGACGGTGTCGCGATCACTCGGCTTTCGCCGCAACATGTTCAACACCGCCGAAAGCCGCCTGACGGCATTTCACCACGAGGTCAGCCGCAGAGTCGGCGGCTATCCGGTCACCGAGACGCCGCGGTGATCCGCGTTCGTGCCAACCGCGAGACCTGCTCAGGGTTCGCGACCTGCGTCGCGCTCGCGCCTGACGTGTTCGACCTCGACAACAGCGAGGCCCTGGTCATCGTCACCACCGCCGAGCTCGAGGACGACCAGCTTGACCTGATCCGCCAAGCGGTCTACGACTGCCCGACCGATTCGATCAGCTTCGTGCACGACACAGACACCTCAGCATGAGCGACCGGACGGTGATCGTCGGCGGCGGTCTGGGAGCGCTGCGCACCGCGCAGGCGCTGCGCGACGAGCAGTACGACGGAGATGTGATGATCGTCTCGGCCGAGTCGGTACTTCCCTACGATCGTCCGCCGCTCTCGAAATCGTTCCTGCTGGAAGGTCTCAGCGAGGATCGGCTGCTGCTGACGAGCGCGGCGGATCTCGCCGCCAGTCGCATCGAGTTCTGCCCGGAGTCACGGGGCATCGCTCTGGACCTCGAACAAAACCGGGTGACGCTCGAACATGGTGACGAGCTGAGCTACGACGCGCTCGTGGTCGCCACCGGAGCACGACCGATCCGGTTGCCGATGTTCCACGGACTCGAGGGCGTCGCATATCTCCGAGACCTGCACGACGCTCGCCGGCTTCGCGCCGAACTGCTCGAGCAGCCGCGGGTCGGCATCGTCGGTGGCGGTTTCATCGGACTCGAGATCGCCGTCGCGGCACGAGCGCGCGGGTGCGAGGTCACGATCGTCGAACTGGCCAGGACACCGCTGGCGGGAATCCTCGGCGAGCAAATGGGTGCCTGGGTGCAGGCCTGGCACGAGCAGCACGGCGTGCGCTTCCGCTGCGGGACACCGCTCACCGCCGCACGTGGTGACGTTCGCCCCGAACAGCTGATCCTGGCCGACGGCAGCGCGGTCGAGGTCGACCTGGTCGTCGTCGGAGTCGGGGTCAGGCCCGAGGTCGACTGGCTGACAGCCGCAGGGCTCAGCACCCACATCGGCCTGGTCTGCGACGGCGCAGGGCGCACCTCTGACCCAAACGTGTTCGGGGTCGGGGATGTGACCTGCCGACATGCCGACGGCGCATGCATGCCCAGCGGGCATTGGACGGCAACCAACGAACAGGCCCGCGCCGCTGCTGCCACGGTGCTCGGCCGCGCCGCTCACGCGCGGTCGCTGCGACCGGGCTACTTCTGGTCTGATCAGTACGACCACCGGTTGCAGTTCGCCGGCGCGGTGACGCGGTCAGCTCGCTTCACGGTCAGCTCAGGCGCGCTGGAGGAGCAGAGTTTCGTCGCGTTGTTACGCGACGAGGAAGAGGTCACGGGCGTGTTCGCGATCGACAGCGCCCGGGACTTCGTCAAGACCAGCCGGCTGGCGTTGTCCGGCTGATCGCCGCTCGCGCCAGCGATCGCATGCAACCGCAATCCGCGGAGGGGAGACCCGATGTCCAGAACGACCCCCAAGTTCAGCGATTACCAGAACGCGTACGACAACATCAAGCTCGAACGCGCAGCGAACGGTGTGCTCACCGTCCACTTTCACACCGCGGGCGACAGCCTCGTCTGGAGCGGGCCATCTCATGAGGAGTCCGCGTACTGCTTCGGTGATATCGCCGCCGATCGAAAGAACAGCGTCGTCATCCTGACCGGTACAGGAAGCGATTACTGCGCCAAGATCGACCCCGCGAGCTTCGCTCTGGCCAACGCCCACGAGTGGGACGCAACCGTGTTCGAGGGTCGCAAACTGCTCATGAACCTCCTCGATATCGAGGTGCCGGTCATCGCCGCCGTCAACGGACCCGCGATCTTTCATCCCGAGATCCCCGTGATCTCCGACATCGTGCTCGCCGCCGAGACCGCGACCTTTCAGGACGCGCCGCACTTCGTCTCGGGGATCGTCCCCGGCGATGGCGCTCACATCGTGTGGCCGCACGTACTTGGCGCCAACCGCGGACGAGCGTTCTTGCTGACCGGCCAGACTCTCGACGCACAAACCATGCACGAGTACGGCGCCGTGTTCGAGGTGCTCCCCGCCGACCGCCTGCTGCCTCGGGCACATGAGCTGGCTGACGCGATCGCCAAGCAGCCGTTTCTCACCCGCCGGATGGCGCGCCTCGCGCTCGTGCACGCCATCAAGCAGACGATGCTCGCGGGTCTGGGATACGGCCTGGTCTCCGAGGCACTGGCCGCCGTCGACGAATGGCCCGAGTCGGGAACCATGGCGCGCTGATCCGGTCTGAGTTCGTCTCGTGATCAAACACCGCCGTCCACGGTCGCTCCACGGCCGCGCGCCGGAAGGGCGGGACGCCCGTGTTAAGATCCCAGGTGCGATCCCGTTGCTAGCCCGATCTCGGCCGCGAATCCACCTCAGCCGATCCGGCGCACGCAACGGACGGCTTGGGGATCCCCGAGACGCTCACGCAACGGGGTCAACCCCGCAAGATCCGATAGGACCAGGAGCCCACGTGAGCCCTCGACAGAACCTCGCACGACCGATGGAATCGATCCTCGAGGTCGCCACCGGGCTGTTCAGCGAGGCAGGCTACTCAGGAACCACGATTCGGGACATCGCCAAAGGAGTCGGGGTCCTTCCCGGGAGTCTCTACGCCCACATCGAGACCAAAGAGGATCTACTCCTCGGGATCGTCGAGGTGGGAATCGACCACTTCCTCGAGGCCGCCGAGACGATCGATCGCGACGCGACACCGTCTGACCGGATGCGGATGCTGATCCGCGCCCATGTCGAGGTGGTGGCGGAGAATCCTCAACGGACCCTGGTGGTCTTTCACCAATGGCGTTATCTCACAGGAGCGAACCGAGCTCGGATCCTCGAAAAGCGCGCACGGTACGAGGACATCTTCCGAAAGATCATGCAAGACGGCCTCACGGCCGGCGAGTTCGATTCGAGTCTTGATCCCAAGATCGCCGTCCTGTCAATCCTCGGAGCCCTGAACTGGACCGCCGAGTGGTACAGGCCGGACGGCCCGAAATCGGCTGCGGTCGTCAGCGACCAAATCGCGACCGCGGTCCTCTCCGGCGTCCTGACCCGCTGACTCGCCGCTGATCCGGCGAGCTCCGGGTCCGGCCGGGGCGCCACGCGGCGGCGTAGCTCGCCGGCTACCCGACCGCGACCGTGATGCGTCGTCGGCCGTGATGGCTTGTCGCGCCCGCTGCATCAGGCGCCGTCCGCGCTGGTTGGCGTTCGCTTCAACGTATGTCGTTCGACGCGGAGGGCCGGCCACCTACCGCCCGGCCCACGTCACCTGCTCATGCCATCTTTGGCCCGCTGTGGACCCGTGCCGCCGGTCGTGGCGTCCGAGCAGCAGGTATGGATTCATCGAGCCTTTCCCTTTGATCTCGATCGTGCCCCTCGGCCGCAGCTCGTAGCGATGGCGCAGGCGGTCATGGGTACGCGGGGTGACGTTGATGGCCCCGGGCAGACCGTGGGACTCCATGCGACTGGCGGTGTTCACGGTGTCGCCCCAGAGGTCGTAAATGAACTTCGACCGGCCGATCACCCCGGCGACGACCGGTCCGGTGTCGATGCCGATCCGCGTCTGCAGCGGCAGGCCGGTCTGGATCGCGACCTGTGCGAGTGAGGGGCCCATCGCGAGTGCCATCTCGGCGATCGCCTCGACGTGGTCCTCGCGTGGCAAGGGGATGCCGCTGGCGACCATGTAGGCATCCCCGATCGTCTTGATCTTCTCAACGCCATATCGGGCCGCGAGCTGATCCCAAGCGGCGAACACGCGGTCGAGCACGGCCACCAGATCCTCTGCGGCAAGCCGTTCGGACAGCGGCGTGAAGTCGACGATGTCCGCGAACAGAACGGTCACCTCCGCGCAAGCGTCGGCGATGACTCCTTCCTCGTGCTTGAGACGGGCGGCCACCGGCGAGGGGAGCACGTTGAGCAGCAGACGCTCGGATCTGGCCTGCTCACGGTCGCGTTCGCCCACGAAGTACTGCAGCAGCACGTACGCGGTGGCCGTCACGCCGGCGACGTTCAGCACGAAGAACGTGACCACCACAGCGCTGGGGATGTGAGGCGCGCTAGCGGCCACAGCCGGATCGATCGCCGCTGATACCACGACCAAGCCGACGAACGCGACCAGCCACGGGACCGCCTCGCGCGTCCCAACAAACAACAACGCCCCCAGCGGCGAGGTGAACCCCCACAGGCATACGGCGGACGAATTTCCAAAGCCGCCCAGGCTCCACTGCAGCGCGAACGGCAGCACCAAGCATGTCCACAGCTGGCTGCGGCGGAACAACCGGTAGCGCCGCGTGCGGGCGAACACGTAGATGCCGATCGCCGAGGCGAGCTGATACGAGAACGGGAGCGCAGCCGACACCCAGAGGCCAAGCGCCGCGAACGTCGCCACCCACGCCAATGCCAGGCAGCCGATCAGCGTCGAAGACAGAACGAGGACCCGCTTCCGCAGGCGGAGCTCTTCCGAGTCCGACGGCAACGCGCCGACGTCTGCGAGCCGACGCAGCCAGTCCAGCGGCTGCCACACTGCAGCTGGCGGCGGTGGGCGCCCGCGAGCACATCCCCGCTCGGGGGCGCCACTCCGCATCGGCCCCCCTTTGGTCACGGACGTGCTTCGAACACGAGGTTGAACGGCGTCTCGGCCACGCGCCGGAAGCGGGTGAAGCCACCGGCCTCGACCACTTCGCGGATGCGTGCCTCGCCCGCCTGCGCGCCGAGCGCGAGCCCGACTTCCTGCGACAGCGACGCCGGCGTGCACAAAAGCGTCGAGAACGCATAGTAGGCGCGGCCGACCGGGTTGAGGTTGTCCTGGACTCGGTCGCCGGCGTAGGGCTCAACGATCATCCAGGTCCCGTCGGGCTTCAGAGTCGAGCGGACGTGACGGGCGGCGCCGACCGGGTCGCCCATGTCGTGCAGGCAGTCGAACATCGCTACCAGGTCGTAGCCGGAGCCGCCATAGGCGGCCGCGGGGGCGGCCAGGAAGCGAACCTTGCCCTCTACACCCGCCTCGTGCGCGCGCCGGCGGGCGGTCTCGATCGAGCCCTCGTGGTAGTCGCAGCCGACGAACGCCGAGTTCGGGAACGCACGGGCCATCAGGATCGTCGAGGCGCCGTGACCGCAGCCCACGTCGGCGACGAGCGCGCCGCGCTCGAGCTTCTCGACGACCGCGTCGAGCGCCGGCAGCCATTCGGACACGAGGTGCGCGTTGTAGCCGGGCCGGAAGAACCGCTCGCACCCCTCGTGCACGTCGTGCACGTGCTCGTGCCAGCCGTAGCCGTCGCCGCTGCGGGCCTTCTCGACGATCTTCGGAGAGTCGATCACTGAGCCGAGCGCGATCTGGAAGAAACCCGGCAGGTACGCGGGGCTGCTCTCGTCGGTCAGCGCAACGGTCTGCTCAGGCGGCAGCGTGTAGCGGCCGCGGTCGGCCTCGTAGGACACAAAACCGCCCGCGGCCTGCGCGTTCAGCCACTCGCGCACGTACCGCTCGGCGGTGCCGGTGCGTTCTGCCAGCTCGGCCGGCGTCAGCCCCCCTGATCCCGCCAGCGCACGGTACAGGCCGAGTTTGTCTCCCATCACGACCAGTGCCGCGTTGAGTGTCGCGCCGACCTCGTCGACCGCCCGGAACACGAACTGCATCAGCTTGTCGCCGTCGACCTCGACGGGCTGCTCGGTGATGCTCACTGTCTTCCTCCTTGGATTGGTTGCAAATGTTGGGCTGCAGCCTTCGGCAGCCATTCGCGCGGGAGCGCGGCCGGCACCGGCGGGAGCGCGTCGGGCCCCGACCGCGGGTAGTCAGGGATCAGGCGCAGCGCCGCCGTGCCGCACGGTCGCGGAGCGATCGCCGGGTGCAGGTCCTCGTGCGCCATCAGCAGCCGGATCGAAGTCAGGACCTGCAGATCGGCGGCGTTCGGGCCCCGGTCGCCGATCGTGCCGTCCTCGATGAGCGCGTCGGCGCGATCGAGCAGCGCCGACAGGCGACGAAGGTCCTCGCGGACCTGCTCGGCGTCGGCCTTGGAGACGACCCGGGTGAAGAACATCATCACCGGCTTGAACACGTACCCGGCGAGGCTCGGCGCAGGCGCGCCGACCAGGTACCTCGCGATCCAGGCACGCATCGCGTGATCGCGCGTCCCCGCCCAGCGGAACACCCGTCGCGCGATCGGCTGCAGCTCGTCGTGGCCAAAGCGCTCGGCCCGCTCGACGGCGCGCCGGCGCTCACGATCGGCGGGAAACAGGCCGGCCGAGGGAACGAGGCCGTCGAGCTCGCGGGCGATCGCCAAGCTGCCCTGCACCTTGCGGCCGTGAATCTCAAGCGCCGGAACCGTCCACGCCGAGAAGCCTTTCGCCCGGACGATCGCGCCGTGCAGCCCCGGGAACAGGTCGTGGGGCTCGAACTGGACGCCGGTGAGCTCGAGCGCCATCCGCGATGCGAGCACCGGATGCGAGTACTTCATCCCATACAGCCGCGCCCCAGATTGCCAACCATTCCTCGTCGCCTCCGCACGATCCTCAACAGCTACGGTGCAACCGCCCACGCAGGTCATCCTCCTCGGCCGTGACTTGACGTGAGCGAAGGTACGTCCGGCGCAGCTGGGTGTCGATGAGGCATTCGCCTCATGCCACCGACGGCGCACGTGAGACGCCGGCTACAGGCTTGGGGACGTGCTCACGTCGGCGACCGGCGCGCCGCCCGCGCCCCCGCCGATCTCCAGCAGGCCGTGCTCGGTCGCGAACAGTCCGGCGGCGGCGCGGCTCGACACGCCGATCTTGGCGTAGATGTGCTCGACGTGATTGCCTACCGTCTTCGGCGCGATCTCCAGACGGCGGGCGATCTCCTTGTTCAAAAGCCCGCGCGCGAGCAGCCTCAGGATCTCGACTTCTCGCGCTGTCAGCCCGGCGGTCCGCTTTGCCCGCCGGGTGACCTCATGGCCGGCGGCACGCAGTACGGCGTCCACGGCGTCGCCGTCCAGTCGGCCGACGCGCGCCTCGGCCCGCAGCTCGGCCGCCGCCTCAGCCGCCGAGCTCGCGTCCCGATGCGGGCGAGGCTCGAGCATCGCCCGGTAGACATCGGCAGCGGCGAGGATTCGCCCGGACGGCGACAGCATGCCCGCCTTCAGCCCACGCGGGTAGCCGGAGCCATCGAGCCGCTCGTGATGCTCCGCCGCAAGCGCGCCCAGCGGCGCAAGCACGGGGCACATAGACAGCATGCGCTCGGTCAGGTACGGGTGCAACCGAACGCGCTCACGCTCCACGGCGGTCAATTGGCCCTGCTTGTCCCAGATCGCGTTCGACACCCCCAGCCGGCCCAGGTCATGAACCAGCCCGGCCCTTCGCAGGGCACGAAGCTCATCCTCGGCAAGGCCGCATGTGTGCCCCGCCTCGGCCGCCAGGTCCGCGACCCCACGCGAGTGGCCCATCGTGTAGGGCGACTTCAAGTCCGCGAAATCGGCGATCGCCTCCAACGCCGCATCGAACTGTTCGTGCGAGAGGTTCTGACGCAGGCCCGGCTGGGCCTCGATCACCGCATTCCAGCTCGTCGTCGCCTCGAGCGGCGCAAGCAACTCGCTGGCCCCACAACAGAAGCACTCGACGACGCCCGGGTCGAACTGCGCCCCGCTGCGCTCCCGCGCCACTGCCACCGCAGCATCAGTCCCGCCCTCGCGATGGAACACTTCGACCACGTCCGCGAGCTGCACCAGCCGCACCGGCCGGCTGATCGCGCTGCCGGCCAAGAGTCCGGGATCGCCCCTGCCATCCCACCGCTCAAACACCTCACCCAACGCCTCGCGCACCGCCTCGCCCAACCCGAGCCGCGCGGCCAAATCGCCCGCGATCACACAGTGCGTCCCGCGCATCGACTCGATCGCGTGGCGCCCCGACAGCAAGAACTCAAGCGCGGTCCGCGCCCGGCGCGCGGGGGCATCACCGGCGCCCACATGCCGCTTCACGAACCGCGCCTTATTGACCCCCACCAGATCCGTCGGGTAGAAGTCCGCTCGCGCCGCGATGTCATCGCCGAACCACCTCGCCTGCTCGAACGAGTCCGCGCAACAGCCCACCCACGCCAGCAGCGCGACGTAATACACCACCGAGCGCTCCGACTCCTCCAACCCCAAACGCTCGGCCAGCCCCAAAGCGAGGCCGGACATCCGAAGCACATGCTCCATCGGCTGACCCAACCCCAGATCGGTGCCCAGCGACAACGCCGCGACCAACTCCGCAACGCAGACACCCGAATCCCCCTCACCAACACGCACGACCAAAGTGTAAGAGCGCGCCGCCGACCATTACCGGCCCAGCCGCAGCAGGCCGCGAGGCGCGCTCCGCGACCAGGAGCACCGCCCAGCCCGCCGACGACCCCCAACCGTCGGAAGGTCACTCCCGCGATCCGATCGCAGAGCGGCAGCACCAGCAGAGACTTGCTTTCGCTCCCGCAGGGGTATCAGGCCAGCGCCGACGCGGCCGTTTTTGTCCGATACCGAGAACGAGCGTGCCGGCGGCACCACTGCTGCTCTCCTGCTTGCAGGATTCGGTTGCCCAGCGATAGCAGGTTGGTGGCGGTCCTGGCGCGATCGACTTGTTTTCTCGACTGCGTCTGTCGCACTATGGGTTGACGATCTCGGCGGCTGCGTTGAGCGGGTCGATGTTTGCTGCGTCCGCGATGCCGGCGCGGTACTCGCCGGTGTTGGTGAGTGGCGGCGTCAGGTTCCGCTCGTAGCGGACTCGCTCGGCCGCGACCATCCGGAAGCCGATCTCGTGCTCGAGCCGCTCGGCGAAAGTCCACAGGCGGCCGGCCGCAGTTGCGTCCTCGTTTCGCGCGGCGACGCAGGCGAGACCCGCGAGGCAGTACGCCTCCAACCGCGCGTCTTCCTCTTGCAGGCCGAGTGCGAGCGCCTCACGGTAGTAGCGCTCGGCGGTGGGCATATCGCCGGCGTCGAGATAGAGGTCGCCGAGGCTGTGCACTGTGGACGCAGCACTGCCGACCCCGTTGGCGCGCCGAGTCTCGATGGAGCGGACGAACAGCTCGGCGGACCGGTCGAAATCGCCGAGGTCCCGGAGAGCCTCAGCGATGCGGTGCAAGGTGCGGGCGATCCCCAGCGTGTCGTCGAGGCGCTCATAGATCGGGAGCGCCTGCTCCGCCCATGCGAGGCTGCTCTCCGGCGCGCCGGCGATTGACTCGGCGGCGCTGAGGCTCAGCAGCGCGAGGGTCTCGCCGCGTTCATCGCCGGCGTCCCGGGAGAGCGTGAGCGCCTCGATCAGTGCCGCGCGCGCCGGCTCGAGGCGCTCGAGGAACACCAGCGCGTGGCCGAGCCCGGCGAGGGCCTTGGCTCGGTCTCCCGGCGACAGTGCGGTCGGATCGGCCAGCGCCCGCTCGTACCACCGCTCTAATTCACGGAGGCGTCCGGCCTCTAACCAAGGCGCGAAGACGGCATCGGCGAGTGGGAGCGCGGCGGCGATGTCGTGTTCAAGCGCCCAGGCAAGCGCGAGTCCGACATCGGCGGCGTCCTGACGCAGCCGAATCAGGTCATCGGTGCCCTCCCGGGGGCCGTCACCATCAGCGACACCAAGCGCGAAGTACCAGCGTGCGTGGCGGGCGCGAATCTCGTCGCGCTCGTCGCTTGGGTCGAACTGCTCGAGTGCGTATTCGCGGGTGGTCCCCAGCAGGAAGAGCCGGCCGTTGTCGGCGTGGCGCACAAGGCTCTTGTCGATCAGTGACCGCATGGCATCGAGATCGGCGCCGCAGATCTGTTCGGCTGCCTCGAGCGCGAAGCTCCCGACGAACACCGCCAGCCGGGTGAACAGCCGCTGCTCGGGCTCGCTCAGCAGGTCGTAGCTCCAGGCGATCGTCGCCCGCATTGTGCTGTGGCGCTCCGGGAGGTCGCGCCGCCCGCCGGCCAGAAGCGGGAGCCGCTGCTCCAGCCGGGCGAGGAGCTGCTGCCCGGAGAGGAGCTTGACCCGCGTCGCCGCAAGCTCGAGCGCGAGCGGGAGCCGATCGAGTCGCTCGCAGATCGCGTCGATCTCAGCGCCCGGCTCGTAGCCCGGCTCCACTTGCCGCGCCCGCGCGGTGAACAGCTCGACGGCGGCGTGGGGCGACAGCGGCGCCACCGGGTACTCCTGCTCGGCGGCCACCCCGAGCCGCTCCCGGCTCGTCACGATCACCCCGCAACCCGGCGCGC
>Ga0302325_10004400_pt1 | contig 32628 bp, 39 predicted proteins | sample Palsa_T0_2_FD_201948 | JGI IMG/M metagenome (GOLD analysis project Ga0302325, IMG submission 201948) | Peat permafrost microbial communities from Stordalen Mire near Abisko, Sweden - Palsa_T0_2 | ecosystem: Environmental > Terrestrial > Soil > Palsa > Peat permafrost | place: Sweden: Abisko... | reverse complement strand
TCCGGCGTGTCGCGCGGGGACAGTGGAGAACTGACCGTGCGACCTGTTACTGTGGCCACGGTTGTTGGCTTTCGGTTCGACCTCGCGTTTCGGTTTGCCGGCCTCTGGCGCGAAGTACGGACGAGCGGGTATTCGGTTGTGCTGCGGCCCCCCTAGCGGGGGCCTTCGGCATTTCTGGGGGCTATAGAGCTCCGGGTGTACGAAGACAGACGGGAACGCACAGCATCTTTGCCGGCTCGGCTGCGGAACGTGAGCCGGCGCGCCGGCTCGTAACCAGCCCAGCCCCGAACAGGCAGATGCCCGGCCAGCTGACCGGGCATTACGGCAAAACAGTGCGGCCAAGCCCGAAACCTGCGACGTGACGTAACCGGCACACGGGTCAACGGTAGCCATCAGACCGCAACTATATACAAAATGTCATGAATAGACTACGTTAAGTAATACGACGTGACCGGGCCTGCCTGGCCGCGGGGCTAACTCCCGGTACCAGGACACCGGGAGGAGCGGACATGACGAGAGAGAAAGACCCGGCCGAGATCGTCGAGACGATTGCCCAGTCGATCAGGGTCAGCCAGCGCAAAGCGCGCAAGGTGAAGGCGCACCGGTTCAAGGAGCTGTTCGGCTACCAGGTGCTGAGCGCCCCGCGGCGGGAAAAGATCGAGCAGCTGATGGCGGCGGCCGGGATCGAGGTGCGGCCGACCCTCAAGGACGCGGGACGCGACGACTGGCTGGTCATGTCGATGCCGGTCGAGGTTCCCGTGCCGCAGACCAGTCCCGACCCGGCGCCGAAACCGGAGTGGTTCGCGCACATGGCATCGGTGCGGACGGACACCGAGCGGGAGGTCGAGATGCACTTCGCCTCGCCTCTGTTCCGGGAGGGGTTCGGCTACAGCGAGGACCAGGAGGCAGCCGGGTTCGGCATCCGGTGGGCCCGGGGTGCTTCCCCGGGACATGTAGAGGCCGATCTGCTGTACTTCGCCGGCGACAAGCACGACGTGAAGGCGGGCGAGCCGCTAGTGCTCGTTGAATGCAAGCGGCTGATCAAGGACGAGAAGGAGCTCCAGGCAGCAGTTAACCAGGCGCACAGCTATGCGCTGTGGGTCATCCCCGCCTACTACGTGATCACCGACGGCAGGATCGTGAGCGTCTGGGACTTCCAGGGTGCCGTTGCCCCTGACCGGGAGCTGCTGAGGGTAAGCCAGGAGCAGCTGGCCGGGAGCTTCGGCGATCTCTACTCCCGCCTGAACCCCAAGGCCGCGACGGCGGCGCGGCGGGCCAAGATCATCCGGATGGGGGAAGCCCCGGTGAGAACCGCGGGCAACGTGCCGCGCTGAGCCATCTCCCGGAGCCGAAGGAACCGCACCGGGGACGCCCGGATGGGCCTGGGACTTCTAGAAGTCTTGCCTCATCCACTTGCTGACGTAGCCGCTTGCGAAGATCCCGACACCGAAACCGATGAAGGTGCCCACGACCGGAAAGACCGACCCGATGGCGGCTGTGGTGCACGCCGTAGCGAAGGCGCCGGCCGCGCCGGAGGCGGCGCCCCGCGTCGCGGCGTCCTTGAAGTCCTGGCTGGTGCGCTCCTCGCCCTTGACGACGACCTCGTAAGCGACGTGGCCGACCTCGACGAGCGGACTGACGACGACACCGGCAATAGGCCCGGCCACCTTTTCGATGAGGGCTAGCCGGGCGGCTCCCTTGGTGGCTACGGCTGCGCTCGCGCGGAGTCCGGCACCCTGGACCGCCCCGTTCGCCAGTTCCTTCTTCAACGCCTCGACATATGTCTTCTTGATCGCCTGCTGCATCATCGGTCGGGTGAGCTGGCTTGCCATCCCCGCCGGTACCTTCTCCTCGGCGGCCTTTGCCAAGGTCCGGCTGATTGCCAACTTTACGAGCTCTTCCTTCTCTTCCCGGTCCATGATTACCCACCTCTCGACTGGACTTCTGCCTACGGAACGTAATGATTACGATTCATAGCGTAACGCATTTTAGTGCGAAAAGTATTGGACACACGTAACGCCCTTACGCGGTCTCCCGTGCCGCCGCCGAAGGCGGCCCGCGCACGAAGTCATCGCTGAGCACCGGCCACCGGCACATCTCGTCGTACTCGTCGTCGTCATCGAGGGACCACCATCCGTCCCGCGCCGACGTCGGCCGCTGGCGGGCGCCCTGATACTGCCGGGGCCGGGCCCGCCAGGGCCGCGGCGATGCCCTGGCCTGGCTGGACGCCGAACGGTCGGCGGCTCGAGGAGGCCAGCGCCACCCACCAGCAGGCGCCACCCCTCTTCACCGAGCTCGGTGACCGGCACCGCGAAGAGATGGCGCTGGACGGCCTCGGCCGCGCCCTGCTGCAGTCGGGCCGGCTGGTCGTATGAGCAGCGTGCGGCGCGCCCTCACGAGGAAGGGCCGGAGGTCTCGGCGAGGTGGCGATAGACCGAGGCGCGGCTGACGCCGAGCGCCTTGGCGATCTGAGTCGGGCTCTCGCCGCGGTCACGCCGTGCCCTGGCGGCGGCGAGTTTGTCGGCGTCCATCACGGTCGGCCTGCCGCCGACGTTGCCCTGCGCCCTCGCTGCGGCCAGGCCGGCCATGGTGCGCTCGTAGTTGATGTCCCGCTCGAGTTCACTGAACGCCGCCATCATCGTGAAGAAGAACTTCCCCTCGCCGATAGGCGAGTAGGTGCCGGACAGCTTGCCGGTGAGGATCCGGACGCCGATCCCCCGCTCGTGGAGGTCATCGCAGATCGTCAGCACGTTCTTGACTGATCGGCCGAGCCGGTCGAGCTTCCACACGACAAGCGTGTCGCCAGTCCGCAGGTAGTCAAGTGCGGCCGCCAGGCCGGCGCGCTCGGCGGTGGCCTTGCGCCCGCTGATCTTCTCGGTGAAGACGCGCCCGCACCCGGCCTCGGCTAGTGCGTCCTGCTGCAGCTGAGCGTCCTGGGCGTCCGTGGAGACGCGGGCGAGGCCGATGAGGTTGCGTTCGCCGGCCGGCAGATCGGTCACAGTAAAAGCGGGAACAGCGAGTGCGGTGGGTGCCATGCCTTAAGTGTCTCAGAACCGTCTCAAAACCTCTAGTATTCCCGGGAAGTTTTTAGACGGGTTTTGAGACGGGAAACACCTGTGAGGCGGCCTTCCGCCGAGCCGTCTCACAAACGAAGGTTTTTGAACGCCTAGCCAGACGGCTTGGTCGAGCTGGCCGGGTCCCGAGCCGGGTGCTCGCCGACTTGAACCACGAGCCTCGTCCTTATCAGGGACATGCTCTAACTAACCGGCTGAGCTATAACCCATGTCGGCCGCGCTCATCGCGGCCACCGCGGTGTTCGCCGGGGTCGCGCTCAAGGCAGCGCTCGCCGAGTAATCCGGACCCCCAGCCGCCGTCCAGCTCGCAGGCCCGAGCGAACCGGTCATATCCTTGCGCCCATGTCAGACGAGGCGGGGCAGCCGGACGATGAGCTCGCCCAGGCGATCAGGAATGCCATCCTGGCAGGCGCCGCCGAGGGCGCCGAGGCGACGGCACGACGGATTGCCGCGGCTGCTAGCACCGGGCTGGACGAGGTCACGGCCGTCCTGCAGGCGCTCGCGGCGGAAGCTGCACCGCAGGCGGTCACCGGCAGCCTGTCCGTCAGCGTGCCGGCAGCGTCGGTGTCGGCGATGGCTCACGTCGGCAGCGTCCACGTGGCAACAGCGGAGCTCTCCGGGGAAGGGACGCTGGGCGTATCCCGCGCGGATGTGGCAGCGGCGGCGCTTTCCGGCTTCGGGACGCTCGGCGTAGGCGCAGCGGACGTGGCGACCGCAGCCGATGAGGCCCGCGTGATCCGCCGGCCCGGCGTCGAAGACCTGGCCGGCCAGCCGCCCGTCCGGTGGACCAAGCAGGAACTCGTCCTGAACAGCCTGTTCCTCGTAGCTGTCGCCTACTGGCTGCTGCCGCCTGCCGAACAGCATTACCTGGAGGGCATGGCGGCCCTGGTGACGGCCGTCGCAGCCGTCATGGCTCTCCTCAAGAAGCCCTAGCTGACCCCGCGCAAGCTGGGGGCATCTCACCATGGAATCTCACCGTGATATTGACGAACGCGCTGGCAGGTAGCAGTGCGGTCAGCGGCCGCGGCGGTCACTGTCGCGTCTGCTACCGTCATGTCCCCAATCGCCACGCAGGACAGCGGAGTCCGCGAGTGGGCCAGCCTCGTTTAACGAGCGGTAGACTGGCTCACGAAGCACTAGCGTCCCAGGGTCCCGGTCCTTTCCGACCGGTTGCAGCACCGGATCGCCCGCTTGGCCACCGCGGCCAACGCGGGCTTCCTGATTTTCAGGGAGATCCGGATGCCCTTCTCCGCGCTGCCGGCAAGGCGAGAAAGCGTTTCCTGGCGGTCCATCGGCGCCCGCGTGATATCCACCGGGGTTCCCACCGCCGTAGGCATGGTGCATCCCTTTATCGGTATAGCGATTGCCGCCGTCGAGCTGGCCATGGCGTTGACGGTTTTCGGCACCGCCTTGTTCGGAAGCCGGGAACGGAGTGAGCGAGCCTTCCGCCTGATGCGCTGGATCGCGAACCGGCCCGAGCCGCCGACCCCTATCAGGGACCCCGAGGATCGCCAGCGTTCTTGAGAGCCTGCCCTGGCGTGTCGGACCGCCATCTGGCCGATGAGGAACCGATAGGATCCCGGGACATGGCTGAGGACCTCATCTCCCTCATCCGTTCGGGCAGGCTTCGCGTCGGTACGATCTTGTTGCACCGCGGCCGTTCGGGCAGGAGTACCAGCGCGACAGCGACAGTCGTTGAGAGGGGACTTCAAATGAGGGGGCAGACTTTCTCGACACCGTCCGGGGCGGCCAGGGCAATCACCGGCAAGCCAGTCGACGGGTGGATCTTCTGGCGTCTGCCAGATGGGGCCCGGCTGGACTCGCTGCGCTCAGACCGTGACCGGTCTTAGGTGACGGTTCTCGTCGGCCAGGGGGCGCAGGCCGGCCTCGAGGCCGCCGTGGCCAGTTCGCTCAGCTTCCCCCGCATGCGCTACATGGGGAGCAAGTACAAGGTGGTCCCTGCGCTCCTTGGCATCCTTGATGGCCTGGAGTTCGGCACCGTGCTCGACGCGTTCAGCGGCAGCGGCGTGGTCGGGTACGCGCTCAAGGCCTTGGGTAAGCAGGTCATCGCGAACGACTTCCTGAATTTCTCGGCCACGATCGCCGACGCCACCGTCGCCAATTCCTCCGAAACCCTGACGCCTGCAGACCTGGAGACGATCACGTCGCCGAGCGCGGACGGGCGGGACTTCATCGCACGGACATTCAAGGGCCTGTACTTCCCCGATGATGACCTCCAGTTCCTGGACGCGGCCTGGTCCCATATCGCGGACATCACCGGAGGCAAAAGATCCATCGCGATCGCGTCGTTGTGCCTGGCGGCCGCCCGCAAGCAGCCACGCGGTGTCTTCACGATCACCGACCTACGCTACGACGACGGCCGGAGGCAGCTACACACTCCGCTGCGCGAGCTGTTCCGCGAGGCGGCAGCCGAATACAACGGCTGCGTCTTCGACAACGGCAAGATCAACCAGGCGACCTGCCGGGATATCTTCGAAGTCGACTCGCAGGGCATCGACCTGGTTTACCTGGACCCGCCGTATGCCCCGCCCCGCGACGACAACTGCTACATCAAGCGGTACCACTTCCTGGAGGGTCTGTCGGTTTACTGGGAAGGTCAGCGGATCATGGAGCAGACCAAGACCAAGAAGCTGGAGAAGCGCTACACGCCGTTCAGCTACAAGTCGACGATCCGCGAAGCTTTGAGCCAGACCTTCCGCCGCTTCACCGATTCCACTATCGTCCTGTCCTACTCATCGAACTCCGTCCCCGCGCGAGACGAGGTCATCGGCTTGCTCCGCCAGGAGAAGGGCAGCGTTGAGGTGCACACGATCCCGCATCGCTACAGCTTCGGCACCCATGCCACAGCACTGCGGCGCGAAGCGTACGAGTACATATTCGTAGCCCGGTGACGCAGCCAGCACCAGACTTCCAGGACTTCCTGGACTCGCTGCAGCACCTCACTGGCGCCCCTGAGCCAGTCGCCCCGGAGGCAAAGCAGCCCTACGAGGCCGCCGCGGTCGCGCTTCAGAGCTTGGAGAGCGTTGACCAGGAGGAACTCGCCGTCCTCATCCAGTCCAACCCAAGCTGGGTGCCCATCCTCGCCTCGATCGCGGGGTTGTCCCAGGAGCAGCTGAAGAATGTCCTGCGGCACCGGGTCGGAGTACGCGGCTGGATTACCCTGGCCCGCGAGCGTCCGAGGTCAGTGATCGAAATGCTCGACACTCACTACGGCCTGGTGGACCGCATCGAAGAAGAGCGCAGCCGGTCCTGGTCCTACGGCGACATCCTGTTCGAGCGAGTCGAGTCCCGCAGCCGCGCCAGCCGGGCGATCGGCCGCGGCCGTGACCTTGAAGACGAAGTCGAGAAGATCGTCAAGTCGCTCGGGCTGCCCTATGCCCTCCGCACGTATTTCACCGGCACCGGCAGCCGCACCGCCCCGTGCGACCTGGCCATCCCCGTAAACGGCCCGGGCGCCCGCATCGTCTGCGCTGTCAAAGGCTTCGACTCCACCGGGAGCAAGCTGACCGATGCGGTCCGCGAAGTCGAGTCGATGGCCAGCGTCCGGGAACCAAGACAGTTCGTCTACGCCGTCGTCGACGGCATCGGCTGGCTGAGTCGGCAAGCAGACCTCCACCGCATTTACACGCTCTGGACCCAGCGCTCGATCGACGGGATGTTCTCCCTCGGCCAGCTGCCCGACTTCCACCGCGAGCTACGCCAGGCAGCCACGATCCACAAACTGCTCTAAGCCGCCGAAGCCCGTGCCCCGGATAATCGGCCGTAGCGCCATGATCACGGGAGCACGCACCTCCAGGATCTTGACTCAGACCTGCTCGTCCGCGCTGGCCCCCTTTCGGTACGTTAGGCCGCACCGCTCCCCCGGCCGCGCATGCCGTGCGAGAACGACGAAGGACCGGAAGCGCCTCTCCGACGCTACCCTTCCTCGATCCAGAGCCGCGGCCCGCGATCGAGCCGAGCGGACAGACGAAGAGATCGCGGTCGAAGAGATCGGCGGCGAGGACCTAGCCGTCATCCACTCCGACGATTGGCGCCGCATCACCCAGATACCCGGCCTACTGTCCCTTGTCCTCGACCGTGCTGAGCGCGGCGGCTTGATGGCTGTCAACGAACTGCTCGACCTCTACGGGGTTGGCCAGGCCCACACTCCTGCCATGCTGCGATACCTGGAATGACCCTGGGTCGAAACTAGGTGCTTGGGTCCGGCCGAGGTTCTCGCTACGTTTGTGGTTATGGCGACCTTGATCTCGGTTAGTGAGCATCTGCGGCTCGCTCGTGCGCGGCCAATTCCGCGACACGCGCGGAACACGCTGGGCTTTGCCTCCGCCGTACCTTACGGTCGTTCTTGTAAGCAAAGGTGGCTTTCCTCCGCTTCATCGATCGAGATCGCGAGTCGATCGAACAGGCTGATCGACTCCGTCAGGAGTTCCGCCCAGAAGAGGAGGAGAAGCGGTGTCGCACAAGAGGCATCGTCGTCAGCCACCTCCCGAAGATGATCACGAGCTTAGGCGTACGCTCATCGTCGCCACAGCTCAGAGCCTCATCCGCGAGGCGCTAGTGATCATTCTGCGGGAGGTCTGGCGAGGAGGCCCCTGGTAACCAGGAGCCTCCCTCACCATCTGCACGGTCGGCCCCCGCTATGGATTGCGAGCCCTGGCGGGGGTCGTCCCTTTTGGCCGCGCCTGCCCGGCATTTCCCGGCGCTTACCGGAACTTACCGACACTTCCCTGTCCTGCCGTCAAGTCTTACCTGGGCGACTCGGCTGCTGCAAGCAGGCACGAGCACCAAATGTAGAAAAACTACACATGTGATGTTTTTCCCGGAGGACGGTCTTGTCCCCATCTAGGCCTGCCGCACTCCCCCGCCGTGCAGACCCCCCCACCGCCGCGGCGTGCTCGTCTTCGTTCAGTTCGCGCCACTGGGCGTGTCGTTTCGCCGTGCCGTGGATCTGCGCGACGAGGAACCGGTCGCGCTCGTTAGCCGGGCGCTTGTCAGCCATTGCCCGCCGCTGACCTGGCTTCCGCTTCGATCTCGTCGCGGTGACGGCCAAGGACGTTGACGGCGGCGCCCATGATGAGGTGCTTCGGCAGGCGAGTCGCGAAATGGATGTCGTCGACCAGGGCGGCGAGCTGGTCGGCCGATCCCTTCGGCATGTACCAGCTGCGCATGGTCATTCCGCCGGCGGCCGGTGGCCGGGCAGGTGCTTCCGGCTCGGCGAGCCTGTCATCTTTAGCAGGTCTATCAGGTCTTGTAGGTCTATCAGACCTGGTGGCAGAGGCAGCGGGCTGCGGATCCGGGGTCGTTATCAGCGCGGCGAGGTTCTTGCGCTCCGCCATTTACAGCCTCCCCAGCTCGAGCAGCAGCTCGCCTTGCACGCGGCGCACGTCGGACAGCGCGGCCGACCAGGACCGGTCACCGCGGTAGCTGGTGATCGGCACGCCGTCGAGCTGGCTCTGGCTGTGCGCCACGTACCTGCGCACGAACGAGACCATCCGCGGGATCTCCATCTCGTCGAGCAGCGACCACGCCGACTCCACAGGCCCCGCTCCCCTGAGCGGGTCCGCAAGGTTCACTACTACGCGGTGAGGCACCTTGTGGTCGGCGCACAGCTGCGCCGTCCGCAGCGTCGGCTGTACAGCCGCGCGCTCGGGGATCATCGGTATGAGGGCGAACGTCGCGGCCGACAGCACCCCGGCCAGAGTCTCGGTGCCCTCCAGGCTGCCCGGGCAGTCGACCACGATCACGTCGTAATCGCGGACCGTCCGGAGCCGCTCCAGGACCCGCGGGTCATCCTCGGCCGCGAAATCGAACGCGACACCCGAAGACGCCGCGACGATCTCCTCCGCCGACCGCTGCGGGTCGATGTCGACCACCAGGGCGCGGCCGGACGTGTCGGCGAAAACGGCCGCCAGCTCCAGAGCCAGGGTCGTCTTGCCGACTCCCCCTTTTTGCGAGGCGACAGCGATGACCCAGGGCTCGCGCGTTCGGGCTTGCACCATGGCGCGCACGCTACAGGATCACCCGGAGCACGTCACCTAGCAGGGCTGATAGAACTTGTAAAAGTTACGTGATCTAGCAGGACTGATAGTTCTGCTTCTCCTGATAGGTCTGCGAGAGATGACGGTTAAAGCATCCAAGCCCGGGGAAGAAGAACCAGGCTTGATAGGACTATCAGAGCTATCAGAGCTGGCATTTCACGTAGGCCAGATAGGCCTATCAATCGTGATAGCCCTGCTTACACCTTCGGCGAGGGGCACGTCACAGATAACGGGAGGGGTCTGGCAAAACGGGGCGCCAGACCGCGGCGCAGGCCAGGACCGGAAATGTCGGCGGGTCGCTGTACGGTGCCGATCGTGAACCGCATAGGGCAGGCGGGGGAGCGGGGGCCATGTGACCACTGCGGGAAACCCACTAGATCGCCCTACGGCGTCTGTGCGCTAACTCCAGAGTGCCGGGCCGAGTACCGGCGTCGTTACAGGGCCGGTCGGCTGCCGAGCACGACCTCACCATGCGATATCTGCGGACGCCCCACCAAAAGCGACCTCTGCGTTTGCACGGCCACCGACGCGTGCACTATGGAATACCTGAAACGGTGGCGGGCCAGCCTGCCGCGGAAGCTTGCGGCAGCCCAGGGCTGGCTCTGCGCCTGGTGCAAGATGCCGCTGCCCGCGGATCTGGACAAGACAGACATGGATCACATCCTCCCGAAGTCTTACGGCGGCCCCGACGAGCTGTGGAACCTCCAGGTACTGCACCAGTCGTGCAATAGGTCATCACGAGCCAAGGGAAACCACCTGACGCCTGAGGTGGTCAGGCTCGCCTTCCAGCACGGAATCGCCGTCTTGGCCTAGGTCTCGCTCAAGGCCGCTAGGCCAAGACACAGACGTCCGGCCTGCGGCCGGGCTCATCTCGTTCGCCTGCTTCGCGGGGCCGCCACTCAGCATCGAGGCCGGTCGCCGCCCGCCTCGTGGACGTCGCAGGCACCCCCCACCGTTCTAGCGATGAGCATGCGGATCCTGGTAACCGGCTCGCGGCCGTGGGCCCGGTACCAGCCTGATCAAGGGCCAGCGCTAGCCCGGTACTTCGACCCGGGGAGGCCGTGCCTGATCGCCGGACGAGAGCACCCCCGCCCGGACTTCCCGCCAGGCCGGGTGTTCTCGCATCAGTGCACCAGGGGGGAATGCGGGCGTAACGATCGCAGCGAGGACGAGCGGCGGCGGCTGACGCTAGCGCCAACCGCCCGACATTTCGGTGCGATCGTTAGTTTCATTACTTTCTTTCATTACTTTCTTTCGTTTTCATTGCATGACGAAACGAAACGATGTAGGATTGGTATTGAGCATCACCGAGAGTCCCAGGAGGGCGTAATGACCGAGCAGACCGGAACCGTGACCTGCAAGTACCCCGGCTGCGACCAGCCGGCGCGCCCGGCGAGCGGGACGGGCCGGCCGCCGGGGTACTGCGACAACCCCGAGCACACCGGCGTGACCGCGTGGCGGGAGCGGAAGCGGCTGGCCGACGCCGAGCGAGGCGTCACCACCAGCGAGGCCGACACCGACCAGCCCGTCACCATGGCCCGGGTCACCGGCGCCGAGCTCCTCCGGCAGATGCGCGAGCTGGCCAGCACGATGACCGCCACCGCCGAGCGGCTCACTACGGCCGTCGCCACCATCGGCGACACCACCGCCGCCGAGGCCGAAGTCGAGTCAGCCCGGGCCGCAGCGGAGCGCCGGGCAGCCACCGCCGAGGACGAGCGGGCCGCGGCTGAGCGCCGCGCCGTCGACGCTGACCAGTTCCGGGCGATCGCAGACGAGGCGGCCGAAGAGATGAGGGAGCACCTGGCCGCCGAGCAGGCGCGGGCGCGTGAGGCGCACGAGCGGCTGACCGAGGCGACCACCGCGCACGCCGCCGAGCTCGAGCGGATCCGCGAGGAGACCCAGGCACGCATCACCATCGCCGAGGAAGACCGCGATAGAACGGTCCAGGCGGCCGTGACTGAGAAGGACGCCGCCATTCAAGCTGCGCAGGCCGAGAAGGACGCCGCTATCGGCGCCGCTGACGCGCGTGCCGCGCAGGCCGAGACACGCGCACGCGCGACCGTCGAGCAGGTGCAGGCCGAGGCGCAGCAGGCCGTCGACCAAGCCCACGCAGACGCTGAGGCCCACGTGCTGGCGGCCGAGGACGAACGCGACCAGGCCCAGGTCCGGGCCGCCCAGGAGACCCGGAAGGCTGTAGCTGCCCAGGCCCAGGCGGATGCAGCCAAGGCCGAGACCGAGCGGGTACGCGCAGATGCAGTGCGCGAGGTCGGCCAGCTGCGCACCGACGCCGAACGGGAACGGGACGAGATCCTCGCCCGGCTCACCGACACCGCCAACCGGCTGGCCGAGGTGACAACGGCGCACGCGGCCGAACTCGAGCGGCTCAGGGCTGACGCAGCGCGCGAGCGGGACGAGCTGCGCGCCGCGCTGGAATCACGCGCCCAGGTGCTCGAGGAGTCGCGCGGCGAGCTGCGCGGCCGCGCAGAGCGCGCAGAGCGTGACCTTGACGCCGCGCGAGCCGAACTGACCCGGGCGCGTCAAGAGCCCACGACCGCAGGCACCGCCACGCCGACGCGGGCGCGCCGGCGCGGGCAGTCTGCCGAGGGCTGACCTATGGGTGATACAGCCCGGCGGGATTACGGGCCTGTGCAGCTCGGCGACTACCTCCGCGCTTGCTGGCCGGACATCAAGGGCAGCGTTAACCGGGCGCGGCACTTCGGCTTGCTGCCGGAACCAGACCGGGCACGCGGGCACTGGTCAGCCGCCGCCGCAGAGAGCATCCGCGCTTGCTGGCCGGAGATCGCGGCTGCAGCCCGGTGCATCGGCGCACCGGGACTGAGCGAACGCGGTTGGACCGAGGCGATGATCCGCGACCTTCTCGGCGAGCCGGATCTGCTGGCAGACAACCCGCACTATAAAAGCGCCGCTCCGATGCGGCTCTGGCGTCTGCAGAGAGCCGAGGCGACTGAGGCTACACCGGGGTTCGCCACGCGGAAAGAACGCGCAGAGCGCGCATGCGCCGCCGCAGGGAAGGCGGCGGAAACCAGGAAGATCTGGAAAGCGCTGGGAGGTGCGTGATGAGTGAGAGAGGTTCCATTGTCCTGCGGGCCGGGTCGCACAAGCCTGGCGTCGCCCAGGTCCGTCTCGTCGGCCCGCCCGATGTGGTCGACGCCGCGTTGGCCCTGCTGGGCGACCTGCTCGGCGAGGCGTGGCAGCCTTCGACCCGCAAGCCCGGCCGCCACGAGGGCGGCGACCACCTGCAATACGGCACCCTGATCGTCCCGATCCCCCGCGGGTGAGCGGCGCGTCTCGTCGGCCGGTTAGAGCGTGTCCCCGATAAGGACGAGCCCCGTAGGCCCCGCATTCAGGAGCTGTCCGCCTCGGCCGCCTCGAAGGGCGTACCGCAGAGCCCGCACGTAATCGGGCCCGCCTCGAGCACGGACTCGGCGACGCGGATCCGGCGGCCGCACCCGCAGCGTGCGGCTACGCCGTTGTTGTTGTTCGCCCGACCGCCCCGGCCGTTGCCGAGCTCGGCGCGGCGGTAGGCGACAAGCGCCTCGTCCAGGCGGCGGAGCTCGCCGCGGTACAGCGCCGCCGCCGCGTCGGGCACGGTGGTCTCGCTCCAGCCGATAGAACCCGTCTTGGCCACGACCAGGCCGAGCTCCTCGGCGAGCGCCCGGTACCGGGCGTTGTGGAACCGGCCCTGACGGCTGGTGTCCTGGATCTCGCGGGTGCCGGCGACTCCGTGAGCGGCCTCGTGCAGCAAGGTCCCCAGCACGTCGCGCGCACCCCGCTGCAGGCCCTCGCCGCCGATGAACAACTCGGACACCCGCGAATCGGCACGCTGCCAGCGGTCCGGAGCGAAGTGGCCGAGCTTGAGGTGGCCGGGAGTGCCCGAGCCGGACCCGAGGGCGATCACCACGGCGGGGACGTCCGGGTGCCGGGCCTGGATCGCCGCCCAGGTCCGGTCAAGAGCGGTGACGAGCCGGGGGCTGATGGTTGCGTCCTGCCTGGTTGCCATACCTAGATTGTCCCACGATTGACACGTACGTGTCAATACATCAAACCATAGAGGGACAGTTCGGGGCACCGGGGGAGTGCGGCTACATCAGGCCCATGGCCCGCATCTCGTCGGCGAGGCTCACCGGCTCGGCTTCCGCTCGTCTTCTAAGCCCGGTCCTGGCTTACGCGCACAGGAGGCCGGCGGACACCGAACGGACCCATCCGGGCCGAACAAGCGGGCGCGCACGCCCGGTAGCCACTGGTCAAAGAACAACAGCGCGCCGTCGAGTGGCTGGTCCTGCGGGTCACCGTAAACACGGAGCCACTCGGCGCGGAGCGTCGCAAGCTCCCACACCGCATCATTGTGCGCTGGCCAGCAGTCAGGGATCACGTAGCCCTCGCACACGGGCCGCAGGAACTCGTCCACCCACTCCCGCAGCGCGGTCAGCTCCGGCTCGCGTTCCTCGCCGCGCAGAAGCGGCCAGATCGGCGCCTGAGGCTCCCGGTCCACCTCTGAATTCACCATGACCAGACGGTAACCATAGACGCCGACATTCCCGTTACGTCCGTAAGTGCGCTGCTAGCCATAGCGGATACTCGTCTGGCCCGGGCACGGTAACGGCTATCCGCGACAGTCCGGCGGCTACCCGTTCGGCCAGACCTGGCCAGGTCTGCTCACTCTGCGTAACGTCCCTCTGGTGGCTGATCCTGCTTGTCTGGTCGACTTCTGACTCTGGTCAATGTGGCTGGTCAAGTGCTGGTTGCTGCTTTGCTGCCCCCGTTCTGGCTGATGGCCGTGGCATCCTGTTGCTCTGTTCTCAAGACCACACACCTAGGCATCAAGATGATCATGGAAACCGGAGTCCCGCTCCGCTTAGCTCGCCAGGGAGGTGCCCGCAGATGGCCGCAACCGTTGGCTTCGCAACGGGTGCCGATGCTGGCTACGTCATCGGGCCTATGGGTAGAAGTGAGCAGTCTGTAACCGGCGGCCGGGCCACCGAGTATTACCTGTCGCCTGCAGAGAAGGGCGGGGAGCCGCCCGGTAAGTGGATCGGCGAGGGCCTGGCCGACCTGGGTATTCATGACGGTGACCTGATCACGGCCGAGGACCACGAGCTGTTCGATGCCGTCTATGGCGACTTCCGTGACCCGTCGACCGGGGAGCACCTCGGCACCAGGCCCCGCGAGGTAAAGCAGGCAGCCCTGTCCCGGGACGTCCAGGACGTCTACCAGCTAAAACTCCGCGCCGAGCCCGGCGCAACCGCCGAGCGCCGAAGGGAGATGCTCATCGAGGCCCGGGCCGAGGCGCCCAGGACGTTCGTCAGGTACTACGACACGACGTTCTCACCGGACAAGACGATCACGCTGGCGCACGCGTCGGCCCTGGCGGCGGCCAAGGAGGCCCGGACCGAAGGCGACGTTAAGGCCGCTGAGCTGTGGGAATCCCGGGCTGCGGGCATCTGGGAAGAGATCGAGGCAGCGGCCCGGGTGTACATCGATCACCAGCAGCAGGAGGCCGGCTACGTCCGTACGGGCCACCACGGCCAGCGTGTCGGCGACGTCGAGGCCGGGCGCTTCGAGCGGGCGAAGGACATGCCCGTTTCGATATTTCCCCAGCACACGAGCCGGAACGGCGACCCTCAGCTGCATGTCCACATCCTCTGGCTCAACCGCGTGCAGACCGAGAGCGACGGCCAGTGGCGGGCCGTCGACAGCCGGGGCCTGGTCAAGAACAAGCAGGACGGCGCCGTTAAGGCTGCGTTCGCCCTGGAGAGCGCGCTAGAGCGCCGGTACGGATTCAGCTGGGCCTACCGGGAGGAGAGCAAGGGCCGGATCCTCAAGGGTTTCCCGGTCAAGGTCATGGAGCAGTTCTCCTCCCGGCGCGCTGAGATCCGGGCCGAGGTCGCGCAGCTGGTCGAGGCGTACAGGCAGACGCACGGCGGGCAGGAGCCAAGCCAGCGGATGCTCGCCAGCATGACCCAGCACGTCACGCTAGCGTCGCGGGACGCTAAGGGCGACGCCAAGCTGGACATGGACGCGAAGTTGCGCGAGTGGGACGCAGCCGCGCGCAAGGCCGAACTCGGCACGCTGCGCGATCTTGCGCGGGACATATGGGAGACCATGGGCGGCCAGGGCCAGGACGCCGAAAGCGACGACGGCCCGGATAGCCCGGGGCGCGACGCCGCCGCGCAACCGCTGACACCGCAGGAGGAGCGCGCAGCCATGATGGCCGGGCTCGCGCAGATCCAGGAGGAAAGGTCCGTATGGGGCCGTCCGGAGCTAGTCCGGTCGATCGCTATGCACCTGCCAGACCACGCCGTGGCGGGCAGTTCAGCGGACGCGGTGCACCTCCTTAACGACCTGGCCGACCGGGCGCTGCGCGGTGAAGCCGGCGAGGGAGTCGCGCGGATCGATGCACCCGAGTACCCGCGCGTACCCGAGTCGTTGCGCCGCGCGGACGGGGAGAGCATCTATACCGCGCACGGCGCCGCGCGGTACGCCACCGATAGCCAGCTGTCGATGGAGGCCCGGATCGTGTCACGCGCCCAAGAGCGCACCGGCACGCGCCTGGACCCGGACACGGCCGCGCAACTTCTAGGCGCAGACCGCGCGGAGCTGGACGCGCAACTGCGCGACGCGCAGGCCACGCGAGATCCGGACGCGCGCACGCTGACCGGGCTGCGCCTGGACCAGGCTGCGGCAGCGTTCGCCGTACTCACCAGCGACCGCCGGGCCGAGGCCATCGTGGCCCCTGCGGGCTCTGGCAAGTCGTACCTGGCTGAGCGGATCAAGGATGCCTGGATGGCGGCCGGGATGGGCCGGGTGTACGGCCTGACGATGACCAGCAGCGGCCGGAACGTCCTGGCCGAATACCACTTTGAGAACGCCTACAACACAGCCGAGTTCCTCGGTCACCTGCCAGGTGAGCGTGAGGCCCGTGGCGCCCTGGACATCGGGGCGAAGGCCCTGGTGATCGTCGATGAGGCTACGCAGGTCAGTATGCACGATGTCGATTCGGTGCTACGGCACGCTGGGGTGAAGGACGCGAAGGTGGCATTCTTCGGCGATCCCGTGCAGCTGGCGGCCGTCGAGTCCGGCGGCGGTTTCGACATGATCGCGAACAAGCTCGGCTATGCCCAGCTGACCGAGGTCGCGCGGTTCAGCCACGAGTGGGAAGGCGACGCCAGCCTGAGGCTGCGCAACGGCGAGCTGGAGGCCCTGGCCCAGTACGACGACCACGGCCGGCTTCACGCCGGGTCGCACGAGGAGATGGCCGAGCAGGTCGTGCGCGACTTCCTGGCTGGCCACCTCCACGGCAAGAGCGAGATCATGACCGCCTACACGAACGAGGACCGCGGCGAGCTCAACCGCCGGGCACAGGACTACCTGCGGTCGTGGGGCCTGCTCGACACCAGCGCCAGTGCCCGGCTGACTGACGGCCGCGCCGCGCACCCTGGCGACCTGATCCGGGCCACCGAGAACGACACGCAGCTCGCGGCCGACGGCGACGACCGGGCCGTGTCTAACGGCGACATCATGCGCGTGGTCGGCATAGGCGAGGCCACGGCCACCGTCGAGCGGCAGACCGGCACCGACCGGGAGACCGGCGGCCGTACGTGGTCGGAGCCTTTCGAGCTGCCGCTGTCGTACCTCGCCAGGCACGGTGACCTCGGCTATGCCCGGACCAACCACGGCGTGCAAGGAGATACGGTCACGGACGGCGCAGCGCTCGCCAGTGAGCGCGACATGCTGTCTGCCCTCTACCCGGCAGCCACCCGGGGCCGCGAGGCCAACCACGTGTACGTCTACGCCGCCGATTCGTTCGCTAGTAGGCAATGGCAGGCCCGGCCCGGAGAGCAGCCGGCGCCGGAGCTCGACCGCCACGAGCGGCTCGAAGCCGAGCGGGCCGGGCAGGACGGCCAGGCGAGTGACGGCGACTACGACGCGGTTAACCTGCTGGCCAACGTCCTGGACCACGGCGGCCGTGAGCTGTCGGCGACTGAGTACCACGAGCAGGCGCTGGGCAACGCTGACCACCTCGGCCTGCTCGGGCACATCTTCCAGGAGCACGCTCGCGAGGACTCCGGCGACCGGTTCACCAAGGCATTGCGCGGGGTGCTGCCGGATCGCGCAGACGAGGCGCTGAGGGACACCGACGACCTCTGGCGGGCGCTGCGCGCTGCCGAGCTGGCCGGCAAGAACGGCCCGGCGGTACTCCGAGCGGCCGTGGCGCTGCGCGACCTGGAGGGCGTCAGGTCTGTCTCTGCCGTGCTCGCGCAGCGTGTCAGGGACATGACCGAGCATCTGCCCACCCCGGCGCGCGAGTCGTGGCTGGCCCGTGTCCCGCACACCGACGACCCTGACACGCAGCGGTACCTCAACGAGGTAGCCGAGGCGATGGACGGCCGCCAGGTCCGGCTAGGCCAGCACGTGGCCGAGCACCCGCCACTGTGGGCCACGCAGGCGCTGGGCGACGTCCCCGCCGAGCCGGAGGCCCGGGCGCAGTGGGAGGACAAGGCCGGGAAGATAGCCGCCTATCGCGAGCAGTACGGGTGGGATCACCCGGGCCGAGCGATCGGGCCGGAGCCGAACACCACTAGCCCGGAGGCCCGGGCCGAGTGGCGTAATGCCCAGAGCGCGATGGAGAAGTTCGACGGCATCGCCGTCAGGCACCTGACGGACGGCCAGCTCATGCTCCGGCGTGAGGCGTACGCCCGAGAGACCGGCTGGGCGCCTAAGTACGTCGCCAGCGAGCTGCGCCTGGCCCGCCTAGCTGAGCATGACAGCAGGGTGCAGGCGGCGTTCTACCGGCAGGAGGCGGACGCGGCAGCGGCGAAGGGCGACCACGAGCGGGCCGCCCTGCTGCTGGTCATCTCGGAGTCTGCAGCGGCCAATGTCGCCCGGGCCACCGGGATGCAGCAGGAGCTGGAGCCGATCCACGAGACGCGCACGGCCTGGGAGAGGCTCACCGAGCCGACGCTGCGCCTGGCGCAGGCCAGCGACGAGGAGCTGCACCGCCGTGGCGTCCTGGGCGAGGAGGACAAGCTGCAGTCCCGCGAGCCCGACGCCCTCTCGTACCCCGAGCCGACCGCAGAGCAGCAGGCGGCCGACGACGGGCAGCCGAAGACGCGGGTGCAGCAGGAGCGCGAGCAGCTGGCCGCGCTCGGCCTGGACAGGGAGAGCCCGGCTGACCCGGATGTGTCCCGCCAGCTGGCTGAGGCCGCCGAGCACGCACGCATGCAGCAGGCCCGGATCGACGAGCTCCTGTCGATGCGCGAGCCCGCCGAAGACCCCGAGGAGATCGACCTGGGCCAGCCGTGGGCCGCCCTGGCCGGCCGCGATCGCGAGGCGATCCTGCAGCCTCCCAAGCCCGAGATCAAGCCGGCAGGGCCGGTTGCCGCGGCCGCTCATGAACGCGACCTTGAGCCGGGCGAGTGACGAATGTCAGCGACCGGGCGCACACTGGTTATGACGAGAGGCCCGGCGATGACTGAGCATGAGGAGCGTCTGCGGCGCGCAGCGCGAATTCTGGACGGCCTCACCGAGGAAGAGCAGGCCGCGTGGTCCGACCAGCTCGACGCGCTCGCGCGCAGGGACTACCAGGCCGCTAGCGCCTCGATGGCCCGGATTCGTGAGCTCGCGGAGGCTGCGCACCAGGAGGGCCGGTGGTCCGACGTCGACCACCTGGCGCTGATGAGCCTGGCGCGTGACATGGCCAGCCGGTAGCAGACGCTACCAGCTAAACCGCCAGCGACCGCCGTAACCGAGGTTACGCAGCGGTGCGACCGGAAACCAGGGCTGCGGATGCGGGCCGCTTACTCGGCAGATAGCGGAGAACGGCTATGTCGCCGATTGCCTCGACGCTGGCCAGCGTCATCCGGCGCCCGGGGCCGTCCGGAAAGACTGCGGGGTGGACGAACTTCGGCGCGGCCGGGTCACCGATAAAGAACGGGGCAACTGCCAGCTGTATCTCGTCTGCCAGCCCGGCGGCCAGGAACTGCGTATGCACATTGCCGCCACCCTCGACCATCAGCCTGCGGATCCCGCGGTCTCCCAGGTCGTCCAGCATCGCCGCGAAGTCCAGCGTCTCGCCTGTACTCGCCACCTCGGCGAGCTCGCCGAGCCGTTCCCGCACCTTGCCCGCGACAGAATCGGGGACGTATACGAGCTTGCCTCCGCCGTAATGCCAGAACTTCAGATCAGGATCGAGGTCACCGCTGGCGGTCAGGGTCACTTTCAGTGGATAGGGCGGCAGCCCGCGTGCCTCCCGCTCGGCCCGGCGCTCGGGAGACTTGACCAGGAGGCGCGGATTGTCGCGGCGTAGTGTCGTGGCGCCGATCATGACGGCGTCGCTCTCGGCGCGCACCTGGTCGACGCGGTCGAAGTCTGCGTCGTTCGACAGCAGGAGCCGCTCGGCTGTGGTGTCGTCAATGAAGCCGTCGACCGACATGGCGCAGCTCAGGAGTACGTACGGGCGAGGTCCCATCTCAGCCTGTCCTTTCGGTGGGCAGGACGCTGGTTAGTGCGTCCTGGAAGCCGGCAACGGCGGGCAGCGTCGCCCACGGTGCCAGGCTGGTGCCAACTCTGGCCAGCTCGTCAATAATCCGGCCGGATTGCGTCTCGTGCGCGATGGCAACGGCCTGCATGCCTACGCCGGCGGCCTGCTCGGGCTCACGTGCCCCGGCGTGGGCCTGGGCCTCCCGTGCGAGGTACACGCCGCGGTCGCGCCGGAACGTTGGCGGCAGATCCCGGATCGCCTGCTGGAATACCGCGGCTGCTGCCGCGTGCTCGCCGAGGGCGGAGAGGCACTGGCCGCGCTGCACGTCGATGTAGGCGTCATCCAGCCATGTCGCCCACGGGGATTCGGGGTCGCTGTCGAGACGGCCGGCCATTTCGCGGGCTCCGTCGATGGCGCGCAGGCATGCCGTGCGCTGGCCGGCGAGGGCATAGCCGTGCGCGCCGTAGGTGGCCGCCGTTGCCTTCAGCCTGCTTCGCTTCCGCGCCATGGCGCCCGCAGCGTCGGCCAGGTCGATAGCGCTGGTCGCGTCGCGCATATCCCCGGCGAGCTGGCTTTTCCGCGCCATAACGTAGGTGGCCATCTCGCGGTCGGTGGCCGCGTGGGACCACTCAAGCGCGCGATCGAGCCAGAAGCCTGCTGCCTGGAAGTCGCGGGCGTCCTGGTGCAGCCAGCCCGCGAATTCGGCGTATTGCGCCTGCATGGTCAGGAGCGCCTGGCGGTCGGCTCCGCGGCGGTCGGCTCGCAGCTGGCGGATCACCTGAATCTGTCCATGGACGGCTGGGAGTACGCCGCCAGGCCCGAGCAAGTTGTCAGCATCGATCAGCGCGCGCCTTAGCTCCCGCAAGGTCTCAATAGGGTTCATCTCCGCAACGGCTGGCAGCCGCAGCTTCGCGGCGGGCGGCCCGGGGTTCGGCGCGGCGATGGCGGCGAGCGCCGCTGCGCCGAGGCCGCCAGACAAGAACGTACGTCGCGGGATAGACACCCAGATAATCCTTCCGTCAAGAGCCTGGCAGGGAAGGACGATCTCATCCCCGGCCCGTATCGCGGCATCATCCGGGCACGCGCCCGCAGGCTCGGATGATGGCAGGAGCAGCGCCGCACGGCCATCGTCCGGGACGTTCCGAGCAGCGTCTTCGGCTGCCATGTACACGTCGCCGGGCGGGACGACCAGGCCTCGCTCCCACCGCTCAAGGCAGTAGGCCTCCACCAGGTAGCCGAGAGCTTCGCTCAGGTAGGCGGCGAAAGCCTCATGGTCCATCCGGAGTTTTTCACGGGCCAAGCTGAGCCGGGCCGAGGCCATGCTTGCCCAATCAGGGCGGTAGCCGCGCCGTCCGGCGAGGCTAACCACCGTCGCGTCTGAGTCAGCCGAGTTGTTCACGCCTGAGCTCCTCAGATGCCTCTCGCTGCTGCCGGACATGAGGGCCTGGCACGCGCTGGCGCAGATCCCTGAGCATGACGTCGTGGTCACGCACCATTTCACGCAGCTCAGCAACCTCCGCGCTGAGTTTGGCCACATCCGGATCAGCTGATACCTCGCCAGGGACGGCCACAACGACTGACCCCTTGCCCTGCACGGTGTCGATCAGCCCCTCGCTGCGGAGAACCTCCATCGCCGCGCCCACGGTCCCCTGCGCAACGGAGTAGTCCGCGGCCATCGATCTGACCGGCCTGAGCTTGTCGCCAGGCGCCAGGCGCCCTGACCGGATCTGCTCACGGATCTCCGCTGCGATCTCCAGGTACGGCACCCGGGACGCCTTCATAGCTGACATGACTCCAGCGTAAGCGTACTGACTGCCTTAAAACAATCAGTCCACCTCGGGCAAGCTGCACAACGCAACACGCTGCACCAGCGCCTCAGTGTCTGAGTGTCTAAGTGTCCTGACTGTATTATACAGTTGAAGCAATATAGAAGCACCCAGGCACTCAGGAGGCCTCATGAGAGCGGCAACACCGGCAACGGCAGCGATACCAGCCACCGGGCGCGAACGTGCGGTGACCTATCTGCCCAGTGAGCTCGATCAGCGCGTGCGGACATGGGCGGCCTTGCTGGGCCTGCCTGCCAGCCACCTGCTGGCGAGGGTGATCACCGCGGCGACACCCTCGCGCGACCAGCTGGCCAAGATGGTGCAGCGCGCCGGGCAGAGCGACAGCGCTGACGAACCGGATGAAGAGAACGACCACCGATGAATGCTGACACCGGCCGGCCGCCATTCGGGATCGTGCCGCCTACCTGGGAAAACACTGATGGCGTCCGGTTGATCAACCTGGCGCTGCGCAGGCCGCGAGGTGCGGGCCGAGCTCGCGGGTCCGCCCTCATCACCACGGCGGCCGTGCTGCTCGGCCTGCTGGCCGCCGGGCTGTTCGTGGTCAGCCTCACCGCCCAATATCGGTACGTCTTCGCGGTGAAGCACCAGGCGGTGCCCGCGATGATCGAGGCCGCCGGTCTGGACGTCGGCCTGGCGATATTCAGCCTGCTCGCGCTGGGCCTGGCCATGGCCGGGCAGTCGGCCCGGGTCGAGCGGGCGCTGATCGTCGCCTGCGCGCTCGGGTCGGCCGGGATGAACTACGCAGCGGCCAACGGCGGATCGCCCCGGAGCGTGGCCGCGTACGTGGTCCCGCCCGTGTTCCTGTCCATCGTCGTCGACCGGGTTGTGTCCGTCGTCCGGCGTCACGTCGTCGGCGAGGTCGAGCGGTCGGCATGGGCCGCGCTCGGCCGGTTCGTGCTGTACGTCCTGCGGTTCCTGCTGGCCGCTCCGTCGACCGCCTCCGGCCTGCGCCGCCAGGTGCTCGCCATGACCCCGCTGCCAGCTGCGCCCTCCGCGCCCGAGCTGACCGCTGCGCCAGCGCCGGCCGTTGTGAGCATCGCTCACAAGCCTGCGGGTCCTGACAGGTCGGACCCGGCCGCATCGACCGAGGTAGACGAGCCGCAGGTCGGCGGCCGCCATCGGGAGCCCGAGCGGGACATCGAGGCGGCCGTGGCCGAATCCATCAGGCGCCAGGGCAAGACCGGGCGTTTCCTGCAGCTGGTCCAGGACCGCCACGGCCCGCTGTCCGCGATCGACCCCGCCAACGTCTCCCGCATCGCCTCGGAGCTGGCACCCGAGGTCGACCTGCACCCGGGCTCGGCCCGGGCGGCCCTGCGTCCCCTCGTCCTCTCCGCACAGAACGGACACACCTCATGAAGACCAAGGCATTCCTCGCACTGGCCGGGGCCATCGCCCTCCTGTACTTCAAGCTCGGCACGTTCCGGTTCGCGCTGCTCGTGGCCGCCGTGGCCCTGCTCGTAGCCGGCTTCTACGCGGCCAAGTGGGCGTTCGTCCCCCGGTCAGAGCTGCCGAGGAATCGCGTCCGTCACCAGCGGTGGCGGCTGTACCTGTACCTGCACCCGGGCCGCGGTCACGCCACCTGGTGGGAGCTCCACCGGCAGTGGGGCCGCCGGTCTGCCTACAAGCGCTCAGCTCAGGTGAGGCCGTCATGAAGTGGACCGTCTTTAACCCTGCCCCGGGCCTGATGAGCCCCAGCGACTACTCGGTCACGATCGGCCGCGCGCACTACGGCCACGCGCTGCGGCTGCCGCACGAGGAGCACGCGCTGATGTTCGCGCCGCCTCGTACCGGGAAGTCCGGGCTGCTGGCCGACATGATGCTGCGCTACCCGGGCTCGGTCCTGTCGACCACCACCCGGCCCGACATCTACAAGAACACCCACCGTGCCCGGCGCCGCCTCGGCCGGGTCGACGTGTTCAATCCGCAGGGCATCGGCCGGGTGGCCAGCACCATGAGCTGGGACCCGATTTCCGGCTGCCTGGACATCGCCACGGCCATCCGGCGGGCCGACGCGTTCGCGCTCGCCGTGTCATCCGGCGGTGTCGAGGATGGCGCGTTCTGGGCGGCCAAGACGAGCGACTACCTGCGGGCGTTCTTCTACGCTGCCGCGTTCGCCCAGTCCAAGGGCGTGCGATACGGCCTGCCGACGGCCGCGCGGTGGGCGCTGGGCGGTTCGTCGCAGGAGGCCGAGGAGATCCTGACCGACGCGGGCGCGCTCGACTGGGCGGCCCAGGTCCAGGAGCTGCGCGGCGAGGCCCAGAAGACCGCCGCCACGGTGCGCATGTACATGACGCGGGCGCTCGGCTTCCTGTTCGACCCGGCGCTGGCCCAGTCGGTCACGCCCCGCGAGGGTGACCCCGGGCTGAACCTGGAAAGCTTCGCCACCCAGCACGACACGCTGTACATGATCGCCTCCGGTCAGGGTGAAAGCAGTCCGCTGGCTCCGCTGTTCGCGGCCCTGGCAAACGAGATCCATTACACGGCCGGGCTGGCCGGCAGCTGGTCGTCGAACGGCCGCCTGCCGAACCCGATGCTGTTTGCCCTCGACGAGATCACGCAGGTGTGCCCGGTGCCGCTGCCCGAGTGGCTGGCTGACTCCGGCGGCAAGGGCATTCAGATCATTCCCGTTGTCCACGGCGAGGCCCAGCTGCGCAGGCGGTGGGGCAAGGACGGCGCCCGGGTCATCCTGGACACCGCCGGGACGTGGATCGTCCTGCCGGGCGTCTCCGACCCCGAGACCCTGAGCATGCTCAGCACCGTCTCCGGCCAGGTCGCTATCCGCGAGCACGGGGCGGACAGCCACGCCAGGCACCCGGTGATCACCGAAGACATGATCCGCCAGCTTCCCAGGAAGCGGGCGCTGGTGAAGCGCGGGAACCTCGCGCCGGTTATGTGCCGGGTCCGCCAGGTCTGGGAGAACCCGCTGCACCGGCAGTCCGGGGCGGACGAGCTGCCCATCATCAGGCCCCCGGTCGCCATCCCGCCCGTCCGTTTCGTCGGCCCCGTAACCGATGACCCGGTAACCGATGAGGAGGCCGCGTGACGCCGCCAGACGATGGCGGCCTGACCGCCGCCCTACTGCAGATCACCGCTCACGCCGAGCGGCTCGGCAAGCTTGAAGCCGCCGTGACCGCGAACCTGGCCGAGTGCCAGATGACGACGGGCGGCCTGGCCGGGGCCATCACCGACCTGCGGTCGCTCGTCGAGGAGCAGGGCAGGCTCCTGGATGCGGTCGACGAGCTCGTCAAGACGATCGCGCCGCCGGACGGCGACGGCGGGCCTGGGTACAAGCCGCGGCCGCCCGTGCAGTGGTGGAAGCTGTCCGACGCCGAGCTGCGGAAGGCCGTCGACCGGCTGGCCGCGTGGGTCGAGCAGGTTTACCGGCCCTGGTACGGCCACCTGGCCGGCATGCTGGGCGCCTGCTGGCGTGACCACCCGCTGTGCCTGGTCGGCCTGGATATCGTCTCCGAGCTCCACTCGGTCCTGTACCTGCAGCCGAAGCGGACGGCCTCGCTGCTGTCCGCACAGGCTGAGTTTCAGACCCGCATCCTGCCTGCGTTCGCCGAGCAGTTCCGGGCCGAGACGTCGAGGTGCTCGCACCGCCCGACGGCCGCCGACGGCATCGACGGCGCATGGCGAGGTGCGCGATGACCAAGTCACCTCAGGAGGAGGCAGCCCACCGGTACGCGGACCACGGATGGTTCGTGTTCCCCACGGCGCCGGGCTCGAAGATCCCGGTAACCGAGCATGGCTACCTCGACGCCACCACGGCGCACAAGGTGATCCAGCAGTGGTGGCGCAGCGAGCCGGCCGCCAATGTCGCGATCGCGACCGGAGCGCCCGGGCCTGACGTCCTGGACGTCGACAAGAAGGGCGACCGCAGCGGATTCCCGGCATGGAATGCGCTCAAGCAGGCCGGGCTGACCGGAGAGCCCCAGGCTGTCATCCGCACGCCCTCCGGCGGCCTGCACGCGTACTACCGGGGCACCACCCAGCGCAACGGCCACCTGCCCGCCCACCTGATCGACTTCCGTTCGACCGGCGGCTATGTCGTCACCGCGCCCAGCCAGGTTGGCGGCCGTCCGTACGCCGTGGTGAGCAAGCAGGCGTCGGCTGCCACGTTCGACTGGAGCGCGGCCCGGGCGCACCTGGACCCGCAGCAGGAGCGGCAGCCCCAGCAGGCACCTCAGCACGACGCGGGCCGCCCGAGGGACGTCAGCCACCTAGCAGGCTGGCTCGCTTCCCAGGGCGAAGGCAACCGCAACGAGGGCCTGTTCTGGGCGGCCAACCGCGCGATCGAGGCGGGCGACACCGAGACCCTCGGCCTGCTCGCCGAGGCTGCCCGGACGGCCGGGCTCGACGCACGCGAGATCGACCGCACCATCCGGTCGGCACAGCAGACATCCACGGCCGGCCGCCCTTTTGAGCATGCCCGGACGGCCGGGCACGAGCGCGCCGCCGCGTGCGCCCAGACGGCCGCTGAGCCCACCACGGCGCCACGGCCGGCTGTTGGCAGGGCCGAGCAGCTGCCAGCGGGCCGTACAGAGCCACGCCAGCACACCACCGTCCCCTCCCCCCGGGCCGACGTCGAGCGCGCCACCTCAGCCGGTGTCGCTGCCGCCCGGGCGCACCAGGTACCAGACCGCGAATTGGAGCTCGGATGACCGCCGCCGTTGAAACCGCCGTACTCGAGTTTTCCCACCCCGCCGGTAGACAATCCGCGAAGGTTGACGCCGCCGGTACGCGGCTGAGACTCCGCGCGCTGGCCGCGATGGGTCACAGTGACGCCCGGATCGCCCGGGCGCTTGGCCGGCCCGCCTGGGCGGTGACGAAGATCCTCAGCCGCCAGACTAAGGAAGTCTCGCCGGAGCTGCGCGCCGACGTCTGCCGGCTGTTCGATGCGTGGTGGGACAAGACGCCACCCGTTGGGACGCGGGCCGAGGCCCGGGCAGCTGCCGCAGCCAGGACACGCGCACGTCGCGGCCATTGGTGCACGGCCCTGGCGCTCGACGAGGCCCAGGTGGACAACCCCGGATACCGGCCGGCCGGCGGATGGCTCCCGGCCACCGGTACGGGCGTGGCCGGTGATGATCCGCTAGGGCGTGCGGCATGAGCCCGGGCGCCAGGCCAAGGCTGCTCGACGCCTACTCGTGCGCCGGAGGCGCCGGCTACGGGTACCACCTCGCCGGGTGGGACGTCACGGGCCTGGACAAGGACCCCCACCCGAACTACCCCTTCCGGTTCATCCGGGCCGACGCCCTGGAGGCGCTCGCCGACCGCGAGTTTCTCGCGCAGTTCGACGCGGTGCACACCAGCCCGCCGTGCCAGTTCAAGACGCTAGCCACCCTGTCGCAGCGGATGGCCGGCGCCGAGTATCCCGAGCTGATCACCCCGACCCGGGCGCTGCTGCAAGCCAACTTCGATGGCCCGTGGGTGATCGAGAACGTGCCGAACACGCCCCTGCGGCCGGACATCCGGCTGTGCGGCTGCCAGTTCGACCTGACCCTGCCCGGTGTCGGCTACCTCAAGCGCGAGCGCTGGTTCGAGACGTCCTGGCACGGCCTCTACCTCGAGATGCCGCACCGGCACGTCGGCCACGCGATCAGCATTGCCGGCCACGGCACGCCCGCGTGGATGCGCGCCAAGACCGGGCACATCGGCGTGGCCGAGTGGCGCCAGATCATGGGCATCGCCTGGACAACGCGCGACGAGCTCACGGAAGCTCTCCCGCCCGCCTACACGGAACTGGTGGGCGCCTACCTGCTGGCCCAGCTGGCCGAGGCCCGGCCGCTTGGGCGTGCATCATGAGCCCCGCCCCCGAAGAGCCGGTGCCCTACTGGCCCGCGTACCTCCCGGTCAGGCAGCCCGACACCAGCGCACGGTACTGGCCGACCCCGGCCGCCGAGACCGTCAAGGCCACCGAGGCCGACTTTGAGGCCGGATCGTGAGCCGGAGCAAGCCGTCCGGGCTGGCCACGGAGATGGGCGACGTCTACAGCTTCCACTTCGTGCCGAGGCTTGCCCACGCCGGCCACTACAGCGGCTGGACACGCCCGGGCCGTGTCCCAGGCCGCAACGCAGAACACCAGCAGGGCAGAGGCGCCAGGATAACCGCCGCCCAGGTGGCGGCCGGCGGCAGCTGGATCGTTACCGACGTCGAGCCGGGCACCCGCGACAACGAGCAGCAGCGGAAAGAGCACGGCCGCGCCCGCGACTGCACCGTGTGCAAGGCCGGCCGCGCGTACAAGGCGGGCGAGCTGGACGCCGAGCAGGCGCTGCGGGCCGCTGGCTGGGATCGCATGACCCAGTACGAGAAGTGCCTGGCCGTGCAGGCCCTCGGTGTCCCCGAGGTGCCCGCCGCGCTGGCCGCCGACCTTGAGCCCAAGCAGGCGGCCAAGCCGATCGTGCAGCAGTGGCAGAGGCCGGCCGAGATCACGCCCGAGGTGGCGGCCCTGGCCGACGGGCTCATCGCCCGGTGGACGGCACGCCCAAAAGAACCAGCGCCTGAGTACGAGATGGAGGCCGGATGACCAGGTACGTCACCGAGATCGCCAACGCGGGCCGCGAGCCCGAAGAGCTGCAGGTGATGCACAGCTACCCGAAGAGAGAACCGCCAGTGAAGACGGAGGCCGCACAGCTTGGCGGCAGCGGCCCCCGCCCCGATCAGCACCATGGAGAGGACCGATCAATGGCCCAACGTATCGCGTGGCCACCCACCCGGGCCGAGCTCGACGAGATGACCAGCAGGACGGAGAAGGTGATGGCCGACCCGGACACCACCCTGCTCGACCGGTTGCGGGCCGTCGAACGGGAGCAGCTCGTACATAACCAGTACCTCCGGCAGTCCGGCGCCGACGCCGAGCTCCAGCGTGACGCCGAGGCCGAATGGGAGGCCGGCACATGACCGAGACGGATGCGGAAGCCGAGCGCGGCTACCGCGAGCAACTGGCCGAGCTGGAGCACGACGACACGACGTCGCCCCGCGCCCGGTACATCCACGAGCAGCACCAGGCGACTCTCCGGGATACCCCGTTCAACCGTGGCCGCCTGGCCGCCACCGCCGATTACATCCGTGCGCGGGAACCCGGGGCCGAGGCAGCGGCCGAGCATGAGATGGAGGCAGGACAGTGACGGACACAGCCCGGCCCGGGCCAGCCTGGGAGCCACGGCCAGGGCCACGGGTGACACTCCTGCCGGCCGAGCCGGGCACGATCCGCACCGACGCCAACGGCACACAGTGGCACCTCACCGCCAACGGCTGGCAGCCCTTCGCGGTGCCCACCCCGGGCCGCTGCTCGGACGCCCGCCGGCCGGAGCCCGAACTGGAGGCATCATGACGATGTGGGGCGACGCCTCAGGAGCCTGGGAACCGCTGACCGACGAGCAGCTCGCCCAGGCCGAGGCCACCGAGGCCGCAGCAGCCGTGGCATGGGCGCGGCTGAGCCCTGATGAGCAGATCCGGCTGAGGCTTGAATACGACGCCCAGCACCTGGCCGACGCGCAGGCCGACGCCGAGCAGGACGAGGCCCTGGAGCGTGACCACCACTTCACCGCCGAGGCCGGCCAGCTCGCACCGCACGACGACCAGTGCGACGACGGCTGTGTGTACGAGACCGACGCCGACCGCGACGCCCGGATCGACCGTGAGGAGGAGTACGAGCGTCTCCGCGCGGCCGAAGACCAGGCGGACCTGGACGACGGCCAGCCCGGCCGGGCTACGTCGTACCCGACCTTTGATGACGATCCGGCGCTGTGGGGACTCCGGACGGAGCAGTACGCGAGCCAGGCCGAGGCCGACGCGGCCGAGCTGGTGGAGCTGTGGGGACCGGACGGGCCGCCCGCGAGCTATGCCGCGTACGTCGCCGAGATCGAGGCGGATCGGGAGGCCGGGTCATGACCGAGCGCCTTGGACCTCCCGATCCTCACCCCGGCCTGGTGGACCGCATCGCGGCGCGGCTGTTCCCGGGCCTGTACCCGACCGAGCCCGGGCACGGCATCACCGAATCCGAGTTCGCTCGCAGGCAGGCCGCGGCCGAGGCCCGCGGTGAGACCGAGCTGATATGCACCCGGATCATCCCGGACCGCGAGGCGGAGGCCGGCTCATGATCCTGTTCCCGTGCTGGTCCGGCCTGCTGGCCGAAATAGCCAAGGCGACGTAGCCGCCATGGCGAGCATCACGGACTACACGCTGCCAAGCGTTCGCTGGTCGCTAGCGGAGAACCAGCGGCTGCTTGACTCCCACCGGCAGGCCTGCCAGCCGTGCCGCACCCGCAAGCCGGCAAAGACCACCTGGTGCCCGTACGGCTGGCAGCTGCACGGAGCGCACCGGCAGCTGCAGGGCATGATCCGCCGGATGGAAGCCATCCAGCTCGAAGACCGCCAGCCATCCCTGTTCGACGATCCGGGGAATCCATGACCCGGCGCTTTCCCGTGCTGGGCATAGCTCGCTAGCCCGGTTATCGCGTTCGCCACCTCAGCCTGCGGCTGACCGCCAGTGCCGCGTCGTCGACGTGCTTGGCAACCCGGACGACCCAGTCGGCGGCAGCGGCGAGATCCGGGCTGGGCTGGCCGGTGGAGTGCAGCTTGGCGACGGCCTGGTTGAGGTTGGCCCCGGCCCGGCCGACCAGTCCGCGGGTACGGAGGAGACATCCGCGGCGGCCGCGTCACCCGGAGCCGGGCAGCCCAGGCGCGGCCGGCGGGCACCCGGCAAGGGAGAAAGCTGACCGGCAGGCTCGCCGCCCACGGGCAGCACAGCGCCGTAGGCGGCGAGCAGCTCACCGGCCCGGCATCAACACCACGTGGCGCGAGCTGACCCGCGAACCGGGCAGGTTTGTCCCGTCACTGCCATCGGGGCTTGCCGCGGCGCTCAGCTTCGGCGTTGGCAAGCTGCGACAGTGCGTCGCCACCGTCATGTTCAACCAGGTGGCCCCCTCCCGTTTTGTCCTGTGTCTGCTCCCAGAGCATGTTCAGGAGCTCGGCCTTAGCCTGCTCAGGCATTCCGGTGCCGGTCGTGATCGTGACCTTCATCGCGCGGGTTTCCTTCCCGTCTTGGGCCCCCTCTTTGGCGCGGGGACCCGATCGAAGGTGAAAGTAGGGAAACCGGTTCCCGTAACAGCGGAACTTCCTGACGCATGTGTCAGGTCGAACGCGGCCGAGCTGGCGTAGGCGATGTGCGGGGCGAACCCGCCCGCCGTCTCGGGGGCTGCCGCTGGCAGACCACGCGGCGGTCAGCTCGAGCATGGCGGCGGCCGTCTGGTCCTTGACGCTGGCAGGCAGTCCGGTAATCCCGCGGGTGACGGCCAGCTGCGGCGCAGGCCACCAGCACGTCCCGGGCCGCTTCAGGCACCACCTGGGGGGTCACAGCGGGGCGATCGCCGCGTGCACCGCGGCGGCCGCCGCGGCCAGGTCGTCGGCGCGGCCACGGCGCGGCGCCCGGCGGCCACGAGCTCGCCGAACATCAGTGGCCACCAGGCCCGTCCGGGGGCGTGTCGCGGTCCATCTGCGGCAGGCTCGAGCGCCCCGGCGGCGGTGAGCACTGCCGACCTGGGGGTGTAGCTCAGCCGGTTAGAGCGCGTCCCTGATAAGGACGAGGCCCGTGGCCCGACGTGAGCGCCCGGCGTGGGACCCGGCACATGGAACCGAGTCCAGTACATGAATGAAATATCAGGCGAAAGAGCCTCTGAACTGGGCAAACTGAAGATGTGGCCGTTTCGGCTACTGGAATGTCTTGCATGCGTGCAGCGGGGCTCCACGTGGGAAACCAGGGCGCTGCGTGCATGCGCTACGTCGGCGGATCACGGCTTCGTCACCGGTGCAAGCATGGCGCCGCAAGCATGGCCAGGGTACCGCTGATGCACCGGAAACCCCTCTTGACCTGGCCATTTGCCGTAACCACGTCCTTCCGGCCACTGCTCACCGGCGACTGGCTTGTTTACAGCATGATTTTGGGGTTTGATTGCCCGGCCGAGCCGATGATTGAGCTGGCTTTGATCGCTGTTTTCGGCGGTGGTTTCCGCCACGGCATGCATGTAATAACTAGATTTTAGTTTTCTATGCTCGCAATCCCGTCTGGTTTCATATCCCCCTGCAATCCCCGTTTGGTTTCCTACTTTGGTTTCCTACTTTGGTTTCCTGCGCTTGCAATCCCGTTTGGTTTTCTATGCTTGCAATCCCGTTTGGTTCTTGGCTCACGTATTACAGATCTAGGAAGTTTGATATCGTGGTGGTACTCCACCGCGCACCACCTGGTCAACGGTGGGTCTGTGTAAACGAGGGAAGAGCCGGCGCCCGTGCCTGCCAGCATCAGAGCGCCGACCCTCCCCAGTGGGTGTTTCCTGGTAGCCGGCCTAAAGGTCGGCTACCAGGGCCATCTGCCGAACAGGTCCGCCAGTAGGCGGGCCCCTTCCGTCAGCAGCTCAATTGCTACGACGACGGCGCGGCATCGGTCAGTCCACCTCGCGGTGGGCTTGGTTTCGTTCCCCACAGCATCCTCCTCCCCGTGCTCTCCCACCCGGGGCCCGTTAGCCCCGGGCCTGACCGCCGTCCATCGGCGGCCAGCGTTTAATGGGGTGGCGCTAGGTCTGGAGATCAGCGGGAGGACTCCGCCATTGCGAATCCTACCGCCTTTCCGGCGATCAGCAGAACGACAGCGGTGGTTTTACATCTGAAAGCTGGCGCGGCACATAAAAGGGCAGGTCAAAGGCTAAAGAGAGTCATTCTCTAATACGCCGAATACAGGCCAGCTCGACCAGCCCGACGTCGACGACCACCGGCCCGGGCCTGGCCAGCTGACGCCGACCCAGGGCTCGGACGTGGTCCCTCTTCGGTTGCCCCGGCGGCCGGCTCGGGCCTTCTCAGCCTCGGCCAGTGGCCCGAGAGCGGCTAGCGCGACCGCGACATCCCGAAGCTTCCGCAGCTGCCGCGGCCGGGAGGAACCGGAACAGGACTGAACGCCAAGCCTGCTACGGGCTGGGTCCCCGCGGCCGCCGCGGGGCCGGCCGCGGCGGCCGGGCCGGCCGGGCCGGGCCGGGGGCCGGCCGGGGCGGGAGCCTGGTGACCGGCCCGGCAGGGAAGTCCGCGACCGCCAGCCGTGCGGTAGGGCCGCGATCGGGCCGAGGGGCCTGCGGTGGCCGGGCCGGGCCGGGCCGG
>Ga0302325_10004398_pt1 | contig 32634 bp, 28 predicted proteins | sample Palsa_T0_2_FD_201948 | JGI IMG/M metagenome (GOLD analysis project Ga0302325, IMG submission 201948) | Peat permafrost microbial communities from Stordalen Mire near Abisko, Sweden - Palsa_T0_2 | ecosystem: Environmental > Terrestrial > Soil > Palsa > Peat permafrost | place: Sweden: Abisko... | reverse complement strand
CGAACTGACCGATATGAGATTCGCGCCCGCACCGAGCGGCGGGGGCAGACGATCAACCAATTAGCTGCGGAGAAACGCTTACACAAAATTCTTGACAAACCCGCCAGACGGCTTCAGCGGATTCGCGATCGCTTCAAGTACCGGGGCCATGTTCGGTAGGTCTCTGGACCTGCTATTCATCAGGCGCTTCGCTCCGTTTCGTAGCAACTCCTCGTTGCCGGTTGCCGAGTCAGGCGATCCTTCATAGACTGCGGCGAACAGGGGAAGGCCCATCCTCAAACAATCGCGACCCGCTTCAATGCTCCCGCCTGTACTACGAGCCTCAATCAGAACCATTGCTCTTGAGAGACCGCAGATGGTCTTGTTTCTCTGCATTGCGTGCGAAACGCTCCAAGGGAGGTTGGGTCCGAACTCGCTCACGACAAGGGTACGGCTATCGTCCCACAGATCGCGAATATCCTTCTTTACACGGAACCGCAGAATACCCTCCGCCAATACGACTGTAGTCGTTCCTCCTGCGGCCAAAGCAGCTCGATGGGCGTTCATGTCAACGCCAGCCGCAAATCCGGACACGATGTTGATTTTATCGTTAGCGAGCAACGTCGCCGAGTCGCGGGCGGTAGACATTCCCTTCTCGCTCGCTTCCCGCGAACCGCAGAAGCCGACGGACACCCGCTGGAGCAATTCGACGTTGCCAAGGCACAGCCAGAAGCACCGGAGCCGATTCCCCGAGTGCGTCTCGAAGACCTTCTGGATAATCGGTATCGATGATTGAGAGCATGCGCACGTTGTGCTTAAGCAGTTCGTGCCAATGGCGTCTAACCCTATCCCGACATTCGGGAAGAGCCGCAATCTGGGCCGGGGTAAGTACGCTTTTGATGAGGCGATCTTCCATAACCGGCACGTCAGGCGTGCTGCGCCAATGCTTTAGGAGCTTCCGAACCCGTCCGGGGCCCACGCCGGGGGCGTCGAGCAGCGTCATCAGATCAAATGCATGAGCTGCCATGTCTATATCTTTCGGGAATGGTGCGGGCGAGAGGACTTGAACCTCCACGGGGTTGCCCCCGCAGCCACCTCAAGGCTGTGCGTCTGCCAATTTCGCCACGCCCGCGTAGTCAACAATTTGACTCGACCTGCCAGCGACCAAAGGAACTTCGGCTGGTCCAAACTACTACCTCAAGCTAGTGCGTCTGCCAATTCCGCCACCTCCGCAGGGGCGCTACTTCTTTTGAGCCGGTGGGCCGGGCGCTCTCTGACCTTGCGGCGCCGCCGGGAGCTGTAGCGGTATGGTCTGGCCGTTCGGCATTTTCACGGTTGGCCCCTTCACCGGCGCAGGCGCCGCCTTTCCGGGAGCCGTCTTGCCGCTGCTGCCCGACGTGGTATCCAACACCGTCTTGGCTCCCCCCGAACCGCGCGTGGCCAAAATCGAAAGCGACAGCGAAGTGATCATGAACAGAATCGCCGATGCCGTGGTGGCCTTTGAAAGGAGGGTCGCCGACCCCCGCGGGCCGAAAGCGGTCTGCGAACCCATGCCGCCGAACGCGCCCGCCAGATCGGCCGCCTTCCCGCTTTGCAGCAACACTACAATGATCAGGAAGACGCAGACTATTACATGCACAATGGTCAACAGTATTAACATCTTTGTCCTTATAGTATATGAAACCGGACATACCCCGGTCAAACGGCGGTCGCTGGCAGCCAGCGGGCCAGACTACACCGCGCGGGCTTTGCGCATGGAGCGGCCGGACTCGGAGCGGGCCGGCTTCTTCATGGCCAGCGACAGGCGCCGCACCTGGTCGCTGACGCACACCAGGAACATCGGCTGGCGGGCATTCTTCAGCAGATCGATAATGCGGTCCGGCGCCTCTTCCAGATAAATGGATTTGCCGTCGGTCAGCAGATGCGTTTCCGACTCGCTGCGCATCGCGTCGCTCAGGCGTTTGCCCATGTCCTTTTGCAGGAAGCGCAGTACCCGCCGGATTTTCTGAAGCGAAAACCCCTTCCGCCGCAACTCGGCGATGACGGATACTTCCAGGACCTCCTGGGGAAGGTAAACGCGCTTGTGGCCATCCTGGCGAGGGGAAACTACGCTCCGTTCGTCCCACCATTGCAACTGGCGGAGGCTGACGCCACAGATCCGGGCCACGTCCGTGCTGGTGTATTGGTCGCTGTCTGGCAGAGCAGCAGGCCGCAGTTTTTTTGTTTTGAACATTTCGCGCCGCTTTCGGTTTAGAAAATTTGCCGCCACTCTGGATTGTACTTTAGTGGCGAGCCGTGTCAATAGGCATTTGAAGATCTTTTGCGGGCGGCGCCGTTCCGGGCGGCGAACCGGACGGCCGAAAGCGCCTCCGCCGTGCTAACATAGAGTTTTCCCAACCTGAGGTTTTCGTGGCCAGAATCACCCGTAAAGAGTTGAAGACCGACAAGTTTGCGCTCGAAGTCGGGCACACAGTCGATTTTTTTGAAGAGCACCAGCGCGAGATCGTCCGCTACGGAGCTGCGGCCCTGGCGGTAGCCGCAATCGTGGTCCTGATTTTTATGTACCGGGGCCATGAGCACACCGTCCGGCAGGAGGCGCTGGCGAAGGCCATGGATATACAGGAAGCGCCGGTGGGCCAGGCCTCTCCCGGAGCGGCCATCAGCTTCCCTACCCAGGAAGCCAAGGATAAGGAGACCGTCAAGGCGTTTAGCGATCTGGCCGCCAAATATTCCGGAACCGACGAAGGCTACATCGCCGAATATTATTTGGGTTGCATGGCCGCCGATCAAGGCAAGCTGGGCGACGCGGAAAAGCGTTTTACCTCGGTGGCCGAAAATGCGGGCAAGAAGTACGCGTCACTGGCCAAGCTTTCGCTGGGCCAACTGTATTTTGCCGAAGGAAAGGCCGATTTGGGAGAGAAGACCCTGCGGGCGTTGATCGCCAACCCCACTGTCTTCGTCTCGAAGGAGCAGGCGACCATCGTGCTGGCGAAGATGCTGGCGCCCACCAAGCCCGCCGAGGCGCGAAAGTTGCTCGATCCGCTGCGCATCATGGCCGGTCCGGTGAGCCAGACCGCGCTGCAGGCCTATGGAGAATTGCCGCCTCAATAGCCAGGCCCGCTATGCTGCGCCGTCTCCGGTTTCCGGTTGAACGCAGCCGAGGGCGGCGCTACCCGGAGTCCGCGCACCCCTACCGAAATGCGTTTCAGCGCGACCGCGACCGCATTGTGCATGCCCGCGCCTTCCGCCGGCTGGAAGCCAAAACGCAGGTGTTCACGCCCGGACTCTGCGATCATTTCCGGAACCGGCTTACGCACACCATCGAAGTAGCGCAGATCGCGCGCACGGTGGCCGCAGTGCTGGCGCTCGACGAAGATCTCACCGAAGCGCTGGCGCTGGCCCACGATATCGGGCATCCGCCTTTCTCGCACGCCGGCGAAGACGCGCTGGATAGCCAGATGCAGCGCTTCGGCGCGCGCTTCGATCATAACCTGCACGCGGTGCGCATCGTGGAGAGCTTCGAGCAGCGCTACGCCCGCTTCCCCGGCCTGAATCTTACGTTCGAAGTGCGGGAGGGAATCGCCAAGCACTCACGCGATTTCAACCCGGGCGAGAATCCCGATGTGGAGGAGTATCTGCCCGGCTTACGGCCGCCGCTCGAAGCACAGCTCATCGACCTGGCAGATGAAGTCGCCTACAACACCGCCGACCTGGACGATGCGGTGTCCGCAGGGCTGCTGGATCCCGCGGAGATTGCCGCCGAAGTGCCTTACTATCGGGAGTTGTTTGAGGCGGCCGAGACGCAGTTTCCCGGTGCGCACGCCAGCGAGCGATTCCACGAGACGCTGCGCTCCCTGATCGACTCGTTGGTGTCCGGCCTGATTGAGGGTACTGTGCAGCGCGCCTCCGAAGCCGGAGTCGAGACCGTGGAGGATGTGCGCCGCCACCCCGCGCGCCTGGCTGCTTTCACACCCGAAACGCAAACCGCCACTCGCGATTTAAAGCGATTCCTGCACCGGCGCGTGTATACCGCTCCGGCTTTGTGCCAGGAACGCGACCGCGCGGCAGGAATGATCGCGGAGTTGTTCGATTTCTTCTTGGAACACCCGGAGCGGATGCCGGCATCTCATAGCGAGCTAATCCCGGCGCAACCCGCTTATCGCGTGGTCTGCGACTATATCGCGGGCATGACCGACGGCTTCTTTCAGCGCACGTACCAGCAGATGCTGGGGAACTGAGACGCGGAGATGGGGAGACGCGGGGACACGGAGATATTCTCAGCGCACCGCTAAAGTGACTCCGGGTTGCGAGGTGACGGTGCCGACCTTGATCTGCACGGGCACGCCAGCGCCCGGCGTGACGCCTGCCGGCACCTGCGCATTGATCTGCAGGACGCCCGACACCAACCCCGGTGCGGCGCCCGCATAGTTGGTTTCGCAAGGCAGATCGCCGATGGTGACGGTGACGCCCGCGCTCGGTTGGTAAGATGGCCCGCCGGGCAGCAGGCCATCGACGCCCGCCGGAGTGGTCGCGCCCCCACCCGTGGCATAGATGCTCACCCACTGGCCGGCCGCGGCCGGATTGGCGGCCGAGTTCACGGTCTCGTCGCTATTCAAGATCGCGCCGGGACCAGTGCCCGATCCATCCAGAGTGAATATCCCGGGTGCGGCGGCCACCACCGGGAGTGAGACAGGCGGGGAAAGCGCGCCCAGGTATTCCAACTGAACTTGCGTAGCGGACTGGCCGGCCACACCGTACGGGACCACCACGTTGACTTGTCCGGGGGTGGCGTACAATAGCGGCGCGGGCACACCGTCAAACAGCACATGTACGCCGGCGAGCGAATTGGCCACCAAGGCCGGATTCGTGAGCGTGAGGGACGCGGGGATGGCGGGTCCAAGGGCACTGCCAAACAGCGATACGATTTCGCCCGGCGCCACGGAACCGGAAGCGTAACTCGCGGCATTGGCGATGCCCGCGGCACGCAGAACCGGCGACGCATTGGCGAGGCGCAGCAAGGCGGCGCCATAGCCCGGTATGGTCACTTCCATCTGCGCGGCGGGCGTGAGTTGTACAGGCACAGGGCCGCCGGCTGGCGTAGTCGCGTCCAGGTTCACCAGGGTGGCCGATGTAAACGTGCCGACCGCGGAGAGATCCAGCGCGAAATCGCGCTCCACGCCGGGACCGTTGTTGTCGGTAGGGGAGTTCACGGCGTGATTGGACATCAGGATCACGACCGAGCCATCGGGATTGCGGACCGCCAGCGTATGCGTGTCGAGACCCATCGGATTGCTGCCATCGTAGATCCACAGACAGCAGCCCGATTGGACGGTTTGCAGGATATCCTGACCCGGCGGCGAAGGCAACCAGTGAGAAAGATAGTAATCCACCCAGTAGCTCAGATACGGAGTCGCTGAGCCATTGACCTCGCCGAACTGCTGGTCGATTCCGAACGACCAGTGATAGAGAGCCTGCACCGCTTGTTCACCCAGCAGCGCAAACACTAACGAGCGCCAGGCAGCGAAGAAAGGACTGGTGCCGCGCAAATCGGTGACAAAGGGCTGGCCCGGATTACAGGCGCTGATGCCGTTGCCGATATCATAATCGGCGTTGACATTGTTCTCAGTGACCCATACTGGCACGCTGGCCAAGGCCGGATTGGTAGCCAACTGGGAGTCGATGCTCTGGACTTCACTCACAAAACCAGGTACGGTGGAAAATACCTGGCCATCGGAGTCCTTCTGATTGCAACTGGAGTAGAAGTGGGTGGCCAGTACGTCCACCGGTGCGTTCACCTGCTGGACAAAGGCGGGCAGGTAAGTCTCGGCCTGGTTTCCGTAATCGGATAGCTCCACGGCCAGAAACTTGATGGACGGGTCTACCTGCGCCATGGCGGGTACCACCATGTTATAGAGATCCACGTATTGCTGCGAAGTCACGCCGTTTCCGTTCGGCTCGTTAAAGATACCCCACCAGGTAACGTGGTAAGGCGTAGGATCCGGATATGAAATCCCGGCATCGGTGAAATTCGGGAGGTTGTAATAGCGGACCAGATTGGCGCTCATTTGCGCAAACGCCGCGAAGCTGGAGGGGAGGATCTGGCCATTGGAATCGCTCATGAAGGCCGGCGCGGTGCCTATCTGGAACTCGGGACTGTGATCGCCGGTGTTTTGCACGGCGGCGAACATGTCATTGAGTTCCGTGAAGTCCCAGATGTCGGGCGCGGTCAGGGGAATGCCGTCGGCAATGACCTGCACCCGCGTGTGCCAAGGGTAAAGCGCAGTGAGCGTCTGCGGGGCATTCGGCGTCAGGTCGAAAAACTGGTAACTCCATTGCGCCAATTGAAACGAAGTGGACATGGCGAGTTGCAGACGGCCGTTCACGCCCGCTTGTTGATCGATCTGGTTGCTCACTTGTACGTTGACGGTTACGGAACTGGCTGCAAAAACGGCGGTGCCGCACAGTACTAGAAGGAATGCGGGGGCTCTCATACGATCAACCCATCCAACTCACGTTCTGCGCCGTGCCGTCGAATTGCGATGTGGTCTTGAACGGCTCCAGCTTTCCGGTAAGAGCCGCGTCTCTGGTCTTGGCCAGCAGCGCCGACAATTGACCCTCGGTCAGTGGCCGGAACGTGCGCGCCGCTTCCAGCGCCTGATTGAGACGCTCCATGGTGTCGCACCCGGTGATGACCACTGAAGTGGGCAGGTTCAGCGCGTAGTGCAGGCATTCGATGCCGGTTGCCAGCCCCTTCTGCGGAAGATTGCCGAAGGCCATGGGCTTCATCCCCAGGACCCCGATTCCCTGCCCCACCAATTTCGGCACCACCAGTTTGGCGAAGCTGCGGAAGTGCGCGTCGAGCAGATTCAACGGCATCTGCGCGGCATCGAAACGGAAGCCGTGCTGCTCCGCCACTTCAAGCATGCGCAGATGCACTGCCGGGTCCTTGTGGCCGGTGAACCCGATGTAGCGGATCTTGCCGGCCTTCTTGGCCTCCAGCAAAGCCTCCAGCGGACCATCGGCCGCGAAGAAGCGGTCCGGATCTTCCAGGCGGATGTTCTCGTGATATTGCATCAGGTCCACGCGGTCAGTTCCCAAGCGCTGCAGCGATTCGTCGATCTGGCTGGCGGTGGACTTCTTGGTGCGGCCGTCGAATTTGGTCATGAGGAAGACCTTCTGGCGGTAGCCGTCGCGCAAGGCCTTGCCCATCCAGACCTCGCTCTTGCCCTCGTGGTAGTCCCAACAGTTGTCGAGGAAGTTGATGCCGCGGTCCACGGCGGTGCGGACCAGCCGGATGCCGTCTTGTTCATCCTGAGGGACGCCCATGTGATAGCCGCCAAGGCCGACGGCGGAAACGCGCTCGCCCGTGCGGCCCAGCGTGCGATAAAGCATGTCGCCGGAGCGCGTTTGCGCGGCAGCGGGGACCGCGGGCAGAAGGGACGCGCCGATGAGCGCGCCTAGAATTTCGCGGCGTGGAGGATTGGAATCGTGCATGGAAGAGATATTATCACTTTAGAAAGTCGCACGCTTTCAGCGTCACGCGTCACGGCGGGGCTTGATATGCTGAGAGCGATGCTGTTTCGCGATTTTGGTTACGCGGCACGAACGCTGGCGAAGAGTCCCGTTTTCGCGGCTACGGCCATCATCACCATTGCGCTCGGCATCGGCGCCAGCACGGCCGTCTTCAGCGTGACCAACGCCGTGTTGCTGCGCCCCCTGCCTTACAAGAATCCGGAGCGGCTGGTCTTTGCCATCTCGGACATGCGCAAGCGCAACGTGAAGGACTTCCCCTTCTCCAACGCCGACTATATCGACATGCGCAACGGCGCCGGCGCCATGTTCGAGGAGATGGGCGCGGTCTTCACCGGGCGCGCCAGTTTCCCGCTTGACGACGGTTCCCCGCAACAGATCCGCTGGGCCGTCGTTACTCCCAACCTTTTCCGGATGATGGGCGCTTCCATCGCCGTGGGCCGGGATTTCAGCGAATCGGATGGCTTGCCGCAGCCCGCGCCCGCCGGCGCCGCTGCCCAGCCAGGGCCGCCACCGTTGCCGCAAATGGCCATCCTCAGTTATGCCTACTGGCAGCGGCGCTTCGGCGGACGGGCGGACATCGTGGGGCGCCCGATGCCCGGCGTCCGCCAGAACATGCAGATTGTAGGCGTGCTGAAGCCCGGTTTCGAGCTGTTGTTTCCGCCGGATGTCACCGAGGAGCATCGCCCCGACGTTTGGTTCGCCAACCGGCTCGCATACGACAACGCTAACCGAAACGGCGTGAGCCTGCGCGCGATCGGGCGGCTGAAGGACGGCGTCAGCATCGAGCGGGCTCAGTCCGCCGTGGACCGCGTGTCCGCGGAGTTGCGCCGCAGCTACATCATCCACCAAACTTCGGGGTGGTTCATTCACCTGGAACCCATGCATCGCCACGTGGTGGAAGAGGTCCGGCCCGCGCTGCTGGCGCTGATGGGCGCGGTGGTTTTCCTGCTGCTGATCGCCTGCGCCAACGTAGCGAATCTGCTGCTGGTGCGAGCGTCGCTGCGTGAGCGCGAACTGGCCATTCGCGCGGCTCTGGGCGGAAGCTGGTGGCGGCTGGTCAGCCAGACGCTGGCCGAGGCGGCGCTGCTGGCCTTCTGCGGCGCGCTGCTGGGGCTGGGCCTGGCGTGGATCGGCATTCACGAACTGCGCGCGATCGCGCCCGCCAGCTTGCCGCGCCTGGATTCGATTTCCATCGATCCCTCGGTGGTGGCCTTCGCGGTTCTGGCGGCGCTGGCGGCCGCCGCGATGTTCGGCCTGGCGCCGGCGTGGCGCGCGGCGCGGCCTAATGTCGCGCCTTTGCTGCGCGCCAGCGGCCGCAATGCCGCCTTGAGCGGCGCGGGCCTGCTGCGCAATGTGGTGGTGGTCGCCGAGGTGGCGCTTTCGTTCGTGCTGCTGATCGGTTCGGGCCTGATGTTCCGCAGCTTTCTGGAATTGCAGCGCATCGATCCGGGCTTCGATCCGCATGGCTTGCTGGCGTTCCAATTGCTGGGCGGACGCGGCGGCGCGCAGCCGCAGGAGCGCGCGGCGCGCCAGCGGGAAATCCAAAACAGCCTGCGCGGCATCACCGGCATCGAGGCTGTCACCGCATCGGTTCCCCTGCCGCTCGGCGGCGGATTCAGCCCCATCCGCTGGGGCCTGGAGCCGGCGCTCACCGACCCGAGCAAATTTCAGGCAGTCGATTTCCAGATCGTGCTGCCGGGATACTTCGAAGCGTTGCGCACTCCCCTCATCGCGGGGCGAACGTTTACGGATGCCGATAATGCGCCGGAGCGCACCGGCGTTGTTATCGATCAAATGCTGGCCGCCAAGGCATTCCCCGGCCAATCGGCTGTCGGCAAGCGCCTGCTGATCCGCCTGCGCACGCCTGAGCCCGAATGGGTGGAAGTAATAGGGGTAGTGGCGCATCAACGCGACACATCCCTGGCTGTTGCGGGGCGCGAGCAAATCTACTTCGCCGACGGCTTCCTGGGGCACGGTGCAGCCAGCTTTTGGGCCATTCGCACGGCCGGGGACCCGGCGAAATATGCGGCGGCGGCGCGTGCCGCCATTGCCAAAGTCGATCCGCACATGTTGGTGACCGACATGCAGCCTATGGACGCCTTGGTCGATAACGCGCAAGCTTCCACGCGCTTCTCGCTGCTGCTCATCGGGGTATTCGCGGCCGTGGCCGCGCTGCTGGCGGGTGTGGGGCTCTATGGCGTACTCTCGACCGTGGTGCGGTTGCGCACATCCGAGATCGGCGTGCGCATGGCCCTGGGAGCCGCGCCGGGCAGCATCTTGAGATTGGTGGTGGGGCAAGGTCTGCGGCTGAGCTGCGCCGGAATCGGGTTGGGAGTGCTGGCCGCCTTCTGGCTTACGCGCGCCATGACCACCATGCTGGTGGGCATCACGCGCACCGATCCGGCTACGTTCGTGTCGATGGCGGCGCTGTTCCTGGCGATTGCGGCGATGGCTTCGTGGCTACCCGCGCGGCGCGCCGCGGGGCTGGATCCGACCGCGGCGTTGCGGGAGGAATAGCCGGCACAACGCGGCCGCATCTTTGAACCGATAATGTCGGACGGTGTCTATCCGGTGCTTGTGATCAAGAGGGCCTCGCGCGCGACTCCCGGACAGGATGAGCGTAGTCAAATCCAATCAGCCGGCTGCCGTCCGGCCATGCAGAGTCAATGAATACTTCAGCCCATGCGGCCGCTCGGGCGTCGAAGCAACCCGGGTGACGGAGTACCAGTGCCGGCTCTTTGCATCAACCACGAACACTTGGCCGTCGAGATCCAGGAGCACGTCGAGGCCCGGATCTCGATTCCGCCAAGGTTTGGTTCACATCGGCTGAGAGCTTCGCCGGGGTCCTATCCGACCGCAACCGTGCGTTGCTCGGGATCATCGCCGAATGCGCCCCTGAGTCGCTTGCGCGCCTGGCGGAACTAACCGGGCGAAAAAAATCGAATCTCTCCCGGACTCTGAGGACCATGGAACGGTACGGCTTTGTTCAGCTCAACCACGGAGCGCGGGGCTCGGTCATCCCGAAGGTTCCGTACCAGAAGATCTCGTTGACACTACCGTTGTCAGAACCGGGGCCGCAAGGGACCGAAGCCGCATGAACCGGCATCTTATCGGAAAAATCGAGGAACCTGCGCTGTTATGGGTGGGCCGCAGGAAGGATGCGAACTCAAGCGTTTATGCGCCACAACACTTCTTGTATTTCTTGCCGCTGCCGCACGGGCATGGCTCGTTCCTACCCGTCTTCGGTGTTGCCTTCTTCATCTGGGAAGATCCCGTCGCTGGATTCGGCTTGGCTTTTGCCGACGCCTGGGCGGTATTTTTCTCGCGGTTCTGGCTGCCTTCCCGAAAGCATGCCCACCATCCCATCTCGGCCACGGTGTCCTCCACCAAGCGTCGATGGGGATCGTCCGCCAGTCTGGCGAGAACCTGGTCTTTGCCCATCGCCAAGTCGCGTTTGACATCGTCAAAACCAATGTAACGGGAGTCGACCAAGCCCTCCTCGTAAGCTCGTTCGATATCGTCGAGCAGTTCCGCCGGGTAGAGGTCGGAGGTGTAAGAGACGAGCGAATCCCAGATGTGGGACCACTGTCGCGTTAGCTTACCCCGGAACAGGTGCGCGAAGTAGCTCACGATCTCATCACGGCCCTTTTGTCCAGCCGCTACCAGCGTTACAAGACTACTCAGAGCCGCACCCCGTGCCCATTCGTCGGCATTCTCATTCTCGATTACGGACTGAATCCCTTCCAGTCCCCTCCACATACCGAAGCCAGGATCTGGCCGAGGTCTTCTGTCAGGAAGTCGCCGCAGAGAGAATCCAGCAGGTCGCCGGGAAGCGATGCGAAGCGGACCACAAGCGGGTAAGCGCGAGCCTCGCGGAACTGCGCCAGCAGAAACATGGCATACAGATGGGCCATGTAATCGCCCTCGGCGTCGAGTTGCGCTGCCCGGTCCACGGTGTCCTCGAGGATGTGGAGAAGCTCCGGGACCATCTCCTCCCGGCGCGCCACGGCCGCTTCGACGGCGGGTCGTGCGAATTTTCCTTGGAATCTTTCGAACTGTTGCAGAATTTCGGTGGTTTCCATTGTGGACGGTCGAAGAACACGGTTTTTGTGGGGTCGCGCCAGAGCTTTTTGCTCAACCGTGGCTCCGACCTCCGTTGTCCTACGTCGTGGACCCCGCAGTATGCCAAAATGATCCTCAGGCAATGTCTGGAAAGCACACTTGGGCGTTCAAGCCTCGGCTTCGTTCGCGGGCACTCGGATGGAGAGGTTCGCATCTCGCCTGCCAGCGTTTGAAGGAAGCCGTCACAGAGATCAAGAATGTCGCCAGAGTGGATCCGGCGACTGCCGGTGACGGTGTCGTGAGTCTGATGGAGAGAATCTGGCCGGCATTCCAGGACGTCGATACCTCGTCCGGCGCTCTTGGCGGCGCTGTCTACTGGGCGCAAGACGAATTGTTGCCGATTGCGATCAAGGCGCCCGTGGACCGAAAGACTCGGGACAAATGGTTGGATCGCCTCTGGCAGGCAATCGAGGATGATGGCGTCGATTACCTTTCCCCCGTCGGAGAGCGCTGGGGCGAGTTGTGCGGTTCCCGTGAAGTTGCCTCTTGCTGGACGGACCGGTTCCTCGGCTTGCTCCGCACCGCCTGGTCCGATCCGCGGCCCGGGAACTATGTCCGCGGAACCAGCGTCTGCCTCTCCAGCCTGCTGGCAGCGCGCCGCCATCAGGATTTGCTTGAGGTGCTGGCGCTTCAGCGATTCCCATTCTGGCATGACCGCAAGTTCGGCATGCAGGCGTTGCTTTCCGAGGGACGCATGGATGAGGCGCTCGCTTTTGCGGAAGCTTCTCGCGGCCTGAATCAACCGAATATGGCCATCGACGCCGCGTGCGAGAAAATCCTGCTCGATATCGGCCGGGTGGATGAGGCGTATGACAAGTACGCCATGACTGCGAATAGCTCATCGACAGGCCTCGCCACCTTTCGAACGATCGTCAAGAAATATCCCGGCCGCAACCCGAAGAAGGTCCTCTTGGATTTGGCCACATCGAGCGGCGAGCCCGGCCGGTGGTTCGCCGCAGCGAAAGACGCCGGCTTCCTCGATCTCGCCCTTGAATTTGCCAACACGGGCCGCACCGATCCGCGCACGCTCAGCCGCGCATCGCGCGACTTCCTCAAAAAAGACGCCCGGTTCTGCCTGCAGGTGGGCCGGCTCGCCATCCAGCGAATCCTCGAAGGGTACGGCTACGAACTGACCGGTATCGATGTCGTCGATGCCTATAATCACTTCATGGCTGCAGCGCAGACCCTCGGGATCGCTTCCCAGGCCCGCGCCGACGTGCTCGCCATCGCTACGAAACAACCCGGAGCGGCCAGCGATATTCTCATCAGCCAGTGCTCGGTGGATCCACATGCATGTGAGGCGCCGGGGAAGGCAATCATAACAGAGCAACGGACATGGACAAGACGAAGCTCCACGAGGCATTGAGCGGCAGCCCCATCGCCAAGAGGGTCATTGCCAAGATGAAGCGCCATAAACGGGGGAAGGTCGTCGACATCAAAAATGTCGTCCACGGCCGCGCCATGGCGGAAGAGCTCCAAAAGACAGTCGTGAGCCAGCCAGAACTTGCCGGTTTCGACCCGGCTCACGCTGCCTACGTCTACACGCAGAACCAGGTGTCGGTCATGTCGGAGCAACTCACGGCCTTGAAGGAGATGGCGCCCTTCGCGGACATAATCTCCAGGGCCGAGGATCTCTACATGCCGACCGCGCCGCCGATGAGCCCGTTGACTACATCCTACTTCACCTGCTGGGCATTTTTCGATGCTTGTGCGGGGCCGGCCAACGAGACCATCGGCACCACCATTTTGGAGGTCGGCGCAGCCTTCGGCATGCATCCCGAGTTGCTGCGGCTGATTCGACTGATGCAGGATTCGCGAATGGGCTTCTACATCCACCATGGCAGAGAAGGCCGCGTGAGCATCCTTGAGGACCTTGTCACTACTGCCGTGTACCGGGCCATCGTTCCGGCCGGGTATAGCGGCAGTAAGAACGAAAACTGGTACATGCGTTTACTCCCACCGCAAATCCCCGGGGGCACGGAACATGTCGTCTTCACGACGCCATACATCGTGGTCCATCCGGACTTCGCGGGATGGTTGGCGTATTTCCGCCGTACGTTCCCCGCCACGGCGGGCTTCGACGAATACGAGCGCCACATGAAATACGGGCCAACCAGAGAATACTGGAACGATTACGTTTTCGAGGCCTACATGAACTACCAGACAGACGCGATCTATCTCGCCGGCCTGCCCGATATCCCCGAGAGCCGTCCTCATTCCGAGATATCCGAGGCGAATGGCTGGAAGGCCCCGGCCTTCCTAAGGCAGAGTTAGCTGGAGCATAGCCGAAGCGATGGACGAACTGGATTCCGAGTGGCAGCGCAAGGGAGCGACCCTGAGCCATAAAACGGCGGAGGAGGAGTTCGGGCTGACGTGGGAGGAAATCGTCCGAGCGATCCGCGCGGGCAAGCTCCATTGCCCAGCAACAATCCATGCATGGCAACCCCTGGCTTCGGTTACTTCGGCGAGAGGTGGAAGCGCTGGTTAAGTTAAGGAAAGGCATGGCGCCAATTACCTGAGGGAACAGCAGGCAAGAACGGAGCTTGCACGCATTAAATTAACCGGGAACTGAAACGGCTGAAAAGCCAGATAGCCGCTTTGGAAGAACGAAAGTCAAAGCTAATCTCTGGCTCCGGCAACTGAACACCGTCGCTGCTCCAGCTTCGAGAAAGGGGAGCGGGCAGACCTTGCTTTCAGAACAGTGCGAACTGCTCGTACACAGGAGGATGTTCCACTTGACGCCGGCTGGGGACCGGCGGCGGTCGCACTCCAAACTTCAGGACGCTCGCCAAGCCCGGAATCCCGAGCGCAGCTTGCAGCAATGGATACAAAAGCACTGGCGCCACCCGAGAGCGATTCCCGGCACTGTGTCGGGCAATAGCTGCAAAACGTAGAGGCCAGTTTCTTCCTCTCCGCAACCTTTCCTGAGATGTGCGCGCTGCACACAAGCAATGGCGACGAGCCTGGCTTGAGGAGCAGCGCACTAAGTTCCGGCTTTCAATCCGCGACTGGATAGGGCAGAACCATAACCCACCGTCACTTCTGTCTGCCATCGCTTCGGTATTTCCGAGGCCTACTCTCAGTTGCACTTCCCGGAGGAAAACGCAGACGTCGTAAAGCGGTCTGCCGGCCATGTCCGGATAGCCCGTGAAAATCGTGACGCGATTATGCGAAGGGAGGTCTTCGAGATCGTTCGCGAACTACGCCTAGAGAACGCCTAGAGAATATCTACCCGTCGCTGCCACGGGTGAGGCCGGCGCTTTGTCAAGGTCTCGCCCGATACTCGCAGCTACTCCGCCCGGTCATCGACGAGGCAATGTTGCAGTTCGGCGCCCCCGGCAAGCAGCGAAAAGAATTCGGGCGATTCGGATGACGACGCATGGTTCCGCTGGATCTCCTGGTGCATCCTTCGTGTCGCGGTCGATGATGGGTACGTCGTCGTTCGAGCTGTCGTTTGCGATCGCCTTCGCAGCCTTCTCAAGCGTGGCTTGAATGAAGCCCCGATTAGTCGAATTCAGTAAATCAGACTGTCACGAATAGAAGACGACGCGCTTGATTCAAAGCAAGGGTCAGACGATATAGCGCTCGGCGTCCAGCAGCCGGTGCGCGATCTTGCGGCGCAGGGCGATGGAGTCCACCGGTTCGTATTTGCCAAAGCGGCGCAGCACCACCAGGTTGGTGCGCAGCGAGTCGCCATCCGAGCAGGCCGCCAGCACGATGCGCGCGGTCACGTCGATGTGCGCCATGGCGTCGCGCACCAGCACAGCGGTCATATCGGCGGCGTTGGCGCCCTTACCCGATTCGGCAAGCTTTTGCGTGCGCAGCAAGGCCGACTCCATGGCAAAAATGTCCATGATCACGTCGGTGATATTGGCCAGAATCTCCTGCTGCTTTTCCATTTCAAGCATGTACTTCTGGTAAGCCACGCCCATCAGCATGAGAGCGATCTTCTTGGCGTTGATGAGGATCTTGGTTTCTTCGGCGAACGGTCCGGTGAATTCTTCGCCACCGCCTTGGGGACCGCCCAGGATTTCCTGGAGGACGCCGGTGGCCGCCGCCACCAAGCCGAGCTGACCGCGCGCCGCGCGCTTCAGCAGCATGCCGGTAGTGAGCAGGCGATTGATCTCGTTGGTGCCTTCGAAAATCCGGTTGATGCGCGAATCGCGGTACGCGCGCTCCACCGGGTAGTCCATGTGGTAGCCATAGCCGCCGTGGATCTGCACGCCCTCATCGACGACGTAATCGAGCACTTCCGACGCGTAGATCTTGATGATGGAGCATTCGGCGGCGTACTCCTCTACCGCTTTCAGCATGGTGGCCGCGGCATTGGCCTGCGACCAGGAGAAGTCTTCAAGCTGCGACTCGATCAGGCCCACCACGCGGTAGGTCATGGATTCGGCCGCGTAGATGCGGATGGCCATCTCAGCCAGCTTGTGCTGGATCATGCCGAATTCGGCGATGGACTGGCCGAAGGCTTTGCGCTCTTTGGCGTACTTCAGCGAAACCGCCAGCACGTTCTTGGAACCGCCCACGGTACCGGGGCCCAGCTTCAGGCGGCCGACGTTGAGGATGTTGAAGGCGATCACGTGGCCGCGGCCGATTTCGCCGAGCACGTTCTCAACGGGCACGGGCACGTTGTCGAAGTAGACCGCCGTGGTGGAGCTGCCCTTGATGCCCATCTTTTTCTCTTCGCCGCCGCTGGAGACGCCGGGATAGCTGCGCTCGACCAGGAAGGCCGTAAATTTCTCGCCGCCGACTTTGGCGAAGACCGTGAACAGATCGGCGTGTCCACCGTTGGTGATCCACATCTTCTGGCCGTTAAGGATGTAGTGCTTGCCATCCGGACTGAGATCGGCGCGGGTGCGGGCAGCCAGCGCGTCGGAGCCGGCGTGCGGCTCGGTCAGGCAATAAGCGCCCAGCATCTCCATCTTGGCGAGCTTGGGCAAGTAGTGCTTCTTCTGCTCTTCGGTGCCGAAATACAGAATAGGCAGTGAGCCGATGCCCACGTGCGCGCCGTACCACCCGGCAAACGAGCCGTCGCCGGCCATATGTTCCACGGCCACCATGGCGGACACCAAGTCAAGTTCCATGCCGCCGTACTGTTCGGGGATGGTGATGCCCGTCAGGCCCAATTCCGCGGCCTTGCGCAGGCAGGCCATGGCGACGCCGGGTTCCTGGTGTTGAATCGCCTCCACGTTGGGGCCAACTTCCTTGGCCCAGAATTCGTCCACCGTGCGCGCTATGGCCAGGTGTTCGGGAGTAAGATCTTCGGGCGTGAAGACTTCGTTCGGCAGGCGCTCTTCGATCAGGAATGCGCCGCCCTTGGTTTTAGGTAATGAGATCGTTGCTGTCGCTGTTGCCATATGATCCTCGTGTTCTTGTTGTTCAGTTCATGATCCGTTCTAACCTGGCCGGCACACGGAGCGCTAGTTCAGCAGCCCTTCGAGGCTTTCGGCGCTCAACACGCGTGTCGCCAACTCCTCCAGTTGTTCGGTGGATGCACCCGCCAGGCGCTGCTCGGCCCAGGTTGGCACCGCACCGAAGCGAGCTTCGATCTGCTTGCGGAGGATCCGCAGCTCGCCTTCCTGGCGGCCTTCCTGGCGGCCTTCCTGGCGGCCCTCCTGCAGTCCCCTCTTGAACTCCCGACCCAAAACTCTGTTCTCCATTATGTCGATAAAAACCGGCATTTTGTGCGCCTCCTCCTCAACCGTTTCTTCCAGCCGCCGCAGCCCCGCTAGGATAAGCAATTGTTCGAGCGCCACGACTCGCTCGCCCGGCGGCAACCCGGCCAGCCGCGTCACGATCTTCCTCACTGCCTCTTTATGGTCGCGCAGGCGGGCAAGGATTGCAATTACATTATCGCCGACATCCTGGCTCTCGATCAGGCGATCGCCATCCAAGCTCATGATGTCCACCAAACCGTACCGGAACGAGACGAAGGGGCCGGATAGTTCGCCGGGCATAGTCCACGCATCTCGCCCGACATAGACGAGCAGTTGCCAGGGAAATTTCCGGTACTGCCGATAGATCCCGAGGCAATACTCAGCCATGCGCAGTGGCATGTCGGAGTCTTTCGTACTCTGTAGCTCCAAGTGAATCAATTCACCGCTCGGAGTCAGGCCCAGCAGATCCACGCGTGGATTCTGCACCCTGGGCAACTCCACGTCGAGCCATTCGACGACCTCCGTGCCGGTCAGCGCGCTGAGGGTCTGCCGCGCCGACCGCTGCAGCAAGACCTTCAGTGTGACGTCGTACTCCTGCATGTCCCCGGCTTGATTCGATTACATGAGGTTCTCGAATATCCCCGCCGCGCCCTGCCCGCCGCCCACACACATCGTGACCATGCCGTATTTCACATTGCGGCGTGCCATTTCCCGCAGGATCGTGGCGGTGAGTTTGGCGCCCGTGCATCCCAGCGGATGCCCCAGGGCGATCGCGCCGCCGTTGACGTTCACCTTGTCGGGATCCAGGCCGGCTTCCTTCATGACCGCCAGAGCCTGCACGCCGAACGCCTCGTTCAATTCGATGACGCCGATGTCGTCGAGCGTGAGGCCGGCGATCTTGAGGGCCTTGGGAATCGCCACCACCGGTCCGATGCCCATGATCTCGGGAGGCACGCCGCCGGCCGAGAAGCTGACGAAGCGCGCCATGGGCTTCAGACCCAGCTCGCGCGCCTTGCTCTCGGACATAACGATGGCCGCCGCCGCGCCGTCGCTGGTCTGCGATGAGTTGCCCGCCGTGACCGTGCCGGCGGCATGGAAAACGGGCTTGAGCTTGGCAAGGGCTTCGGGGGTGGTGTCGGCGCGCGGCCCTTCATCTTTGGCGAAAACTTGCCTGGTCACTTTGGGCTTCCGGCCGTTGGGCGTCACCCACTCGATTGCGAAGGGCACGATCTCCTCGTCGAACTTGCCTTCGGCTTGCGCCCGCAGGGCGTTCTGGTGGCTGCGGTATGAGAAAGCGTCCGCTTCTTCACGCGATACATTATATTTGCGCTGCACATTTTCAGCGGTCAAACCCATATTCAGGTAGATCTCCGGGCGATGGTCCACGAACCAAGGACTGGGAGCCACCTTGTGTCCCCCGCGCGGCATCAGGCTCATGCTTTCGGCACCCCCGGCGATGATGATATCGGCACCTCCTGACCGGATGCGATCTGCCGCCATTGCAATAGCTTGCAGGCCAGAACTACAGAAACGGTTGATGGTCACGCCGGTGACCGTATCCGGCAGGCCCGCGCGCAAGGCTACGCAGCGGGCCATATTGTTGCCCGATTCGGCTTCCGGCATGGCGCACCCCAGCACGATGTCCTCGATCTCGTTTTTGGGGATCTGGGGATGCTTCTCCAAAAGGCGGCTAACGACCGCGCCGGCCAGATCGTCCGGGCGGGATGTGCGCAACGCGCCGCGCGGCGCTTTGCCGACGGCTGTGCGGAGACAATCGATGATGACGGCTTCTTGCATGTTCACTCCCAAAGGCGGTTATGGGTTATAGGTGGTGGGTGATGGCTTACGCATTACGGACGGTAGACGCGTTTGCCATCACCGATCACCCATCACCTATCACCTAATTTCTCAACGGTTTTCCCGTCTTCAGCATGTGCTGCATGCGCTCCTGCGTCTTGCGCTGGCCGCACAGGCTCAGGAAAGCCTCCCTCTCCAGATCCAGCAGGTATTGTTCGGTAACCGTCTGACGGCCGGTCAGCGGACCGCCGCACAATACGTTTGCCAGTTTCGTTCCTACCACGGTATCGTAATCCGAGATGTAATTGGCCTGGCGCGCCAGGTAGATGCCGGTTTTGAGCAGCGCCAGATCTTCCGCTCCGCCCACTTCCACGTCCGTGCGCGGCACGCCGGCGACGTAGCCCGGTGCGATGGCGAGCGCCAGCGACTTGGCATCGTCGATGAGGCGCTCGGGATTCATGGAGATTTGGTCCTGCGGGCGCAACAGCCCGAAACTGCGCGCTTCCGCCGCGCTAGTGGCTACTTTGGCGTAGGCGATCAACTCGAAGGCCTTTTGCGCATTGCCAAAACGCAGCAGCATCTCCTTGGTGCCGCCCGCGCCGGGGATCACACCTACGCCGACTTCGACCAGCCCCATGTACGTTTCCGCCGAGGCTTGCACGCGCGCCGAATGAATGGCGATTTCGCAACCGCCGCCCAATGTCATACCAAATGGCGCGGTCACCACCGGCTTAGGCGCGTACTTGATCATTAGGGTGCCCTGCTGGAAGCGATTGATGGCGGCCTCCAACTCCTCCCACTCTTCCTCTTGCGCGGCCAGCAGCACCAGCATCAGGTTGGCGCCCACGCTGAAGTTCTCGCCTTGGTTGGCGACGATCATGGCTTCGAAGTTTTTGCTGGTTTCCTCGATGCCGGCGCGGATCAGGGAGATCTGGTCGTCGCCCAGAGAGTTCATCTTGCTGTGGAACTCCAGGCACAGCACGCCGTCGCCGATGTCGATCAACGATGCGCCGCCGTTTTTCTTCACCACGCCGTGCGCGTGCTTCACATCTTTGAGCACGATGACGCCGGGACGGTCTTCAAGCCACTTATAGGTATTGGCGGCGAAGTCGAAGTATTCATGGTGCGGACGGCGGTCATGGTCGGGTGCCTGGTAGAATGCTTTCGCGCCGGTGCAGAGCATCTTCTCCACGTTTTCGGGAATCTGGCGCTGTTCCTTGCGCATGCGGGCGACGGTCTCTTCGACGCCCAGCGCGTCCCAGAGTTCGAACGGTCCGAGCGAGTTGGCGTAGCCCCAGCGCATGGCGCGGTCGATCTCGACCACGCGATCGGAAATCTCCGGCACCATGTTGGCGGAGTACAGCACCAAGTCGCTGAAGAGCCTCCACAGGAACGCGCCGGGGCGATCGGTAAGACCCATCAACGCGCGCAGGCGCTGTGGCAGGTCTTCGATGTTTCGCAAGGCATCCACGGAGGCGAAGCGCGCTTTCTTGGAAGGCTGGTATTCGAGCGTGTTCAAATCCAGGGCGAAAATTTCCTTCTTGTCGCCCTTGCCGGTTTTCTTGTAAAAGCCTTGGCCGCGCTTGTCGCCCAGCCATCCGCGCTCGATCATCTGGGCGAAGAAGGGCGGCAGCACGAAGCGCTCGCGACTGGGATCGCCCGGCACCAGGTCGTACAGATTCTTGGTAACATGCGCCCACACATCCAGGCCCACCAGGTCGAGCAGGCGATAGCTGGCGCTCTTGGGCAGGCCGATGAGCGGACCGGTAAGAGCGTCCACCTCTTCGATCGTGAAACCCATTTCCACGGTCAGGTGCTGCACGGTGCCACCCAGAAAGCTGCCGATGCGGTTGGCGATAAAGTTGGGCGTGTCCTTGCACGGCACCACGCCTTTGCCGAGATGCCGGTCCGAGAAATCGGCGACCCGGTCGTGCACTGCGGGAAGTGTTTCGGGGCCGGGAATCATTTCCAGGAGATGCAAGTATCGCGGGGGATTGAAGAAGTGCGTTCCCAGGAAATGCTGGCGGAATTCGGTGGGAAATCCTTCGGCAATGCTGGCCAGCGGAATGCCGCTGGTGTTGGTGGAGAAGATGCAGCCCGGTTTGCGATGCTTCAGCACCTTCTCGATAAGCGCGCGCTTGATCTCCAGGTTTTCGGTGACGGCTTCGACAATCCAATCGCAATCGCGGGTCTTGGCGAGGTCGTCTTCGAAGTTGCCGGGCGTGACGAGTGATTTGGTTTCCGGAGTAAAGAATGCGGCGGGCTTTTCTTTGAGGGCTGCGTCCAATCCGGCCAGGGCCGCGGCGTTGCGGTTGGGTTGATTGGGAAGCACGATATCCAATAAGAGGGCTGGGATGCCCGCGTTGGCAAAATGAGCGGCGATGCGCGCGCCCATGGTGCCGGCTCCCAGAACGGCTACACGACGAAGTGGGGTCATCAGTTAGAGCGTACCTCGAAACAGGGTTGGATGGCTATAAAATGGTCCTAATGTGTTATGGTGCTGAGATTTTCGTCAGTCGGTGGAAATACTGAGCGCGAGGCGCTCACAGCATCGATTATAGCGTGGCTTTGCGGCGTGCGCAAAAGCGTTACTGCACGGTGAAATAACCCAACGCGGTGGGCGTGCCGCCCTGCTCCTGCCCAATCACCTCATTCTCGCCTTGAGGCGCCCCGGATGGCACCAGGAACTGGAAGGTCGAGATCCCCGTAAGAGTGCCGCGATAGTCCGCAAAGATCTCCCCCAGGAAAGTGCGCGGGTTGTTCCAGTAGATCCGTACGGGTGCAAACGAAGGGAAACCAACGCCATTGGGGGTTGTGTAACTGCCTACGGGCCCCGAGTTGGGACTCATGATGAGGCGCGGAGTCATCGAAAAATCGGCCGCCCCCAGTTTTCCACTGCTCTGGCCCACACCCAGGAAGATGCGCGGGCCATACACGGAATCGGGCACGATACCCGCGGCACTGATCGACCCACCGGCATCCGCGGTGCCGCTGGCCACCACGGCGGAGCCAATCCCGCCGGAGTAGATTTGTACGCTCTCGCCGGGTGCGAACCCGCTTCCCGTAAAGCTGAGGTTCGACTGATAGACGCCACTATCCGGGGTGACGCTGAGGTTCGCGGTCACAAAAACAACCTCGCCAATTGCGTTGTGCCCGTATTCCGCGATCCACAGGGCGCCATCCGGTCCCGCCGTGATCCCATACGGCACGTTGCCGGCCGTGGGGAGCGGGTATTCCGTAGCCACCCCGGCCGTGGTGATGCGCCCGATCTTGTTTGCGAGAGTGAACCAAAGCGCACCGTCAGGACCCACCGCGATCTCGTAAGGGCCAGGAGAAACCGGGTACTCGGCGATCACACCTTCCGTGGTGATCCGCCCGATATTGCCGCGATGTTCGACAAACCACAGGGCACCGTCCGGTCCCGCCGTGATCCAGTTGAGTTTGCTGTTGGCCGTGGGCACGCGGTACTCGGTGAACGCCCCGGCAGTAGTCACGCGCCCGATCTGATTGGCCTCGTTTTCGCAAAACCACAGCGCGCCATCGGACCCCGCCGCGATCCCGAAAGGATAGCTGTTAGCGGTGGGAATGGGGTACTCGGTGAATGCGCCGGCGGTGGTGATGCGCCCAATTTTGTTGGTGTAAGACTCCGTGAACCATAAGGCGCCATCCGGTCCCGCGGCAATTGTAGACGAGCCGCTGTCGGGCGTGGGCACCGGATACTCGGTGATCGCGCCGGCCGTCGTGGAGCGCCCGATGACCCCGGCCCATTCGGTAAACCAGAGCGCGCCGTCCGGCCCCGCGGTGATCCCGCTGGTGGTGCTGACAGTGGGGTGGGTGTACTGCGTGATCGCGCCGGCAGGGCTGATACGCCCGATCTGGGAAATGTTGTCCCCTTCCGTGAACCAGAGAGCGCCGTCGGGTCCCTGCGTGATCACGTCGGGGCCGGAGTCTTGGGTGGGCGCGGCGTAGCTGCCGATCGCAATCTGCTGCGCCAGCGACAGGGCCCGCAAAATCAGAAGCAAGGCTGCCATCTTCATAGCGGGCAGTCTACCATTGCCTGGGTTCGGAGTCTTAGAAAACCAGTACCCTGTTTGCCGGAAACCGGTACTAGGTTAACGGGCGGGGTGGGGATGCGGCTCCACATCTTCGAGCTGATCGGCGGGGATTTCGACGATTTTTCCGTTTTCCCAGAAGACCATCGGCACGCCGTGCATGCGATGCAGACGGACGGCTTCGCGATAGGCTTGCTGAAGCGCTGCGTCGATCGCCGTGCCATCGTGGAAAATCCGATCAAGATCCTTCTTTTGAGGGCTCATCTCCGCTCCTTGTTCACATTGTTCCACAAATCGGCGTCCAGGACTACTGTGGCTTCGCCTCCCCCGCCGCTCGCAATCAGATGCCGTTCGCCGTGGATGGAGTTGTCGTAGAAGCGCCAGCTTTCTGCCAGCGGGCTATACAGCCGGAAGAAATTATTCAGACCCACCTGATAGCGCCGCAGAATCACATCCTCCAGAACATGATGGCCGCCACCAGAACCCGATCGCGCACGCGATTCACGGCCATTTCCGCGGAAGGCAGCCAGAGAAATATGAGACGAAAGGCGTAGCCCTCCGCAACCAGCGCTTTGATCCAAGGAGCGAAAGTTCGGCTGGCCAGTGTCGTCTCAAAAGCCACATCGGCGCGTTGCGCAGTCAGGTGATGCAGGCGCTGCAGCATGATTCGTCCGGCCTCGATCGCCACGCTTTCGGGCCGGAAGGCGGACAGGCCTTTGGCGATGGTGTCCGCGTTGACGAATTCCTGCACGGCCAACGCGCCAATCAGGAGGTTCTGCGATGCTGTGGTCTTGCCTGCGCCATTGGGGCCCGCCAGGATGATAATATTCGGACGCGTCAGACTGTCCATGATAGCGTGATTCCATGGAGGGAAATTCGATCAGCCGCCCGCAGTTGGCCGCTTGGGCCGTCGCGGGGTGTAGCGTAGTTGCACTGAGCGGCGCGCAGCCGTTGCCGCCCCGGATGGGGCGATCACCGAGTACCCGCGGCTCGTCTACAATTGCCGCGGGACCGGATGGCGCGCTGCGGTTTACAGAGTCGTACACCAACAAAAATTGGGCGCATCACCACCGCTCGGGGCATGCGTTCGGAGGCTTAGAACCAGTACCCGGTTCAGCAGAAAAGCGAGTACTACGTGTCGGATCAGGCCACCTTCAAGGCAGCGGATGTCTGGCTACTTGGCGCGTTCGCGCGCTTCATCCGCATCGCCATAGACTTCTTCGCGGATGATACGGTCAGTCGCCTCGTCGAGATAATGATTAAGCGCTCGCTTGAGCTGCTGGTATTCCGGCCACAGCGTCCGCTGCACGAACGTCTGCGGAGCCCGCACCATGACGGTAGTATGCCGCTGGCGCTTGTAGCGAAACGGTTCCAGCCCGTAGCGCCGGCACAGCGCGGTAAACAGCCTCCTCTGCCAAAGATCGGGCAGGTTGAACTGGAATTCGCCGGCCGGCTCTGTGCGCGCAAACCCAGCCAGCGCTGCTTTCACCCGTTCGATAGCCGCCGCCGCGGCGCTGCGCTCTCCAGGCGTGGTGGCGCCTTCAAATAGCGCCGCGATCTTGCGCAGCCGCTCCCGGAGCTGTTGTTCGGTCATCTATCGTGGGTACGTCCGCAGAGGTGCGGCGGGCATCCGGGCCGGCGCTGCCCGCATAGGTGAATTGACCCGACGCCATACCATCCAGGAAGATTTTTCGACGGAGGCCATGTGCCAGTCGATTGCTCGGGCAGAAGTGGTTGCATGTCGCGATTGTTTCCGACGCCGGTACCATTATAGACGAGCGATGCGGCGAGTGTCTTTTTTCGAACCACTCCAACCCGGCGCCGCACAGTGGACTGTCACTTCGGTGATAGAGTTGTCCTTGGACGTTACTATTCCTCGGAGGCTACTATGAAGACACTGATCGCGGCTTGCGCCGTCCTGGCGGTATTTTGCATGCCGGTTCCCGGGCAGAGAGACGAGAAACAAGAACATGGCGGGAGCAGCCACACTGGCGGAGGCTACATCCCCAAGCACGGACCGCCGCCCGTGAAAGCTCAACCACACAACGCTCCAGCCACTCCCGCCCCGGAAAAGCGCTCGTTTGCCGATCAGCCGGGCCATCCGGAAGCCCCTCACGTTCACACCAACGGCAAATGGGTCGGGCATGATGCCGGTCCGAACGATGCGCGCTATCATCTGGACCATCCGTGGGAACACGGACGCTTTCCCGGCGGCATTGGGCGTGGACATGTCTTCCACCTCGCGGGCGGGAATCGGGAGCGCTTCTGGTTCGGCGGCTTCTACTTCAGTGTCGCGCCATTCGACTATGACTACGTCGCCGATTGGCTCTGGGACAGCGATCAAATCGTGATCTATGACGATCCGGACCATGTAGGTTGGTACCTGGCTTACGACGTGCGCCTGGGCACTTATGTCCATGTCATGTACCTGGGGAACAGTTAGCCGCCGGCGTGCAGTCGGGCTTTTGAGCCGGTTTTGGGCCGCCTAAGCCGCCCCCTGGATTAACCCGGAATTGCGGATCCACCAAAAAGCAATATGCACAGGGAGGCTCCCCAATCCGACGCGACAGCCGCCCGCGCGCAGAATCCGCTACCATAGTAGTTAATGCTGACGAAAACCGTTCGCTCGCGCTTCTCCCATGAAGCCGGTGAGAAAGTGGAAGGCTGTGTCATCCTGGAGAAGCGCGTGGTCATTCCACCAAACCCGGCTGAAAAGCGGCTCGGGGTGTACGATTACCTGGTGGAAGTTCCGCCAACTGCCGTCAAGCCACATGCGGCGCGCGAAACAAGGCATGGCAACGGATCCGCCAGCGGCGCCGGCACGCGCACAACGCCCGAGATGCATGGCACTGTGATTCGCCGCGTGTCGTCCCGATAAGCCTATCGGCCGCCGGCGATAGCCCCCACCACCAAAAAAGGCTCCGCGCCGGTTTCCACTGCCTCGGGCAAGGGCGCGTCCGGTGGTTCGTGCGAGAGATCCTCTTCGCAGGCGAAGAACCTCACGAACGCCCGCCGCTGGTAGGTAACCTGATCGCGGAGCGTCCCACGCAACATAGGATAACGGGCCTCCAAGGCGTCCAGGATCGCGCGTTGCGTAACCCGGCCCTGAACGTCGAGTTGCACCTCGCCGGCGACCTGCGCCAGCGACCTCAGATGTGCCGGCAGCACTACGCGGATCATGGCAGCGTCTGCACTTCGACCGAGAGCACCGCAGGCAAATCGCGCACGATCGGCGCCCAGGTGTCCCCGGCATCCGCCGATGCGTACACCTGCCCGCCGGTGGTGCCGAAGTAAATGCCGCACGAATCCAGCGAATCGACGGCCATGGCGTCGCGCAGTACGTTCACGTAGCAGTCGCGTTGCGGCAGACCGCTCGCGAGTTCCTCCCACTCGTTCCCGCCCGTGCGGCTGCGGTAGACGCGCAGCTTCCCATCCGGCGGATAATGCTCCGAGTCGCTCTTGATGGGCACCACGTAGATGGTCTCCGGTTCGTGCGCATGCACGTCGATCGCGAACCCGAAATCCGTCGGCAAATTGCCGCTGACCTCGTGCCACGAATCGCCGGCGTTGTCGCTGCGCATCACGTCCCAATGCTTCTGCATGAACAGCACGCCCGGCCGCGACGGGTGCATGGCCACGTGATGTACGCAGTGGCCGACTTCGGCATCCGGGTCGGGGATCTGTTGGGAGTGCAGCCCACGGTTGATCGGCTGCCACTTCGCACCGCCATCGTCGGAGCGAAACGCGCCCGCGGCCGAGATGGCGATGAACATCCTCCCGGGATTGCTCGCATCCAGAATGACCGTGTGCAGGCACATCCCGCCCGCGCCGGGCTGCCAGTGCGGCCCCGACCCGTGGCCCCGCAAACCCGCGAGTTCCTGCCAGGTCTGCCCGCCATCGGCCGAGCGGAACAGAGCGGCGTCCTCCACTCCGGCATAAACGGTGTCGGGATCGGTCAGGGAGGGCTCCAGATGCCAGACTCGCTTGAACTCCCACGGGTGCGGCGTGCCGTCGTACCATTGATGCGTGCCGGGCACGCCGTCGTACACGAATTTATTGCCTACCGGCGCCCAACTCTTGCCGCCGTCGTCGGAGCGTTGGATCAGTTGCCCGAACCAGCCGCTGGACTGCGACGCGTAAATGCGGTTGGGATCGGCCGGCGATCCCTTGAGGTGGTAGATCTCCCAACCCGCAAAGTGCGGACCGCTAATGTCCCACTTGTCGCGCTGCGCGTCCGCGGTCAACACAAACGCGCCCTTCCGTGTACCAACCAGTAGGCGTACCCCGCTCATCCCTTAGCCCTCATCCACGCTATCGTAGCGCAAACTTGTGTGGGGCGCGGCGTCCCCGCCGGCCCCAATTCCATCACGCCGTGGCGGGCATGGCAAACGGTTCGTCGGCGCTGCCGCCGTAAATGCTGGGCACGTGCGCGTTCATGGCGCGCAGATAGCTGCTGAGCTGCCCGCGGTGATGCACGGTGTGCTTTATCCAGAAATCCATGTACAACACCACTGGCAGATTGAATACGTTAAAGAAATTCGCTTCGGTAGCCAGATGCTCGCCCGACAGCGTGGCGATTTTGTCCGCGATCTGCGGCACGTTCTGGTCGTAGTACGCCACGATCTCCGCGACGGTGGCCGGAGCGGGCGGGTCGGGGTCCATCGGGAAATTGCCGGACACCACTCCTTCGCCGAACCATTTTTCGCTGCGGGCTATGTGCCACATCAGGTCGCGCGCGGTGCGTCCTTTCTCGCCCAGCGTGAAATCGAGCTGGGAATCCGGCACGGCGGCCAGCACGCGCCGGGTAGTGGGAACTTCGTTGCCCAGGCTTTGCAGAAAGACCATGGACAGTCCTTTGGCTTGATCGGGTGTAAACATGATTGCCTCCTCGGACATGGTACAACACCTCCTGCGGTCCGTGCAGGGCGAGTGGGCATCTTTGCTTGCTCTGCGCCTTTGCTTCTGGCATCTGAGAAGGCTGGCAGCCGTTCGATTCCTGGCGTAAAAGCGTTGTTGGTGCGAGTCGCTAATTCAGCAAAGGGGGTGTCGGGCTCCTTGGAGGTGATCGAGCCGGAAGTTCGTCTCCAACGTGCTGTCCCAATTCTTGAAAGTAGTAGAACACTGGCTGAGGGTGCGAAATCGGCTCTGTTTCCTATCTCGTGGGCCAACGGCCGGTGGGGCGTTTTGTGAGAACAGAGCTGGCAGGCGATAGAGACGCCTCCCATCGGCGCTTTGCTACGCTTTGGAACCGAAGGGCTAACAAACTCGATTCCTCCGTGACGCTGCACCCGCGGGGTCTCAGCGATACGGCCCGACTACCCGGCTCGGTATTAGAACTGTGCGAAGACCACGCCGTCGGTGGCGCTCGGGAGCGTGATGGTGCCCAGGAAGACGGGGGTGCCGTTGGGATAGGTGGCGAAGGCTTGTAAGTAGGCTTCGGTTTCGCTGCTGATGTAGATCAGTCTTCCATTGGGGCTGAGGGCCATACCGGTTTCGTATTCCCAATAGATGCCAGGGCCGCTGGGCTCTCCAGTGGACTGTTGTGTGGCCAGATCGATCAGATAGTAGCCGTAGTTCGACCAAGCCATGTTATATATGAACCGCTGGTCGGGCGAGAGGGCGATCACAGGTCCGCCGTTTTGGGCACTTATGGTGGCGGTGACCTCTCCCTGCGCCAGGTCGACTATCGATATGCCGCCCGAGTAGTACAGCCCTTCGACGTAGGCGGTGGCCCCGTCGCGGGAGATGGCGATGCCGCCGGGAGTGAAGTCGTCGGTGCTGAGCGCGATTCCCTGGGTCACTTGCATTGTGGCAGTGTCGATGGCCAGCAGCTCGGGCACGCAGCTTCCGCTGGACGGGCAGTTTCGTTCGCTGATGTAAAGGTTCGAGCCGTCCGGAGACATGGCGGACTGCGCGGGCTGGTCGGCGGCGGTCAGGCTGAGAGAGCCGGTTACCTGGAGCGTGCTCGTGTCGATGACCTGGACCTGCGGCAGGCCTCCGGAGACGGCGCCGAGGACCAAATAGGCCCGATCGCCGTGGGGAGACAGCGCCAGGCTGTCGAACGGGCCGGCGAGCGGCACGGCGCCGATGAGGCGCTGGCGAACCGTATCGACGAATGCGACGTTCAGCAAGCCGGCGAGGGCGAGGCTGCGGCCGTCAGCGCTGACGGCGAGGGCATACTTCGTATCGTAGATGCCGTAGCCGAGCCAGCCACCGGGAATCTGGTAGGCGATCTGCGAGTCTTGCGGGTCGATGGCCTCGATCATGGAGGAACCGTAGTTGGGGACATATATGCTGGCGCCGTTGGGGGAGACAGTCAGCGCGGCAGTGTAGCCCAGCGTGCCGGTCTGGGCAGTGATGGCTCCAGTGGCCGCCTGCATGGATACCACCAAAGTATTGTACTCTCCCAACTCGATTTCCGATCCGTCGGGGGAGACGGCGATGGCCTCGCCGCTGCCGGCCCCGGCTGGAAATGACTTCTCCAGCTTCTGGCTGCCGATGTTGAACACCGCGACCGCGGTGTCGCCGGCGTCGTTCATCGGAAAATACGCCCGCGAGCCATCGGGTGAGACGGCGACGCCGCCCACGGTGGCGGCGCTGGGAAAGCCGATTTGCTTGACCAGGGTCAGGGCATTCAGATCCAGAAGGGCGAACTGTCCGGAATAGTCGGCGAACGTTCCAGCGGCATTAAATGTGACGGCGGCGTATGCTCCGTCGGAAGTTATGGCCACACCCTGGGGATGCTTTACGCCCGAGGGGATGGAGATGGTTTGGATGGCGAAACTTGAGGTGTCGAACATCATGAACTCGCTGGCCAGGATGTAAACAGTACCACCGTCGCCGGAGATCACGGGGGGCGGGAAGGGGATGGGCGACGGATCGGGCGGGTAAGTGGCGTTAGTCTGGACGTCGAATTGGAGTGTGTTATTGGCGGTGGTGACACCCAGGACGCTTACATGGCCGCTTTGGGCGGCAGTTACATATAACTGAGAACCGTCAGGACTGAGGACGACGCCGTAAGGACTGGCGCCGTAGCTGCTCAAAGATATGCTGGCGGTGGTGATGCCGGTGGTGGCGTCGAGCACGGAGATGCTGGAGTCGGTTGCATTGGCGACGTAAAGGGTTTTGCCGTCGAGCGTAACCGCGACGTCGGCGGCACCCTGGCCGGCGATCAACGTTTGGGTGACCAGGTGGGTGGCGCGATCGATTACAGAGACGGCTGAGGGCACGCTGCAACAGGACATGACATAGGCGTGCGAGGCAAGAGCCGGCGGAGGCACAATGAATGCTCCGCAGGCGCACAAAAACAGCATGGAAAGTGTCAAACGATACAGCACGATGGTTCCCCCCGATGCGATACCGATAGGTTCCTTTGGATTTTATCATGCGGGTAAAGTCGTGTCGATTTGGCGTAATCGATTTGTGACGCGGACGTGGTTAGTGGGCGCGAATCGCTTTGTCGTCTACACCGGAGGCTCACCGTTATGCGCGCTTAGTAGGTGCGACAGAACCAATGTGACCAGCACTGCGGTCCCGGAAAGGTCGAGCGTGGCATGGCTGGATCATCCTATCAAAGCGTGCCGTCCAATTCGCGCAGGTTGGACGCGAAAACGCGCATGTCGTGGAAGTGGATGCCCAAATGCCCACGAGTGCGCTTCTGGGAGGTCCTTGAGCGAACCCCTGCCCCCGGTTTCGACAGGGGCAAGCTACAGGTCAGTTTCTCCTTCAACTGGTTGAATAAACACCATTGCGGCTAAGCACCTTGCCCACGGCCCGCGCCCGCATCCTGCAACCGCTGTCGTAAGATCGAACGATGGCCGAGCCTCACGGACTCACCCGCGGGTTGGGATTGCTGGAAGCCACCGCCCTCAACATGAGCAACATGGTCGGCGTGGGACCGTTCGTCACCATCCCGCTACTGATCGGCACTATGGGCGGGCCGCAATGCATGCTGGGCTGGGCCGTGGGCAGCGTGCTGGCGCTCTGCGACGGCCTGGTGTGGGCCGAACTCGCCGCTGCTCTGCCCGGCGAGGGCGGCAGCTATCTGTACCTGCGGGAGGCCTTCCGCCGCACGCGCCTGGGTGCCTTGCTGCCGTTCCTCTTCATCTGGCAATTCATCTTCAGCGGCCCGCTGGAGATCGCATCGGGCTACATCGGCTTCGCGCAATACTTGAGTTACTTCCGCCGCGGCATGGGCGTTTGGGAAATGCGTCTGGCGTCCGCCGGGGTGGGCGTGCTGGTGGTGGTGCTGCTCTATCGCGGCATAAAAGCGGTAGGCCGCCTCACCGTGGTGCTGTGGATCGGGATGCTGGCCACGGTGGCCTGGATCGTTTTCGCCGGCTTCACGCACTTTAACGCGCGGCTGGCCTTCGACTATCCGCCGCATGCCTTCGCCATCACGCCGGCATTCATGGCGGGCTTGGGCGGCGCCACCCTGATCGCCATGTACAATTTCCTGGGTTACTACGGAATCTGTTTCGTGGGCGGCGAGGTGCGCCAACCGGAGCGGGTGATGCCGCGCTCCATCGTGCTTTCGGTGCTGGTGGTGGGCGCCATCTATGCGCTGATGACGCTTGCGATTCTCGCCGTGGTGCCCTGGCGCGAAGCGGCCCAATCGAAGTTCGTCGCAGCGCGCTTCATGGAGACGATCTATGGACCGTGGGCAGGCGGCGCGGTGACCGTGCTGATCCTGTGGTCGGCGGTGGCCTCCGTGTTCGCGCTGCTGCTGGCCAACAGCCGGGTACCCTATGCGGCGGCGCTGGATGGCTACTTCTGGAGACCGTTCGCGCGCCTGCATCCAAAGGGCGATTTCCCGTATGTTTCGCTGCTGACGATCGGCGGCCTGGCCATCGCCGCCGGTATGCTGAGCCTCGATTGGGTGGTTTCGGCGTTGCTCACCGCGCGCATTCTCATCCAGTTCATCGGACAGATCGCGGCGGTGGAAGTCCTGCGCAAGACCCGTCCCGATGTGCGGCGGCCGTTCCGCATGTGGCTGTATCCGCTGCCCAGCGTGCTGGCGCTGATCGGGTGGGTGTACGTGTTCGCCACGTCCGGCTGGACGTTCGTGTTGTGCGGTCTCGGCGTGCTGGCCAGCGGCGTGGCGGCGTTTGCGGTGTGGCGGCGCTATACTACTCCACATCCCGTATGAAGGTTCGGCGTACGGGCGCATATGAATCGTAGCTTGTGGGGCGACGTGGCGCACGCACTCCTGCGTGCCGCGATGGCACTCTTGCCATCGCGCCGGGCAAAGCCCGGCTTTGGCGGGCGCAGAACGCGGGCAGTACAGTAGGTGTTACCAGGAGACGTCATGCCCCCCAGCGACGACACGCTGATCCAAATCGTGGACGCAGCCTTCGCCGACGCGGCGCGCCGCAGCGGCCCGTGGCTGCTCTGCCGTCCGGGCTGCGCGCAATGCTGCCTGGGCGAGTTCCCCATCACGCAGCTCGACGCCGATCGTCTGCGGCGCGGGCTTGCCGAACTGGATGCGC
>Ga0302325_10004397_pt1 | contig 32638 bp, 28 predicted proteins | sample Palsa_T0_2_FD_201948 | JGI IMG/M metagenome (GOLD analysis project Ga0302325, IMG submission 201948) | Peat permafrost microbial communities from Stordalen Mire near Abisko, Sweden - Palsa_T0_2 | ecosystem: Environmental > Terrestrial > Soil > Palsa > Peat permafrost | place: Sweden: Abisko... | reverse complement strand
CCGCGCCATAAGGTCTGCGGAGAGTTCCTAAGCGGTGAGGCCCTTGAGGATCTGCATGCGCTCGGCATCGACGTGGCCTCGCTTGGCGCGATACCCATCGACTACGTTCGCCTCGCCGCCGCCCGGCGCGCCGCGGAGGCTCCGTTGCCCTTTCCCGCGGCCTCACTCACGCGTAAGGCGTTGGATACAGCGCTCATTGCCGAAGCCGTCGCGGTTGGAGTCCGCGTAGAGCAAGGTCGCAGTGTGCAGTCGCTCAGCCGCACGACAGCCAACGTCTGGCAGGCTACGCTCGATGACGGCACTGCCCGTGAAGCCCCAACCGTTTTTCTCGCCACGGGCAAGCACGATCTCCGCGGCCATACGCGCCCGAAGGATCCAGAGCAGTGGGTCGCCTTCAAAATGTATTTTCGCCTGGCTCCCGCGCAGGCCGCTGAACTGGCGAACGCCTCAGAGCTGATGCTCTTTCCCGGAGGCTATGGTGGTATCCAGCCGGTGGAGGGCGGCATTGCCAACCTCTGCTGCGTGGTGCAGGGGCGGCATCTCGCACGTACGGGCCATCGCTGGGAAAACTTCCTTGCGAAGATGCAACAGGACTGTCCGCACCTCGCGAGGAGGCTTGCGGGTGCGGAGCCGTTGCTCGCCAGGCCGATCGCCATCACCCATATCCCGTATGGATACATCCGCCGCACAACCGAGAACGGGCTCTACTGCATCGGCGATCAGGCAGCCGTCATCCCCTCGTTCACCGGCGATGGCATATCCATCGCGCTGCATACTGCCCGTTGTGCCGTCGCGGCCTGGCTCGCGGCAGAACCGGCACCGCTCTTCCAGGCTAAACTGCGTTCCGCGCTGCTGGCCCAGATGCGCCTTGCCGAGTTCGCCGCCGATGGCTTGAACAACTCCCTCGCGCGCGCTGTATTACCGTTCTGCCTCAGGGTCTGGCCCGGCGTGATGCGCGTGACGGCAAAGCTGACACGCGTGGCCCAGCAAGCCGCTGTAGCGCCACAGGCAGCCGCCAGCTGAAATCGAGCCACGCCAAAACATCTCTCTGCTGTCAAAACCTTCCAGGGGAAGTGCAATGAAATCCTTCGCAGTCTTGGCCCTCGCTGTCCTGGTCGCTCCAGCGGCGCTCGCCCAGCATCAGACCTTCGTCGTCAATCCCGATGCCAGCGAGGTCAAGATGACGCTCAATACGACCCACGAGGTCGTCAGCGGCACGTTTCACATTCAATCCGGATCGATTGAGTTTGATCGCAACGCTCCCAAGATGTCGGGTTCGGTGGTCGTACTCGCCGGCAGCTGCAAGACCGGCAATGGCAGTCGCGACAAGAAGATGAACAAGGATATTCTGGAGGTCGAACAATACGCGACCGTTTCCTTTGAGCCGAAGGCCTACGCTGGCGTCATCGCTCCATCAGGAGACTCAACCATCCAGGTCACCGGAATCTTCACCCTGCTGAGTACGCCTCACGAGATCACCATCCCCATGCTTGTCCATCTTGAAGGCACAACCGCAACGGTCAAGGCTCATTTTGCCGTGCCGTACATCCAATGGGGACTGAAGGATCCGAGTTTTATGTTCTGGAAAGCGGACAAGGACGTCGCGATTGACCTCTTTCTTAACGGCCGGCTTTCATAATAGAGAACCGCCTTCTTTGCACCCAACGATGTCGTGCGTCAGCATGAGGGCTGAAGCGAACTGAGTCTCCCAGCCACTTCGATCCGTGCGAGCTCAATATTCACGATGACCCATGTCGCACAGCAACGGCTTCTCGTCGGATTCGTGGTCATCGCTCTCTTTGTGTTTCCGGGAACGACGATGGTGCCGGCTCAACAGCTCGACACAGCGTCAGTAGTCCATCAGGTGGACGCAGCGGTCACAGCCAGAATTGAGAATCTTGCGGGATACACGGTGACCGAGCACTATGCCGTTTACAGGGGCGAAGACGAAATCCATCCCACCGCCGAAATGACGGTAATGACGACCTACAAGAAGGAATCCGGAAAGAGCTACGTTATCATCTCGCAGACCGGCTCCAGTATCGTTCGAAAACGGGTATTGCTCCAGCCGCGCTTCAACACGTGGATGTAGAAGAAGCGCAGCGATGCCAGCCGCAGGATGATGGTGTTCGGACTGTACTTCAACCTGGTGAACAGCATCGCCTGGTATTTGCGAATGTCTTCAGGACCAAGCTGATCGGGCGGGCGCCGGAAGTACCTGCTGAAATGCGCAACGCCGTGCAGGTATGTCTGGATGGTTGCATCGGCGAAGTTGCGATGACGCAACTCCTCAAGCATGAGCTGACGTAGCTGGTTCACAGAGAATCCTCCTTCTCTGCGAAACAAACTATCCCGGCAGCCGCAAAGGCCGGCTCGGCCGCACGCGAATGCGTCCGCCGCCGCAGCGGCTTCGTTCATGTCCGTATTGCCGACCATACAGACATTACGACACACAAGCCCGTTTGTCAGGACCAAACCATCAGTCTCCTCTTTCTTGCGAGGCCGTCGCAATCTGCGACCCGGCCAGGCCCTTATCGTTCACCAGCCGACGGTTGGCAAGACGCACGGAAGATTCGGGATCGTGAGTCGGCAGATAGACCGTCTGGCGATCGCGACCGAGCTGCCTGATTGCGCCGAGCGTCGCGCTGGCCACGTCGTCATCGGCGCTGACGCCGTCGATTCCACCCGACAGCATCAGTTGCTCATCATACGAAGTGTCGCCAGCTAGAAAGTATGTGATGCCTTCGTCCCGAACTAAAACGGAGAGATGATCCGCCGTGTGACCGGGAGTTGCCACCGCGATAACGTCACCGGCGTCAGTTAGGCGCGTGCTGGCGGTAAATGGGCCGACTGGTCCGCCCACGAGATCGAGCGGCACTGGATCAAACCACGAGGGCCAGCGATTCGGGAGGTATCCGCGCACCCGGCCCATCCAACCGCTTGCCGTCCGGAGTTCGCCTCGAGCCAAAAGAATCTCGGTTTGGGGAAAATGTGCAAGGCCGCCGTCGTGGTCGATGTGCAGATGGGTCAGGACGACGCGTCTTACATCACGGGGCCCGATGCCGAGGGCGCGCAACTGCGGACCGATCTCCTCGTCACGGTCGATGCGAAACGCCACTTCCCATCGAATGTAGGGATGGAGAGATTTACCGGTCTCGAGCAGATGCGCCCCTTGACCCGTATCCACCACGATCACGCCTTCGGGATGGTCGATGACCCACGCATACGTGGGGAGCCATCCGGTCCACTGTCGGTCAGTGAACACTCCGAGCCGGCGTTGCAGTCCGCGTCCGCGCCCCTTGACTTGCGCGCTTTTGATCCGGACGGAGCCAGTTTGGATGGCGTATAGCTTCATGCGCTCACCGCGATCGATCGCACGATCTCCGGCTGATCGAAATGCACCATGTGGCCGGCATTCGGCACTAGAATCGCCGTGCAAGCTGGAGCTTCAATGGCTGCTGGCAATCGCTGCACAATTGCGCCAGGGGTCAAAGCATCTTGCTCACCGAAAACGTAGTGAACAGGGACCGCTAAACGTGGTGGATTGTCAAACAAATCCAATGACATCAACTCCGGCAGAAGCTTGCGCTGGATCAGATTCATATTGCGCAGCGCTTTGGCGGTGCCAAACAAGCCATAGGTACGGATCATGGCAAAAAGCGTCTCTCTCAAGATCGCATTGAAGTTCTTGCCTTGTTCGATCGTGCCCAGGTCGGCCAACAAGCTGGCGCGGCCTTGAAACGCTGCTGAATTCGTATACGGCGGCCTACCGAGTTTCTTCACACGTCCACTCAATCGGCCATCTCTCGCAAGAACGCTTTGGTCCTGGAGAAATGAGTAAACGCACGCGTCACTTTCGGCGGTATTTGCATCCGGGGAAATGGCGATGACCGACTTCACCTTATCGGGCTCATTTTCCACGGCCCGCAGGGCAATTGTTGCACCCAGAGAAATGCCGAGCACTATCACGGTGTGCTTTGTCTCATGGTGTAGCCACCGCAGGATCGCGCGGAGATCATCGACCTGCTGGAGAAAGGACACGCTTTTTGCGCCTTGCTGCGAGGCGTTGCCACAGCCTCGCTGTTCCCAGTAACTGACGAGGAAATCTTTTTCCAGTCGCAAGAGTCGCTGAAACTTTCTCACTTCGTGCAGCAGCGGCAAACCCGGCCCGGCCTGAACGATGAGGAGTGGGGGAAAGCCGGTACGCTCGGCGCACATGCGGACTCTCTGGGTAGAACCGTTGATTTCCAGCTTCACAGTAGAGGTGATCGCCATGATGATTAGAGCTCCTGTATGCGTGTCCCGGGCACGAGCAACGCGAAACTCGCGCCAAATGCCTGTGCGGGCGTGAGAGCGCCCACTCGCGGCTCTTGCATCTGCAACTCCACGGCGCGCACAGCAGCCACTGCAGCAGCGCGATTAGCCCTCGCCGGTTTCCAGTGGATCGGGCCGGTTGACCGTCAAACCGGAAGTGATGAATCGGAACCGGCATCCCGGATCGGTCAGACCAACTGCTGTAGGGACGTTACCTCCCCTAGACCGCCTCTCGCAATGGCGGGGCGTCCAACCCCACGCCTCCATCGGCTGATGAAACGAGGCTGGCGTGGCCTGAAACTTCCGTATTGCCGACCAACCGCCAGGAACCCGGATTTGGTGCGAGGAATTACACTGAACACTCCCCATCGAGCTCGGTGGATCCGCGATTGTCAAGAAAGCGCCATGCATCCGGTCATTGAAGTTTCCGGAGTCCGCAAGACCTACGGCAAGACCGTCGCTGTCGAGCAGGCGTCGTTCGAGGTCAACCAGGGGGAAATCTTTGGACTGATCGGGCCCAACGGAGCCGGGAAGACTACCACGATGGAGTGTATCGAAGGGATTCGCAAGCCCGACTGCGGCACGATTACAGTGCTCGGTCTTGACCCTTTTCGCCAGGTGTACAAGCTGCAGGACCGCATCGGAGTTCAGCTTCAGCAGGCCCAGTTGCAGAAGCGAATCAAGGTGTGGGAGGCAGTTGATCTCTGGGCTTCGCTATACGGAAAGAAAGCCATCGATGGAAGGCGACTACTGGCGCAGCTCAGCCTCACCGACAAGCGGGACGCCTGGTTCATGAATCTTTCCGGAGGTCAGAAACAGAGACTGTTTATCGCTCTTGCGTTGATCAACGATCCGGAACTGGTGTTTCTCGACGAACTGACGACCGGCCTCGACCCGCAGGCGCGGCACGCAATCTGGGATCTGGTGCGCGGCATCCGCGAGCGTGGAAAGACGGTGTTTTTGACGACGCATCTGATGGAAGAGGCCGAGCGATTGTGCGACCGGGTAGCCATCATGGAGCACGGACGAATCATCGACATCGACACGCCGGAGAGCCTTGTGCGCCGGCACTGCCCGGAGCGTACCGTTGTTCTGGATGTGAGCGACCCGGCTGCGGGCGACCACTTTCAGATGATTCCGGGAGTAGAGTCCGTAACCTGCGAAAACATGCGATTCACCATTCGGGGGCGGGGCGACGATTTGGTGAGCGAGGTGATTCGTTGTCTTTCGGAGAATCGGATTCGGGTCACGGATTTCCGCACCGTTCTCCCCAACCTTGAGGACGTCTTTCTGAAACTGACTGGCCGCTCCATTCGCGAATAGGATCGACAACGATGCTGCGTGGACTATGGAAATTGACATGGATCGAGATGAAAATCTTCATGCGCGAACCGCTGGGCGCATTTGGCACGATTGGTGTACCAGTCCTGATTTTCGTAGTTTTGGGGCGCTTTGCAAGTTTCAGAACCGGCACGCCTTCACCTGCTGTCATGGGTCTATCCGGCGCTGATCTTCCTGTTCTCGCGGCGCTTTTGATCTCTGTAAGTGCGGTGCTTTCGCTGGTTACCATCATCTCCATCTACCGGGAGGGGGGCATCCTCAAGCGGCTTCGTGCTACGCCGCTGCGCCCACAAACCATTCTTAGTGCCCACGTGATCGTCAAGCTCCTGCTGACTGCAGCAACATTAGGCTTGATGTTTCTAGCGGGCAAACGCTATTTCCCACCGGGAGCCCATGTTCCATGGCTCTCGTTTACCATCGCGCTGCTCATCAGCACCTGGAGTGTTCTGTCGATCGGCTTTCTCATCGCCAGCATCGTTCCCACGGCGCGGTTTGCGCAGCCGATCGGCGCCATCGTTCTTTACCCCATCGCTTTCTCGGGACTTTTCTTTCACACTTCAGATCTGCCGCCGGTGCTGCGTGCTGTGGCGCGAGCGTTGCCGCTGACGTACGCCGTGCGCCTCCTCGAAGGCATATGGAACGGAGATGGGTGGTTCGCTCACCTGGGTGACGTAGCAGCATTGACGGTCTTGTTTCTACTTTTTACAGCGATTTCGGCAAAGGTATTTCGCTGGGAGTAGCTCTCGCGATCGTTGGCACATGGTGCTCAGGCAGTAAATTGGAACCACCATCTCATGTTGTGGGCGTATGACCGGCAAACCTGAAGTTTCGCGGAGCGCGCCCCTGTGGATGACATTTCGCCCACCATGTTTACGTCAGGAGTTGAGGCGAAGAGGTCCTTCCCCGTTCGACGCGCCGCCATGTCGGCGGCTTGCTCAGGGTCAGGATTTCGCCTGTGGACTCTGACGCCGGCAACGCGGCTCCAGTACGGTTCCCGCGCCCACACATTCTCTCTGGACTTTCGCTTTAAGGCTTCGCGTCTTCGTCTTTGGACGACGCCGTGACGCGGATGGAGTTCTCGGAGCGGAGGGCGTTATGCACGAGGCCACCGGGGAAGGAGCTTTCGAGGGCGCGCAGTTGGCGATCGTTGAGGCTGGGTACGATGACTTCCACTTGAAATTCGCCGAAGTGGAGCGGTCGGGCGGAAGGCTGGGTGCGGACACGGACCTTGAGTCCCTGGGAGGAGAGCTTGCGCGCGCCGAGGTATTGCACTACATATTGGCCGATGCATCCACCGAGGGACGCGAGCAGAAGCTCAGCGGGGGACATGCCCCGGTCGGTGGCTCCGTCTTCGGCGGGTTGGTCGAGCACGACCCGGTGATGGCGCGCCTCCGCCGTAAAACTGGCGCCGCTGGTGTGCTGTAAGGAGATTTCCAAAATCTGCTCCTGGTCCCGTGCATTTCCCTGGGTCCGCCTATGGATAAGCACATCGGTGGCCATCCAGTCGATTCGCGGAATCAGCACGAAAGTGTCGGGCGATGCGTTGGTGTCGATTGAATTCTGCGCGCCAAGGCTCTCTGGAGGGGCGCAGACTGCGCTAAATGGCGCATGTGGACGCCACGGGCGGACGGGCACGGGTACACTACAGCCTGTTTAATGAAAGCTCGCCGACCCAGCGACGACTCGACCGCAACGGATACAACGCCTGGTTTCGATGCTGTGCGGAAGAGTGACCCCACAGGGGGTCTGACTGCGCCGCACATCGACGTGCTGAGCGCTCTGGCGGATAACCTCGACGAGGCGGTAGTGATCCTCGGGCGTGACGGGCGGGTGCAGTTCTTCAACGCGGCTGCGGAACGGCTCTACGGGATCGATCCGCAGGGGCCACCGATTTCCGGATGGAGCCAGGCCTACGGGATTTATTTGCCGGATCGGCAGACTCTGTGGCCGGCGGACGAACTGCCGGGTGCGGTGGCGCTGCGCGGGCAGACGATTGATGGGGAGCAGTACGTGAGCCCGGCGGGCGCGGCCCAGGGATATTGGATCCAGGTGCGCGCGCGGCCGCTCTTCGGCGCCAGCGGGGAAGTGCAGGGCGCGCTGCTGGTGTGGCGAGATGTCTCGGAGGAGAGAAGAACGGTAGAGAACCAGCGCCGGTTGCTGGCGATTGTGGAGAACACACCGGACCTGGTGACGCTGACGGATCCGACGCTGAAGACGAGTTTCATCAATCGGGCGGGGCGCGAGCTGCTGGGTCTAAAGGAAACGGACGAGGTTCGGAGCTTTCCGGTCTTTGACACGGAATTCGAAACCCAGCGAGAGATTTTCGATGCGGAGATTCTGCCGGCGTTGTTGCGCGGGGAGCCGTGGTATGGGGAGTTCCGGTTGCGACATGCAAAAACGGGCGCGCCGATCACGGTGGACATGCGGGCCTTCGGCATCTTCGGCCTGTACGGACAGCTGCTGGGGTTCGCCGGAATCAGCCGCGACATCACGGCGCGACGGCAGGCCGAGGAGGCGCGGCAACGGCTGGCCGCGATCGTCGAGTATTCGCACGACGCAATCATCAGCGAATCGCTGGATGGGGTGATCACGACCTGGAACCGCGGGGCCGAGGCGATTTTTGGATACACGGCGGCGCAGGCGGTGGGGCAGCCAATCACAATGCTGGCGTGGCCAGGATATGAGGACGATATGCGGGAGTTGCTGCGCCGCATCGGAACGGACGATGTGGTGGAGCGTTACGAGACTCTGCGAAGACACAAGGATGGGCGTTGCGTGGCGGTATCGCTGACATTGTCGCCGGTGCGGGACGATGCGGGTGGGCTGATCGGCATTTCGAAAATTGCGCGCGATATCACGATGCAGAAAAGGCAGGAAGAGCTGGCGCAGCGGCAGTCGCAGCTGCTGGACCAGGCGTACGAGCCGATTCTGGTGCGCGATGCGCAGGGGCGGATCGTTTACTGGAACAAGGGAGCGGAACGACTTTACGGATGGACGGCCGGAGAAGCGATTGGCCGGATCAGCCACGAATTGCTGCAAACCACGTTTGGGGAGCCGCTGGAAGACATCACGTCGCAGCTGGAACGCGACGGGAACTGGCAGGGCGAACTGATGCATCGCACGCGCAGCGGACACCGCGTGATGGTGCTTAGCAGGTGGATTCGCGAACTGGGGGTGGCGGAGTCGCACGTTCTGGAAACAAATGTGGATATGTCGGAGCGCGAGCAACGGCTGGCGGCCGAGGAGCAGTCGCGGTTAGAGCGCCGCTTCCGTCAATTGCTGGAGGCTGCCCCCGACGCGATTGTGGAAGTGGCAGCCGATGGACAGATCGTGCTGGTGAACCGAGTCGCGGAGGAGATGTTTGGTTATGTTCGAGACGAGTTGCTGGGTCAGTCGGTGGACCTGTTGGTGCCGGACGCGATTCGGAATCACCATTATCGGCATCGGGACAAATATCTGGAACAACCACGCACGCGGCCGATGGGGACCGGCTTGGAGTTGTACGCGCGGAGGCGGGATGGGACGCTGTTTCCGGTGGAGATCAGCCTGAGTCCGATCCAGACAGAAGGCGGGATGCATGTGACGGCGGTGATTCGCGATGTGACGGAGCGGAAGCGTGCTGAAACGGAGGTGCGCCGGCTGCAACTGCAGTACACCGGAGAACTGGAGGCTCGCAATCGTGAGATTGAGCGTGCGAATCGTCTGAAGAGCGAGTTTCTGGCGAGCATGAGCCACGAACTGCGGACGCCGCTGCACACCATCCTTGGATTTGCTGAGTTGCTGCAGGAGGGCCATGACGGCGTGCTGAACGAGAAGCAGACCCGGTTCGTGGGACATATTCATCGCGACTCCGCGCACCTTCTGGAGCTGATCAACGATGTTCTGGACTTGAGCAAGATTGAGGCTGGGCAGCTCACTCTGAAGCGGGAGACCTATCCGCTGGCGCGCAGCGTGGGAGAGGCGCTGGATGCGATTCGTCCGGGAGCGGCTTCGAAGGGAATCCGGATCGAGGAGCGCGGGGAGCGAGATGCACTGGTGGATGCGGATCCGCTGCGGGTGAAGGAGATGCTCTATAACCTGCTGAGCAACGCGGTGAAGTTCACGCCGGAGGGTGGAAAGGTGTGGATCGAGACCGGCGAAGATGCGGGATTCGTGCGGGTGACGGTGGGGGATACAGGCGTGGGGATTCCGGCTGAGGAGCAGGAAAACATCTTTGATAAATTCTACCAGGTGGGTAATACCACGCGGGGAGTGCGCGAGGGCACTGGGCTGGGATTATCGATTACGAAGGAGCTGGTGCAAATGCATGGCGGCTGGATGGAAGTGGTAAGTACGCCAGGAGAGGGGAGCCGATTTACGTTTACGCTTCCCACCACCGCACCCGGGCTCTAGGATGACGGCATCTCTCTTCCCAGAGCAATGGCAGTTGAGTTTTGATGCGGGCGTCCGGTCGCTCGTTCGCGGTAGGAGCTGAAGGAGCGGAGTCTCACCATGTTGACGTCTCCACGGAAATTTTTGATTCTGATCGCGGATGACCGGGCGAGCAGCCGCGAGTTGCTGCGGCTGGTGCTGGAACGCGCAGGATACGAGGTTGTCGAAGCTGAGGACGGGGAGCAGGCATTGTCTCGTGCGCGGGCTGTTAATCCGGATTTGATCCTCCTGGACCTGCAGATGCCGGCTCTGGATGGCTATGGCGTGCTGGCGGCACTGCGGAGCGAGGCGCGATTCGAAAACCTGCCGGTGCTGGCGCTGACGGCGAGTGCGATGCGCGGGGACCGGGAGCGGATCATAGAAGCGGGGTTCACGGATTATCTGGCGAAGCCCGCGGGGCCGGAGGTTCTGCGGGAGACTGTGGCTCGGCTGCTGCAGGACGCGGCGACGACTTCGGTGGAGCGCGAAGAGAGCGCTTGATGGAGCCAACAACCAGCGAAAAGCGAGTGAACTGCGAGCAAAAGCGAGCGAGTTAAGAGCTGATCATTGGCTAGTTGCTCGGCTCGCCGTTTTGCTTGCTTTTTCTCTCGCTTTACGCTCGTTCTCGCTGGTGGTTCGCTTGTTCTCAGAGCAGGCCGTATTTTCTCATCTTGTAGCGTAGAGCGTCGCGGCCGATGCCGAGGGCGCGTGCGGCCTGGGATTGATTGCCCAGCGCTTTCTCCAGGGCGCTGACGACGAGCTGACGCTCGTGTTCGGCTAAGGGCGCGTCTTCGGGGATGGCGGCTGCGGGCAGGGGTTGCGGAGTTGGGGAGTGTGCGGGGCGATCGGCAAGTTCTCCGAGGAGCGAGGCCGGCAGGTCGGCTACGTCGATCTCGTCGGACTCGGTCATCATGGCGGCGTGGCCGATGGCGTTCTCCAGTTCGCGCACATTGCCGGGCCAGGAATGGCGCTCGAGGACGAGGCGCGCTCGCGGCGAGACGCTGCGGATGCTTTTGCCGTACTGCTGCGAGAATTTCGCGATGAAATGCTGGATGAGGAGAGGCAGATCTTCTTTGTGCTCGGCGAGGGAGGGCACGGGGATCTCGACCATGGCGAGGCGGTAGTAGAGGTCTTCGCGGAAGAGGCGATCGGCGACGGCCTGGCGGAGATTGCGGTGGGTGGCGGCGATGACGCGTACGTTGACCTTGCGTGCTTGCAGCGAGCCGACGCGCTGGATTTCCTGGTTCTGGAGGGCGCGGAGGAGCTTGGCCTGTGTGGCGGTGGGCATATCGCCGATTTCGTCGAGGAAGAGGGTGCCTTCGTTGGCGGCTTCGAAGAGGCCTGGTTTATCGCGGTCGGCGCCGGTGAAGGCGCCACGAACGTGCCCGAAGAGTTCGCTCTCAAAGAGGGTTTCAACGACGGCGGAGCAGTTGAGGACGACGTACTGGCCCTTGACTTCGCTGCGGGCGTGGAGGGCGCGGGCGACGAGATCTTTGCCGGTGCCGGTCGCTCCCTGGATAAGGGCGGAGCGGTAGTGTGGTGCGATGCGGCGGATGCGGGCGAACATTTCGGCCATGCGAGGGCTGGAGCCGATGATGCCTTCGAATTCGGCGTCGGAGCCCAGCTGCTGGCGCTGACGGGCGTCATCGATGAGGCGGCCGAGGCGCTCGCGCAGGATAGGGAGGCGGATAGGTTTCTCGAGGTAGTCGGCGGCACCGTTTCTGATGGCCAGGACAGCGGTTTCTGTGGTGTAGTGCGCGGTCATGAGGACGACGTCGGTGGCGGGGGCGATTTGCATGATGCGGGTGAGGACGTCGAGGCCGGACATTTCGGGCATGACGAGATCGGTAAGGACGAGATGGGGATGATGTTGCTGAATGAGGGCGAGCGCTTCGCTGGGGCGCGACGCGGTGTGGATGACGACTCCTTCCTGGGCGAGCGCTGTGGAGAGAAGCTCGAGACTGCCGGGATTGTCGTCGAGGATGACGATGGAAATGTCCACAGCACAGGGTACAGGGTGCAGGGTGCAGGGTACAGGGAGCAGCCGGTAGCCGGTAGAGTGGAGCCGGTAGCGAAGCGGGACGGGATCAGGGCGATTGCATCGGGAGGTAGACTGGCGAGTGGCGCGGAATTTGTACATCCTGGCGGGCGTGTTGCTGGTGTTTGCGTTGGTGTGTTTCTTTATGTCGCTCACGCCCGGGGGGATGCAGCCGGCGTTGCCTGCGAACGGAACACTGTGGAAGACTTCGGCGTTGTTTCTGACGGTGGGTGGCCTGATTGTGGCGCTACTGGGCGTGATGACCGCGATGTTTGAGCAGGTGGATCGTCGGAACGAGGAGCGTCAGGAGAGGCGGCGCGGGCGGCGAGGGACGGATGCTCGCGACGGATAGAATGGTAGGGGCGGCATACGTACGCAGGAAGCAATCGACAACTATGTATGAAGTGACGGTGGAGCGCGGGTTTTCTTCGGGGCATTATCTCCGGAACTATAAGGGCAAGTGCGAGAATCCGCACGGGCATAACTATAAGGTTCGCATTACGCTGTGCGGCGAGACGCTGGATGGCGCGGGGCTGCTGCTGGATTTTCGCGATTTGAAGCAGGTGATGCGGCCGGTGATCGATCGCATCGATCACCAGATGCTGAACGAACTGGAGCCATTCACGACGATCAATCCGTCGGCGGAGAATTTGGCGCGATTCTTTTATGACGAGACGAATCGGCAGCTGAGCGAGCTGACAAGCGGTCGCGTGCGCGTGAAGGGCTGCACGATCTACGAGACGGACACTACGACGGCAACGTATTACGAGTGACGGCGAAGAAGCGGAGTCGGCTGAGTGGAGAATCATTATTGGTTGGGGTTTGCGTGTGCAGTGGGCCTGATGCTACTCGTTGGGGTGTTTTCGTTTTTCGTGTCGCGCGCGGCATCTCGCGACAAGCGGAAGTGAAGTGACTGCCTGTGTATCTGATCGAAATCTACAAATCCATTCAGGGCGAATCGAGCTTCGCCGGGGTTCCGTGCATTTTTGTGCGGCTGGCGGGATGTAATTTGCGCTGTTCGTGGTGCGACTCGGAATATACGTTCACTGGCGGTTACAAATTAAGCGAAGACGAGGTTGTAGCGGAGATTGAGAAGCTCGCGCCGGAGCGGCTGATCGAGTTCACAGGCGGCGAGCCGTTGTTGCAGGAGAGGGAATTGATCCCACTGATGGAGCGCCTGCTGGGTCAGGGATACGAGCTGATGATCGAAACGAGCGGAGAGCGGCGGTTAGAGCAGGTTCCGAGAGCAGTACACAAGATTGTGGACGTGAAGTGTCCCGGGTCTGGCGAGGTGAGAAGCTTTCGATTGTCGAATTTGGATTGCCTGACGGAGCGCGATGAGGTGAAGTTTGTCCTTGCGAACCGTGACGACTATGAGTTCGCCCGAGACTTTGTACGCGAGCATGGGTTGGAACGGCATGCGGGACAGGTTCTGCTTTCTCCGGCGTTTTCCAAAACGCCGAGCGGAGAGCGGAGCACTGAGAATTGTTTGCTGGATCCGCGGGAGCTGGTGGAATGGATGCTGGCGGACGGGGTTCCGGGGCGATTGAGTTTGCAGATCCACAAGTATGTTTGGGAGCCGTTAAAGAAGGGCGTCTAACGACGCCCTTCTCAGCGTTCAGGACACAGCGTTCAGCGTCTATAGAAACTTCCGGCGGACAAATCCGTTTGAGTCGAGCAGGATGATACGAACTTGACACGCATACTGTTTTACAATCCGCCCATGTACCGCTTGCTCGTCCTTGTCGCCGCCCTGCTGCTTGCAGCCCTTCCGGCACGCCCGCAAGACTCCACCATTTCCATTGGCGATGCGGTCAAGACGACGGACGCTGCGGCTGCCCGTGCACACTCGACCCACACCCGCGGGCTGACCCGCGCTCCCGCACCCCAACCGATCCACATCCTTTATATGCATGGGATCAATCAGGTTGGGGCCGGCGACTCTCTTGAGCTGCGCAAAGCTATTTGCCGGTATTTGCACGAGTGCGAAGTCACTCCGCTGGGTCGGATCTACGCGGCTGGCCCGTTCGCGGCCGGTGCAGCGCCGCCGCCGTTTGCCGACATGGGCGCACCGATCTGGACTTCCGCCGAGGACTGGAGCGCTTCGGCTCCTTTCATCGACCGGTACAAAATCGAAGGCGGCGGACACGTCCCGATCGTGCTGGAAGAGATCAACTGGTGGCCGATCGTTTACCCGGTGAAGTGCAAATGGCTGGTCGCGCATGATGCCGCGCTGACGGGTCCGGCCAAGGCACAGCTGAACATTTGCGCCGCCGCGCCTACTGGAACCCAACCCGATCCTGATCACGCGGGCCGCTACCTGCACTATCAGTGGATCCCAGCTACGCAAATCACCGAGCTCTCCGGCATCCATCGCATCGCGACGATTGGCAATCGCGAGCTCAAGAACGGTTTGATGGATTGGGGATTCGCCGATGCGGTTCTCGCTCTCGGCCCTACGCAGCAGATTCTCTTTGCCGGCATTCGTGAGCTGCTTGTTCAGTCCCTGCAGGCGGATGGGGTCGACCTGACCACGGCCAAACCCGGCGACACGGGGCCAGAGTATTTTTTCATCACGCATTCGCTGGGCAGTTATCTCGCGCTCGCCACACTTGACTCGCAATGGATGGGGCACCAGAGCGACGTGCTGCCCCTCTTCTCTCTGAGCCCCGAGCAGAAAACCGCGGCCGATTACTTCTCCGCGCACACGGCTGGGTTCTTCTTCCTCGCGAACCAGATCGAGCTTCTCGAACTGGCCCATGTGGGACCTGTCGACCCCTCTGACAACAAGCCCTGCCCGGTTGAGCCGGCAGATGCTAACGACAGCTCCGACGCGTCGACAACAGCCGATGCACCGTCTACACCAGCGCCTTCCGCGGCCGCACCTTCAGGAACGGCCGCACCCTCTTCCATTTCGCATTGGCAGTGCCAGCGCCAGGTCTATCTTCACCAGCGTTCCCCCGCGTCCGCGGCCCTTCCGCAGATTGTTGCGTGGAGCGATCCCAACGATCTGCTTTCGTGGAACGTGCCGGACATTGACGGCGTTCGCGTCAAAAATGTTTCGGTCCGCAATGCCGCGTTCAAGATTCCGTCACTGCTGGTCTCACCGACAGGCGTGCACGCGAATTACGCGCAGAATAAGAAAATCCTTCGCGCCATCTTCCAACCCAAGTCGTAACCGGATGTGCTCAAGTTAGAATCGGGCGCGACTCTTGCAGAACAAGTCAGGTTCGAACACGCTTGAGGAATTTCCTCGCTTTGCGAAACCAGGGACGCTCGCGGCGGCGCAGGTAGGCGGGCATGGCGGGTGCTTTCTCAAGGACTTTGCGCGCCCATTCGCGGGCATCTGCGGTGCGTCCTTCTGATGCCAGGAGTTCGGCGAAGTTGAGGTAGGTCTCCGACATCGTGGAGGTCACGGTGGCTTCGCGAAAAAGCGCTTCGGCTTTCTCTTTCTGGCCGGTGAGGGCGTAGGCCTGCGCGAGAAGTCCCTGGGCGCGATGGAAATCGTAGGCGGGATCTTTGGCGACGACGTGCTCGAGGTCGGGGATGGCGGGTGCTGCGTCGCCCATAAGGACAGCGCAGGCTCCGCGCTTGTAGAAGGGGTCAAGGGTGGTCGATCCGCCCGTGATCGCTCTGTCGAAAGCTGCGTGGGCCTGGGGGAGATGACCCTCGTCCATGTAGAGGTCGCCGAGCTCTTCGAAATTACCGACGGCGGTGTTGACCTGGACGAGGGCTTCGAGCTCCCGCATGCGCTTGCGGCGGGAGAAGCCGCGTGCTGATTGTTGGCCGAGAAAGGTGAGGTCGGGGGCGGCTTCGATGAGGAGATAGATGAGGGCGCCGAGGGGACCCAGAAAGAGAATAACGAAGATCCAGTACGTGTCTGGACGGCGGCGGATGAAGTGGAGGATGGCGAGGGCCTGGAGGATGATTCCCCAGGGGAAGAAGATGGAGCTGAGAAGTCCCATGAGCTAGCGTTCAGGGTACAGCGTACTGCGTTCAGAACAAAGCGGCGCGCTGCGCGCGATTCCCACATCTCAAAATCGAGATGTGGGGCACCCGGATTTGTGCGTCGCGTTTCTCAGGACGGCAACGGTGTGGTGCCTAATGCTCCGATTAGCTCGGCTACGTTGGCTGCGTGGTGGCGGGCGCACCACTGTTCCAGTCCGACGGCGATTCGTTCTGTGGCGCGGGGGTCGGCGTAGCTGGCGGTTCCGATCTGGATGGCGGTGGCTCCAGCCAGGAGGAATTCGACGGCGTCTTCGGGGGTGGTGATGCCGCCGAGTCCGATGATGGGGATCTTGACGGCTTTGGCGGCTTCCCAAACCATGCGGACGGCGATGGGCTTGATGGCGGGGCCGGAGAGTCCTCCGGTGACGTTGGAGAGGCGGGGGCGGCGGGTTTCTGTATCGATGGAGAGCGCGAGGAAAGTGTTGACGAGGGAGAGGGCGTCAGCTCCGGCGCGCTGCGCGGCGGCGGCCACGATGGCGATGGAGGTGACGTTGGGCGAAAGCTTGACGATGAGGGGGCGCGCGGAGCGCGATTTGGCGCGGGAGACGAGGTCAAAGAGAGTTTCGGGATCGGAGCCGAAAGCGATGCCGCCGTGTTTGGTGTTGGGGCAGGAGGCGTTGAGTTCGTAGGCGGCGATGCCTTCGGCTTCGTTGAGGCGGTCGATGACTGCGATGTAGTCCTCGATCGTGGATCCGAAGACGTTGACGATGACGGCGCAGGTTGGGTAGTGGCGAAGGGGCGGGAGCTTGGTGCCGAGGAAGGCTTCGACGCCGATGTTTTGCAGGCCGATGGCGTTGATCATGCCGGCGGCGGTTTCGATGAGGCGTGGGGATTGATTGCCTGTCATGGGCTCGCGGGAAATGCCTTTGGTGACGAGGCCGCCGATGCGTTTGAAGTTGACGATCTCCTCGAACTCAACACCATAGCCGAAGGTGCCGCTGGCGGCGATTACGGGGTTGGTGAGCGATAGTCCACAGAGCTGGACTTGCATGTTGGGCTTCATGGTCGTTGCCTCCGGCAACGACAGAGCACAGAGCTCAGAGCCCAGAGCACAGGAAAACGGCGCGCTTCGCGCGATTCCGATGTCTCAAAATCGAGACATGGTGCAGCCGGATTTTTCGCCTGGTTCCGTGAGGTCATGGATGGGTGGCTTTTGGCGTGGCCGGCGCCGCGGGGGGCGAGGCTGCGGAGTGATGGCTGGGGGCCGGCGTTGTGTGGCGGGGACGGGGCGTGGGGGCTGGTTTGGGGTAGGTGATTTCGGAGGCTGGCCTGAAGGTCTGGGTGAGGATGTGCCCGACGGAGGCCGAGGGTTGATTGATGCCGAGGAGCGCGGCGTAGGTGGCGGCGAGGTCGACAGGCTGGACGCGTCCACGATAGATGCCGGGTGCGAATGGGGCTCCGTAGAAGCCGAGAGGGACGTGGCGGTCGTAGGACCAGGGGCTGAAGTGCGTGGTCTGGATGGAGGAGAGGGTTTCCATCTGAAAAGCGGCGGGGATAACCATGATGTACCAGCCGCCATTGGGTGAGTAGCTGTGCGCGAGGAGTTCGCCCCAGGCAGTGGGCGGGTAGGCGCCGTTAGCGAGTTGCTCGCGCGTGTAGCTGCGGAATAGAACGGGACGCGGGGGCAGGCGTGTGGCAGAGGGCTGGAGGGCGGGCTGGGCGTCGGGCTGGGCAGTGGTGGGGACAGGAACGTCGGTGGGCGGGGGCTCGGGCGCGTTCGGTGCGAGCGAGGCGACCGCGGCGGGGAGCAATTGCTGGACGGCGTTCTCGGCTTCCTGTTCGATGATGCCGGCTTTGAGAAATTCTCCCTGGTTGAGGGACAGGTACGGCAGCTCCTGGCGCGGGAGGATGTACTCGACTTTTTCGCCCGGCGAGAACTTCATATTGATGGCGTAGTTGAGGGAGTCGCGGAGTTTGTCGAGGTCGAGGGTCGCGGCGTTGAGTCCATATTGCGCAGCGGTGGACGGCACGGGTGCAACGCCATGGTCGCCGGTAAGAGCGATCCAGACATTGCCGAGGCCGCCAGGGATGTTCTTGTCGAGCCAGGTGAAGAAGGTGTCGAGCTGGGTGTCGAGGGAGTCGACCATTTGCTGCTCGTAAGTGGAATCGGGGCCCATCTGGTGGCCGAGGATGTCGTTGGCGGAGAGACTGACGGTGATGAGGTCGGGGACGGCGCGTTGGCCGAGCTGCTCGCCCTGGATGAGAGCTTCGGCGAAGTCAAGCTCGTAGGAGTTGGCGGCGGCGGTGCGGCCGACGAGGTCGTAGAACTGCGTGGTGTTAGCGGGGGCGTTGGCTTCCTGCTCGGCCTGGGCGATGCGGCCGCCGGTGTTGAAGGCGGTTGCCCAGTCGGGGAGCTGTGGCATATAGAAGGTGGAGGAGACGAAATAGCCGGAGGCGGGATCGATCCAGAACGCGGCGTTAGCGGCGGCGCCAGCGGGAAGGATGGCGGCGCGATCCTTGAGGGAGACTCCGTAGACCTTCGATTGACCCTGCGTGGCGAGGCGGAGCTCATCGCCGACTGTGGAGGCGAGAAGATTGCGCGGTGAACTGCCGGTGAGATATTTGGCCGCACCAGCGGGAGCGCCGGGCTGGTTGGCGGGGATGCTGGAGTCGGGTTCGCCAACAACACGGTAGCGTTCGTCTTCAACCGAGCTGATGGGGCGATCCTGATTGCGGGCGAGGTCCCACCAGTCGTTGGAGGAGATGCCGTGACCGTCGGTGTAGGCGCCGGTGCCGATGGTGGCGTGGCCGGGTGCGGTTTTGGTGTTGGCGTAGTCGTAGTAGCAATCGGGGAAGTAAGCACCCTTCTGCAGGAAGAGGTTGAAGCCGTGATTCTTGAAGTCGGCGCGATAGCGGTCCAGGTAGTCGCCGCGGAACTGGTCGATGACGAGGATGATGGCGAGCCTGGGGTGGCCGTTGTAGGCGCTGGGGGGAGCCGGTGCTGTCGCTTCTTTGGCGCGGGCGGCGGAGTGGCGAGATGAGGCCGCGTTGGGATCGGATTGGGGATCGGCGTGAGTTCGGGTGGATGCAAGGGGAGGAACGAGAAGGAATGCGAGGAGGAAAGCAGGGAGGCGCGTGGGATTCATGGCGATCACTGTACAGGTTACAGGGTGCAGGGAACAGGGTACAGGGCGGGCGGCCGGAGGTTACGCGCTAATCGACGCGAATATTAACAGGTACAACCGCGCAACCGGGGCGGCCATCTGGAAACGTGGGCGCGGAAAGGTTGGACCATGGACGCTACCACTCGCGTTGTCTCGCGAAGACGTGGATTGCGCATCACCGAGATTGTCATCATCGGGGTGGTGACGGTAGTGCTCGTGAGCGTCGATCTAATGTTTTATTTCTGGCCGTTTCGTTATCGGGAGGTGCATCCCCTGCTGCAGCAGGTGTTTCAGAGCCGGGTGGATGTGAAGAGCTACCACCGGACTTATTTCCCGCACCCGGGTTTCGTGGCCGAAGACGTGACTTTCTACCGGCATGGCGATACGCACATACCGCCGCTGGCCACGGTGAAGAAGATGACGGTGGCGGGGCAGTGGCTGAGGCTGATTTTCCATCCGCACACGCTGTATCAGATTCGGCTGGAGGGATTGCATGTGCAGATTCCGCCCCCGGGGACGACGGCAAGGGGGATGGATCTCGATAACGGCGTTATCAGCACCTCGGATTCGAAGCTTCGAATCCAGACCATTCTTGCCGACGGGACGACGCTTGATTTTCTGCGGCATCAGGGAGCGCCGCTGCGCTTCGTGTTTAAGGCGCTCGTAATTCACAACGTGCAGGACAAGCGTCCGCTTGAATTCGCTATTCGTGTGAACACGCTGGAACCGCCGGGGACGGTGGTGGCGATGGGTACGCTGGGACCGTTTCGAACGAATAGTTATGGGACAACGCAAATGTCAGGATCGTATTCCCTGGTGGATGGAGATTTGAACGGGCTCGATGGAATGTGGGGCCATCCCGCGGCCGGAGGGAGATTCGGCGGCATGTTTTCGAAAATGGATGTGAAGGGCAACGCGGCGATTCCCGATTTTCGCGTTGCCTCCGGGCAAACGGTGCGGGTGGATGCGGCCTATCACGTCACAGTGAGCGGCACAAATGGAGATGTAGAGATTGAGAACGCGATTGTGAAGAGCGGGGGCAGCCTGATTACGGCGAGCGGATCGGTGGCAGGCTCACCCAAGAAGGTGGCGGTAACGATCGAGACAAAAAATAGCCAGGTGAGGGACCTGCTGAAGATTGTTGAACAGGCGTCGCCGCAGGTGGAGGGCGCTGTGAGTTTTCGAGCCGCAGTGAATTTCGGCGAGGAGCCCGGCCGGTTCCTGGAAAAGCTGAACCTGAAGGGCGACGTATCGCTGGACGAGATGCGGTTGGTGAAGCCGCAGATGCAGCAGAAGGTGGACGCGTTCAGCGCACGGGTGCGGAAGGATGCGCCTGGGGGTGTGAAGAGCGGCGGAGATCCGCCAGAGATAAATCTGGCGGCGCGGGGGGAAACGCGGTTCAACCATGGCGTCGCGTATTTTCCTGCGATTTTCGCCAGTGTGCCGGGGGCTCAAGCGCATCTGCACGGGACGTTCAATTTGCTGGACACGCGGATTCATCTGACCGGGACGGTGGCGCTGGAAAAGGACATCGCGCATGCGGTGACGGGATGGAAGTCGGTTTTGCTGAAACCGCTGAGTCCGTTTTTCAAGAAGAAGGATGCGGGGGCGGTGGTTCCGATTGCAGTGACGGGGACAGCGAAGAATCCCAGGGTGGGCGCGGATTTGCTGCACGACAAGTAGAGCGAGCCTCAGAAAAGCCAGTAGCCAGTAGCTGGTCGACGCAGTCGTTCTTTCGAATCGAAAATGTGACGAGTGGACCGGTTAAGGGAACCGGATGCTGTTACGCTGCGTAACAGATTGCGATGAGGCATGTCCGCGAGCGCTTGCGTGTTGGCGCTCATCTAAGGAGCACTGCCTCGAATCGCAAGAGGAGCCAGTTATGGATACGCTGCTGCAGAATATACGTTTCAGTTTGCGGATGCTGGGACGGAATCCTGGGCTCACGTTCACCGTGTTGCTGACGCTGGCGCTGGGAATTGGGGCGAACACGGCGATCTTCACCGTGGATTACGCGACGCTGCTGGCGCCCTTGCCGTACCCGAAGCCGGACGAACTGGTAATGGTGTGGTCGAAGATTCAGACCTACCACAACGGCGTTTCGGCGGGCGATTTCACGGACTGGAAGAACCAGAGCACCGCTTTCCAGGAGCTGTGCCCATGGAGTGGACAGAGCTTCAACATCGCGACGAAGGATCAGCCGGAGTACCTGCAGGCCACGGCGGCTGGTGTGGGCTTCCTGAAGATGATAGGGGAGCCGCTATTCATGGGACGGTATTTTCTGCCGGAGGAAGGAGTCGAGGGGAAGAATCATGTGGTGATACTGACCCACAAGCTGTGGGTGAAGCTGGGGTCGAACCGGAACATTCTGGGGACGACGCTGCGGCTGGATGGGCAGCCGTACACGGTGGTGGCCGTGGAGCGCCCGGAGATCTTCGATAAAGGTCAGCCGCAGATGACGGTACCGCTGGTGTTCAAGCCGGAGCAGCTGAACCATGATTTTCACTGGCTGCTGGTGATGGGGCGGCTGAAGCCGGGGGTGACGGTGAAACAAGCGCAGCAGAATATGGATGCGGTGACGGCGCATATCGCCGAGATGTATCCGAAAAGCGACAAGGGATGGGATTCGTATGTCGAGCCGCTGAAAAACGATTTTATGCCGAAGGAGCGGATCCAGATGCTGTGGCTGCTGCTGGGGGCAGTGGGATTTGTGCTGTTGATCGCATGCGTGAACGTTGCGAATCTGCTGCTGGCGCGAGGCATGACACGGCAAAAAGAGATGGCGGTGCGGAGCGCGCTGGGAGCGGGGCGGAAGACGATCTTCGCGCAGCTGCTGACCGAGAGTGTGCTGCTGGCGCTGGGGGGCGGAGCGCTGGGCGTGGGCGTGGGTTACGGGATGCTGGAAGGGCTGATCGCGGTGATGCCGCGGGACACGTTGCCCTGGGAGGCGAAGCTGACGCTGAATATTCCGATCCTGTTATTCACCCTGGGGGCGACGACGGTGGCGGGACTACTGGCGGGGAGCGTGCCGGCTTGGTACGCGTCGCGCGTCGATCCGGCCGAGTCGCTGAAGGAGGGTGGGCGCACAGGGACGAGCGCCGGGAAGCATCGGGTTCGGCGGATTCTGGTGGTGGGGGAGTTCACGCTGGCGTTGGTGCTGCTCGCGGGAGCGGGGTTGGCGATCCACAGCTTCTGGAATTTGACGCGAGTGGATCTGGGGGTGAAGACAGATCATGTGCTGACGTTCTCTTTGCCGGTGCCGGACTCGCGATCGAAGGACCCGGCGCAAATTGGTGCCTATTACCGTGACATCCTGTCGCGGATCGACGGAGTGCCAGGGGTGGAGCACGCATCAGTTGCGACGGGGACGCCGCTGTACGGGATGGGATTTGGGATGCCGTTCACGATTGTGGGCGGCCCGACGTATGCGGATCCGTCGCAGCGGCCGGGGACGGGATTTGGAATGGTGACGCCGGATTTCTTTCCGACGTTTGGGATTCATCTGGTGAAGGGACGCGAATTGAATGAGCAGGACGCAGGTTCGAGCGTGAAGGTGGCAGTGGTGAATGAAGATTTTGTGAAGAAATGGCTGAAGGGGAAGGATCCGCTGCGAACGCGGATTTCTGTGGAGCAACTGATTCCCGGCGTACAAAACCTGGGGCCATACCAGGAGTGGCAGATTGTGGGGATTTATCACAATGTCCATGCGGCGGATCAGCGGGACGAGAATCCGGAGATGCTGATTCCGTTCTGGCAGATTCCGTGGCCACAGGCGTCGTTTGGGGTGCGCACTGCGGAGAGTCCGCTGGCGATGCAGAAGAGCATTGCGGCGGCGGTGCACTCGGTGGACCCGGAGATTGCGCTGGCACAGCCGGAGACGCTGGATCAAATTCGCGAAGACACGATGTCGAGCGAGAAGTTTACGCTGATTTTGTTTGGGACGTTTGCAGTGGTGGCGCTGTTTTTGGCGATGCTGGGAATCTACGGAGTAATGGCGTTCAGCGTGGCACAGCGGTCGCATGAGATTGCACTGCGGATGGCGCTGGGTGCGACGCGCGGGCGGGTTGTAGGACTGGTAATGCGGGAAGGCGTGATTCTGGCGACAATTGGGCTGGGCCTGGGGCTTGTGGGCTCGTATTTTGTAGGGCGCGCCATGCAGAGCATGCTCTTCGGCGTGCGTCCGCTGGATGTGGTGGCATTTGCTTCGGTGGGGCTTGTGCTGATGGCGGCGGCTTTGCTGGCTAGTTATTTGCCGGCGCGACGGGCGGCGTCGATCCATCCGATGCGGGTGCTGCGGACTGAGTGAGAAAAGCAGGGTGCAGGCTATAGGGAACAGGGAACAGAAAGGCGGACAGCGCGGAGACCCGCTGGGACGAATTTTCTCGGCGATGAAACGGGGAAGGCGGCATACACTCTATTGGATCAGCCGGAGTTGCTCGATATGCGTGGAAGCGGCGGAACCAATTCACCTGGAGAGAATGCGCATGCCGAAGTTTGTGATCGAGCGGGAGATTCCGGGCGCGGGAAAGCTGACGAAGGATCAACTGCGGGGGATTTCGCAGAAGTCGTGCGGAGTGCTGCGGGAGATGGGTCCGCAGATTCAGTGGGTGCATAGCTACGTGACGGATGACAAGATTTACTGCATCTACGTTGCGCCCGATGAGGCGGCTGTGCGGAAGCATGCGGAGATGGGCGGGTTTCCGGCGAACTCCATTGCGCAGGTGCGGACGATGATCGATCCGACGACAGGCGAATAGGGTGTAGAAAGCGCGCAAACGACTCAGAAGTGGTAGAACTTCTCGCGGAGAGCGTCCTCGTATTGTTTCTTGGCGGCGCGAGCTTTGTTTCTCGCCTCGTCCTCGAGGAATGCGGAGTTCTCCCATTTATCGATTTCGGCAACGGTGTGATCGACCGAGGCGAGAGCTTCTTCGTGCCGGATGGCGGCAACCCATTCATCGACGGCGGCTTTGTAGTCGCGCTGCATTTGATCCAGATCCGAGAGATCTTCTGGCATCGGTGTGCCCTCCGGAGATCAAGGTAAGCGGTGCGTGTGAATGGGTGATGTACAGGGTTCTCTTCAACGAACCGGGAGGCGGCGGTTGCGTATCCTGACCACGGAAGGATTTCCAGCTTCGATGAGGGACCGACGGGAACCGATATGGGGCGGCGCGCGATGAGAGGGCCGGGGCTGAGTGTTCGTATCGGGAATTTTTGGACCCGCGTGACGCAGGGCATGCAGGTGGATGAACTGTGGAAGCAGTTCCGGACCGATGCGCGGACGAGCTACCGGCTGTATTCGCAGGAGGTGGACTCGGCGCGGGATGCGGCGATGCCGCGCGGGCGGCATGCTCTGCTGGTGGCGAAGCAGCTGTTCTGGGCGTTTCTGGAAAAGCTGTCGCCGGCACGACGGATTCTCCTGCTGCTGGCGGTGGTGATGATGTTTTTTCCAGGTAGCGAGTGGCACCTGAAGACAAGGCACGGCGAGGTCGGCATGGCCACTCCGGACCTGCGTTTGTGGGGCGGAGTGCTGATGTTTGCACTGCTGATGATGGAAGTAGGCGATCGCGTGGTAATGAAGCGCGATCTGCAAATCGCGAAAGAGATTCAAGCGTGGCTTCTGCCGGCACAGCCTCCGGAGGTGCCGGGACTGCAGATTGCGTTTGCGACGAAGCCGGCGAACACGGTGGCGGGCGATTACTACGATGTGTTTGCGCGGCCGGGGTCGGAGGGCAAGAGTTTTTTAGTTGCTGTTGCCGATGTTGCGGGAAAGAGTGTGCCTGCGGCGATGCTGATGGCGACGTTTCAGGCGAGTTTGAAGACGCTGAGCGATACTCCTGGGACGTTGACTCAGCTGGTGGCTCGGATGAATCGGTACGCTTGCGGCAACAGCCAGAACGGGCGGCGATTTACGACGGCCTTCATCGCGGAGTATGAACCGGCGACGCGCAGGCTGACCTATGTGAATGCGGGGCACAATAATCCGATTGTGCTGCGGCGCTCAGGCGCGGTAGAGCGGCTGGATGTGGGCGGGATGCCGCTGGGGATTCTGGATGTGGCTCCCTATGCGTTGGGCGAAGTGAATCTCGAGGCTGGGGACTGGCTGGTCGCGTTCACCGATGGGGTGGTGGAGGCGGAGAACCCTGGCCTGCAGGAGTACGGTGAGGAGCGCCTGATGGTGATGCTGCGGTGGGGGGTGAATCTGACGCCGCAGGCGTTGCTGGATTATTTGCTGGCGGATGTGGATCGGTTCGAGGCGAACGCTCCGCAGCATGATGACATCACTTGTGTGCTGATGAAGTGCGTTTGAACGACAGCGTTCAGCAAAAGTGGCGCGCTTTGCGCGAATCCCGGGTCTCAAAATCGAGACCCGGAGTAGCCGGATCTGTGCGGAGTTTTTAGGCCAGCGCCTGGTTGAGATTGTCGATGGCTTCGTCGATTTCCTGGGTGCTTTTGTAGCCGACGGTCACGGAGTCGACCTTAGCATTCTGGAAGGCGAAGCGCATGGCTTTCTGGCGGTCCTCTTTGCCGAAGCTGCCTTCTCCGGCTAACTTCATGCTGATAACGCCCATCCCTGCGCCGCGGGCCTTGTGGACGTGCTCGACGACTTCAGGGACGTTGCCGCGGCCGGGTCCATCGGCGATCTCGGTGTCCATGCGCGTGCCGTCGTGATTGACGCGGATCATGGCGACCTGGAGCCAGGAGAAGTCCGGGACACGGCGGAGTGCAGGGAGTCCGTGCACCGAGGCGCCGCGGGCGATGATGGCTTTGCGGTCCTGGGCTTTAACGATGCCATCCTGCCAGCGCGTCGTGACGCTGGGCCAATCGCCGATGTGCTGCCAGTGGAGAAGGGCGATGTCGAAATAGTCGGTGTTGATTTGTTTGCGGAGCTCGTCGATGCGGACCTGGGGATCGACGGGATCTTCAGTCGTCACCTTGGTCATGAGCTGGTAGGTATCGCGCGGGATGCCTTTGAGGGCGATGCCGAGCATGCGGTGCATGTCGTAGTAGGAGTCGGCAGTTTCGTAAAAGCGGATGCCGTGGTCGTAGGCGTAGCGGACGAGGCGGTTGAAGCCTTCCTGGCCGAGGTTGCGCTGGACCGCTCCATTATTGGAGCCGGTACCGAAGGCGAGGCGCGTGACTTTGACGTTGGATTTGCCGAGGGTGACGAGGTCGGTGGCGCGCCGGGTTTCGGCGGAGAGCGGGACGGTCGAGAGAGTGGCGGCGGCGCCGGCGGCGGCTGAGGCTTTGAGGAAATCGCGACGGGAGTACCGGGACATTGGGGAGATTCCTCCAATTTTGCCAGCGTAGCACGGAAGGGCGGGGAAGAGGGAACAGGCAACTGGCGAGCGTTCAGCGTTCGGCGTTCCGCGTGCTTGAAAAACGGCGCGCTTCGCGCGATCCCCATTTCTCAAAATCAAGACATGGGGCACCCGGGTTCTTCAGCTGATCTCGAAGATGTTTTCGGTTTTGGCGGCTTGCGCCAAAGCGCGATCGGCGAGATGGCTGGCGATGGCATAGAACTGCACGGCGAGAGGCGAGTCGGGTCCGGCGAGCGCGACGGGCATGCCGGTGTCGCCGCCCTGACGTATTTCCGGGACGAGTTCAACGGAGCCGAGGAAGGGGATGTTGAACTGCTTTGCGGTGCGCTCGGCGCCGCCGCGGGAGAAGATGTCGATTTCATGATGGCAGTGCGGGCAGGTGAAGTGTGACATGTTCTCCACGATGCCGAGGACTTCGACGTTCACCTGGTGGAACATTTCGAGGGCCTTGCGCGCGTCCTGGAGGGCGACGTCGGAGGGAGTGGAGACGACGACTGCGCCGGTGAGTGGAACAGTTTGGACCAGCGAGATAACGACGTCGCCGGTGCCGGGCGGGAGATCGACCAGGAGGATGTCGAGCTCACCCCATTCAACCTGCTGGAGGAACTGGCGGATGATCTGGTGGAGCATGGGGCCGCGCATGACGAGAGGCTTGTCGCCGGGCGAGATGAATCCGACGGAAATGACTTTGACGCCATGGGCGACGTTGGGCTCGATCTGGTTATTGGGCAGGACGGTGGGCTGGCGGGAGCTGCCCATCATGAGGGGGACGTTGGGACCGTAGATGTCGGCGTCGATGAGGCCGACGCGATGGCCGAGTTGAGCGAGTGCGATGGCGAGGTTGACGGCGAGGGTGGTTTTGCCTACGCCGCCTTTGCCGGATCCGATAGCAACGATGGATTTGACGCCGGGGAGGGCGTTGGGAGGCGGCGGAGTTGGGTGATGGGACATGGTTTTAGGGTACAGGGTACAGGGTGCCGGGTACATACGAGCGTCCGGCGTTCAGCGTTAGGACAAGCCGTTGCCGAACTACAACGACCCCATTACCTTGGTGTGCCTCCATACACGATTCCCCTTGCAATCCACCCCACTTACCCCCCAAACTAAAAAGGAAACCTGATTCAGAAGGACTCGCCAACGCGAGTCCTTTTCTCTTTCAGGACCCAGGGTCCCAGGACCCACGCGCCACCACTTGCGTGCAGTTCTTTTCCATCTTGACAGGACCGCCATGCCAGCCCTTCGTGCGCACGAGTGCATCATTCGTGCGTACCAATGCTGCATTCGTACGCACGAACGCGTCATTCATGCGCATAAGCCAACTGACTTGCTGTGTATCACGTAGGTCGTTCATGCATACCAGTGCATCATTCGTGCGCATCAGTCAGTCATTCATGAGCACGAGCCCATCTGACTTGCATTGAAATAGATATCTATTAACCTTGCCGCCAACAGCAGCTAAGTCGCTGAAAACAAGTCACCGCAAAAAAGACGACAAAAGATCTCAGCCCTGCTGCCGAAGCCCGGCGAGTGATCCGAGGCTGTGTTTTTCAGATTTTCGCGGGTTCGAATTTGGGGATGTGGCGGCGGCGGGCTTCGGCTTCCCGGATTTCGCGGCGGCGGCCGGCTTCGTCGAAGCGGCGTTTCTCTTCGTCGGTATCGGTGAGCAGGGGTGCGACCGGGACGCGGCGTCCCTGCGGATCGATAGCGACGAAGGTGAGGTAGGCGGAGGCGACGTGGCGATGAATGCCGGCGATGGTGTTTTCGACCCAGGCCTTGACGCCGATTTCCATGGAGGTTTTGAAGGCGCGATTGACGGAGGATTTGAGAATGATGAGGTCGCCAACGTGGACGGGAGCGATGAAATCGATGTGCTCCATGGAGGCGGTGACGACGTGGCTGCGTGCGTGGCGGTAGGCGGCCATGGCACCGACGAGGTCGATGAAGTTCATGAGACGGCCCCCGAGAAGGTTGCCCAGAGTGTTGGTGTCGTTGGGCAGGATCAGCTCGGTCATCTCCGACTGCGATTGGGCCACGGTGCGCGCGGGTAGCGCTGGGCCGTTGAGGTCCATGAAGGTCTCCTTAATTAACAGGGTACAGGGTCGAGGGGGCAGGGTACAGAGTCGGCGACAGGCGCTCCGCCTAATTGCCGGGAAGGCTTTTGGATTCTTCTTTGGTGAGGATGCGGATCTGGGAGCCGAAGCGGCGGTAGTTGCGGAATTCAAATTCGTTGAGGACGGCCTGGTGTTTACCTTCGCGGAGGCTGACGGCGCCGCGGATGGGCAGCAGGTAGTCGTGGTTGTTGATGGAGACCCAGGAATAATCGACCGAGATGCTGGAGGCGCGGACGAGGAGGTTGTCGGGAATGTCGTCGGCGTCGATGGTGATGCGGCGAACGCTGCGCGTGGCTGGGTCGAGATAAACGAGTCCGTGGAAGCCGACGGCGTGCTGGCGGTTGTTTTCGCCGGTCAGATCGAAGTTTGAATTGGCTGATGCGACCTGGAAGTTGAATACCTGAACAGGCTGGCCATCGAGGACATCGGATTCTTTCCAGGCGAACATGGCTTTCGCGGAGGGATCGAAGACGACCTGGAACATGCCACCGAATTCGCCGACGGAGTGTGCGAAGTCCAGCTCAGAGGCCTCGATTTTACTGGGCTGGCCGTTGAGCTCGAGCGTGGTGCGGGTTTCCTTGTGCTCAACGTAGCGCATGAGCTGAATCATGGTGTCTTTGTGGTGCCAGTCGCCATGGCCGCTGGGATCGATGGAGTGGTCCGTGACTTCGACACAGAAGAAGTTGGGCAGCGTTTCGGCCCAGGCCAGAGCGCGTTGGCGTGCGCCTTCGACGATGTCGTGGAGCTCGGCGTCGGACGGCGGCGGGACGGGGTTGGCCGGGCTAGCGATGACGAACTGGCTGTTGGCGACAGCGGCGGTGGCGGTTAGGTGCTGGTCGGACGCCCGGTCGCCAGTGTCGGCAAATGCGGTGAATGAGGCAGCGGGCGCGGTGGTTTCGGCAATGGTCCCTTCAACGGAGAAAGAGGCGGAACTGGTGGCTGTCTGTCCATCCTGGGTAAGGATGGTTTTGATTTGGTAGTTGCCAGGCGGGAAGACGTGACCCTGGATGTTGCCGAGGTACGGGATGGCGGTGCCGGTGTCGGAGGTCTTACGGAGCTGGAGGGGCATTTTGCCGAGAATCTCGCCGTTGCGAATAATCTGCATTTCAAGCTGCGGCTGAGTAGCGCTGCCGGCGATGGGGTGAACCATGAAGAAGACGGAGAGCGCATGGGTTTTCTCGGGGAGCTCAGCGCTGAGGTCGGGGACGACGCGACCATTCATATAGCGCATCGGCTCGAAGGTCTCGGTTTCCTCGTGCATGGGCTCTACGCCGCGGACAATGGCGATGTCGCTGAGGGAGGGCCCGTGTGGGACGGGATCGATGGTGAAGGTGGTGCGCGTGGCTCCGGCCTTGTCGCTGAGGCGATCCAGAACGGCGGTTTCGAGGGTGTAAGTGCCTGGATCGGCAGAGAAGTGGCGCTGCATGGTGACGACCTGGCCATGCTCGTCGTGGAACTGATCGGGAGTTTCGTGCAGTGGGACGTCGTCGCTGAAGCGCTGGAGAACGGCGCCTTTATCGTTCTTGATCTGGGAAACGATGGTGACGTGCAGCGAGGAGACATGAGTATTGGCGTCGTCGTGCACCTGGAGCTCGGAGATGGGAACCTGGACGGTGAGCGCGCCGGTGTTGCCGTCGGGTAGCTGGCCGAGGTGGAGGACGGAAGTGTGGAAGGCCAGGGCGGTGGGCAGTTCTGGACTGGCGAGGAGGCTGAGGAGAGGGACTTCAAAGGGGCGCAGACCGGAGCCGCTTTCCGGAGGAATTGCGAAATAACCGGCGCGGGTGCGGACGACGATGTTCTTGCGGATGGGTTGGATCGCGATGGGGCGGAACTGGCCGTCGTAAGCCTTGATGTTGGGCGTGTAAGAGGCTTCGTAGTAAGAGGTCAGGTCGTCGTGGAGCTGCTGGAGGGGGCGCTTGATGTCGTGTCCGGGCTTGATGAAGATGCCGCCGGTGCCGTCGGCGAGATTGATGAGCGGACTCTTGTACTCGTCCATGCTGTCGAACTGCATGGCAGACATGTTTTGAGCGCCGTCGAGCACCTGCCCGATGGGGGGACCGGATGCGCCCCGGCCATAGCCGTTCGTGGCGAGTGAATTGGCGGAGCTCATGGCGCCCCCGACACCGCCGCCACCGACGGAACCCAGGGCCATGGCACCCTGCATACGGTCGCTGACCTGCTTGTCGAAGGGGTCGGAATCGACAGCGCAGATGGTGACGCCGGAACGATTGGCCTGGCCGACGACGGACTTCACGGCGTCGCGGGAGTCGGTATTGGCGTTAAATCCCTGCGTGAAGTAGATGACGAGCTTGCGGCCGGTGATCTGGCGCTGGGTGCGGGCGATTGCGAGCAATGCGAATAGAGACGGGTAGGAGTGTTGCTCCTCAAGGATGCGCTGGGATTCTTCAAGGCCGGAGACGAGGAGGCGAGCGCGAGCGCGTTCGGCGGAATCGATGCTGAGGGAGTCGCCCTGGGCAGCGGCGATGAGGTCCTTTTCGGCGGGGCTGAGGCCGGCTTCGGCACCGGTAGCGGGTGAGGTGGCCGTGGCGACGGCTTTGTCGACGAGGTCGCGATTTGCGGTATAAGGCTGAACGAGACGGAGGCGGCCGTTCATCTCGAGAACGGCGAAGTAGTAGCCCTTATCGGGGATGACTTTGAGGATTTTGGCAGCGAGGTCGCGTGCGGTCTTCGCAGGGGCTGGATCGAGGTGGTCGAAGACGAGTGTGACGAGGTGGTCGGACTGGGATTCGCCGGAGACGAGGTGGAGGTTGGAGAGGCTGACGGGCGATCCGTTGTCAGTGATGGCGAAGTCGGAGTTTTTGAGGTCGAGGATCGGCTTGTTGCTTTTGGTGCGGACGATGAGGTCGAGGGAGACCTCGTCGACGGTCGTGGTGATGGAGGGCGTCGTCTGCGCCTGGGGGGGGGCTGCGGCAGAGGAGTCGGGCGGCGGCGCGGACTGGGCGGAGATAATGGCCGGGAGAAAGAACAGGAGCAGGGCAGCTGACGAACGGGGCTGAAGAGCGCGGCGGGCTTGCGCTCGGAACAAAGACATTGTGGGCACTCCCTCGAACGGATGCGGGTCCGAACGGAATTTTGGAGCCGCCTGGAACGGCGCTCCCGTGGGTACCTTCACGATACGCTGGAGAACGGATCGTTCACAATAGAAAACAGAGGCATTTAGAGCATGTGTGCTGGCCGTCACAAGATGGCGGTTAAGTGGGGGCTGGGACATCGAGAACGGGCTGAGGAGGCATCCGGGGGGAGCATGGATAAGGTTGCGAGTCTAAAAGAGATTCTGGAGCAGGATGGGAAGAACGCCTTTGCGCGGTATGGGCTGGCAATGGAGTATGCCGGCCGGGGAGAAACAGAGGCGGCGCTGACGGAATTTGGGCAGCTGCTCGCGGATCATCCGGACTACACGGCGGGATATTTTATGGCGGCGCAAGCGCTGGCAAAGGTCGGACGCGCGGCGGAGGCAAAGCAGAAGCTCGTGGACGGGATGGCTTGCGCGAAGAGGACCGGGAATCAGCACGCGGCGGGGGAGATGCAGGCGATGCTGGATGAGATGGAGATGCCGGAGTGACAGGGGACAGGGTACAGGGTGCAGGGTACAGAAAAGCGGATGGCGAACAGCGTACAAGCACTGGAGGGGGGAGACAGGAGACGGGGATCCAGGTTTGTCCCAAAGAAATGCTGCATCGATGCTCAATGTGCAAGACGCGGAGGATGGACGCGGGCATAATGACTCCATCATGAGAATTCCCCTGTTCCCGCTCGACACAGTGCTTTTTCCGGGCACGGCACTGCCGCTGCACATTTTCGAAGAGCGATACCGTGAGATGGTGGGCGAGTGCCTGGCGGAGACTAAGCCATTTGGCGTAGTGCGGGCGAACGGGGATCAGATGGCGATCGTCGGGTGTACGGCGAAGATTGTGCGTGTTGTGGAGCGGTACGCGGACGGCCGGATGGATATTTTGTGCGAGGGCATGGCGC
>Ga0302325_10004396_pt1 | contig 32639 bp, 19 predicted proteins | sample Palsa_T0_2_FD_201948 | JGI IMG/M metagenome (GOLD analysis project Ga0302325, IMG submission 201948) | Peat permafrost microbial communities from Stordalen Mire near Abisko, Sweden - Palsa_T0_2 | ecosystem: Environmental > Terrestrial > Soil > Palsa > Peat permafrost | place: Sweden: Abisko... | reverse complement strand
CGACCGGGCGGTCAGCTCCGCCGGAGCTGACCGGGATCAGGCACTCGCGCGGGCCGAGGAAGCCGAGCAAACTGCCCGGCTGGCCCAGCAGGAAGCCGCCCGCGCCCAGGCAGCCGCCACCGCCGCCCAGGCCGAGACCGGCCGGGTCCGAGCCGACACGGACAAGAGGCTGGCCGACTTCCGCGACGACGCTGCCCGCGACCGCGACGAACTGCGCGCCGACCTGCGAGCCCGCGCCGAACGCGCTGAACAGCAAGCCGACGCTTACCGCGACGAACTCGCCCAGCTCCGCGCCGAGACTAGCCACCCCACCGCGACCACCGTGGCCGGCTAGACCTCGCGCCTCGTCGTGCAGGCCACCTAACCTCAGTCGCGGGCTCTGGCCATACCTCCAAGGCGGTTGACCCTGCTGGACGCTGGAGTCGGCGTCCAGGCCGGAAGCTGCCCGGATCCGAGAGGCTGCACTTGCGCCATGAGAATCTCTCGCCAGCTATCGTGAGCACATTCGTGGCATGCCCTTCCGTTGCGCCAGCGTCACCACAGTGAGCGTGCGTTTTGGCGAAGCCGTTGTTGTGGCTCCATGATCGGCCGACCGTCGCGACGGTCAGTGACCGCGCCTGAAGGGTTACGGTCAGGGCGAGACATGCCGAACGCCGAATCGGAATCTCTATCCATCCGATAGGAATTTGCTACCCGTGCTGCGCAGAATATCCGTTCCAGCGCTACTCACCGTCGGCCTCTCAACCGGCAGATTGTGAGTCCGGCGTCCGAGGGTGCCTGCTTCGACACGCGCAATGGGTACCGGGACCGCTCTGGACGCCTGAATGTGGCCGTCCCGCCCGGTGCTCTCCCTCTATAGTCATCGAAACCTTCGTCGAATGCCTCGTGGCTCAGTTCGTGTAGTTCCTCTATGCTCGCCGCCTTCAGCCCGTCCAGCACGTTGCCAAGCAGCGGCGTCATGCCGGGATAGAGGAAGGCTTCGGTCGTCTCTGGGTCTCCCGCTGCCGCGACGCGCGGATCAAGGCCGTAAGCAGCCACCAGCACCACCAACCGCTCTGCCGTGCTGGGCTGCAGCTGGAGATCTTCAGGACTGAGATCAGAAAGTGGATTTTCAGGTGACGTCATTACGCACAAGCAGTATGGGCAAGCCAGAGCCTCTATTCAATGGCGGATTAGCAGTTCCTGGTGCTAGAGGCTGGCGACCGACAGGTACAGCAGATCGCGCTCGATTGGCTGCACCTATAAAGCACTACCGGATCCGCAGTCGGCATCCGGTCGACAACGAAGAAAATCATTTTCCGGTATACTTATAGAGAACATTTCAAGGCTTCTGCGCTCTATTGGAGAATACTATCGTGACCATTTCTTGTGCCTTCGACTCACTCATTCCACATCCGCAGCCAGGGTGCCCTAGGCTACTTCGAACGGCAAGCTCGACCCCTCGGGAGGAGGCACCATGGCACAGCTAAAGGCAGGCAGCTTCAAGCAGCTCCGTGTCTGGGACGGCGAACACAGCCGGGCCTTCGAGGAGATCTCCTTCCAGCTGCTCACAGGCCGGGTTCCGGCCGGGACGCAGGCGATTCGCACCGGCAACCCGGATGGCGGCGTGGAGTGGTACGTCACCCTGCCGGATGGGACCGAGCACGGCTGGCAGTGCAAGGACGTCGATGGCATCGATGCGCTACTCACGGCCATGACCGAGTCGGTCACCACGGTTGCCGTCGAGCGGCCTGCGCTGCGCGAGCTGACCTTCGTCATCTCCTGGAACCTCGCTACTGGCAAGAACGCCAAAGACCGCAAGTCGCAGCGTCAGAAGTACGACGACAAGGTGGCGACCTGGAAGCGGGACATCGCCGGCGCCGACGAGATCGAGTTCCACCTGGTCCAAGAGAGCAACCTGCTCGACGAGCTGGCCAAGCCCCAGCACCGGGGCCGACAGTGGTTCTGGTGGGACAACCTTGTGCTTGGCCGCGACTGGCTGGTGACGCGCTATAAGGAGCAGTGGGACGCGGCTAGCGATAAGTACCGGCCAGATCTCCAGGTCGACCTCCCGATCCAAGACGATCTGCTGGCACTCGGCTTCGACCAGACGATAGTGGATCACTGCGCCAAGCTGGTCCGGGATGTCATCGACGCGGTTGCCGACCTGCATCTTCGGAAAGACGATGACCAGGCCGCCGCGGCGTTGGATGAGGCCGTGCAGACCGCAGCTGAAGAGCTGCGCATCACCGCGGGCGCGTTCGCCTCGCAAGCGGGTGACCCGGCATCGGCGTTCACTCCCCTGCTTGACCAGATCGCGGCATGCCGACAGCTCATCCGTGACACGGACAAGTACGACTACCAACGGCAAGAGGCGTGGCGCCAACTGGCTGAAGGTGACCCGGCCAAGGGCTCACAACCGCCGGAGCAGGTAAACCGCTATTCCTTGCGCGAGCTTGCTCGCGCCCTTGACGCCCTGACCGATTGGCTGGATTCCTCGGCTGGACAGACCTTCCGGCAGCGAACCTATTTCTTGAACGGACCGGCCGGGTCAGGCAAAACCCACCTCTTCCTCGACGCCACTAAGAAGGCGCTCGACGCCGGGCGACCTGCCGTTTTTCTGGCCGGCATCCGCCTCGGCCAGGGGAATCTCTGGGCATCCGTTACCGACCAGTTGGGGCTCGACCCTGTCGGTGCCGACGTCCTCCTGAGCGCCATGGACGCCGCCGGCGAAGCTGCCGCGCTCACCGGCCGCCGCTTCGTCATCTTCATCGACGCGCTCAACGAAACCGTGCCGCCCGACTTCTGGAACACACAACTCCCGGCCTTGCGTGCCGCCGTGGCCAGATATCCACATGTGGCCCTGGCGGTGTCGTGCCGGGATACCTACCTTGAGTTGGTCCTGGAGGGGAAGGAGGGGGGGCACTACGTCCGGCAATCACATCCCGGATTCGCGGAGCGCGAGGTTGAGGCTACCCAGAAGTACTTCGCGCACTATGGACTGCCCGCGCCCAAGTTCCCGTTGCTCACCCCCGAGTTCACGCTGCCGCTGTTTCTCCGGCTGTACTGCGAGAGTTTTTCTCAGGCAGATGGTGAGCCCGTTCCTGCGGACGGCCACGAAGGTCGCGTGACCATCTTCGAGCGCTACCTGATGACCAAGCTGTCTCGGATCGCTCGACGCTTCCGTCCAGCGGCAACATCCGACTACGAGCTCAACGCCGCAAGACGGTTGGTCAGTACCGTACTGGACGCGCTCCTAGACGAACTCTCCCGGACCGGCCGGGAAAGCATGACCGCTGTGGTTGCTGAGGCCATCGCCTCTACGGCGCTCGGCGACGCGCAGGCTGACGCCCCCAAGCTGCTCGGCCTGCTTCAGGAGGAAGGCGTCCTCACCCGCGAGCAGCTGTATTTGGGCAACGACACGTACGGCGAGGGCGTCCGGATCGTCTTCCAGGCCTTCTCTGATTTCCTGCTCCTCAAGCGGCGGCTGGCCCAGTCAGCTGACCCGCTGAACGATCCTGACGTGAAGACCTGGTTGGCCGACGCGTCGAGCTACGGCATTATCGAGGCCGCCACCGTTCTCTTTCCGGAGGCCTACGGCGTCGAGTTGCCGGATCTACTTGGCCTTACCGTCACCGCCCAGCCGAGCGCTGCGGATGATCGGGCAGCCTGGGATAGATACAACCGGACCTACCGGCTCTACCGCTCGTTGGTAGAGATGCTGCCCTACCGCGCCTCACGGGCGATTACCCAGCGGACGATCGCTCTGCTGAACGACGCGCAGCCTTACTTCAGGCGCAACGAGTTCTACGAAATCCTGTTCATCCTGGCACCGCAACCGGACAACCGACTGAACGGCGAAGGCCTGCATCATTACTTGCTGCAGCGCGGTATGCCAGAGCGGGACAGCGACTTCGGCTTTGCCACCTACTACGAGCTGAGTGAAGGATTCAGCCCGGCGGCCCGCCTGGCCCGCTGGGCGGCCGCTGGCCCGTACCCTGACTACGACCAAAAAGTCATCGAGCTGGCGTGCATACCGCTGTGCTGGCTTCTGTCGTCGCCGAACCGCTTCATGCGCGACTGGGTGACGAAAGCGCTGGTGCAACTGCTCCGCGGTCACCTAGACGTCGTGCACGCGCTCTTCGAGCGCTTCTGGATGGTCGACGACCCATACGTCATCCAGCGTGTCACGGCCATCGCGTACGGTGCCCTGCTCCGCAGTACCCCTACACAGGCGACACAGGCGAAGGCGCTCGCCGAACTGGTCTTGGCCCGTGTGTTCGCCCGTCCGGTACGGCCCGATGAACTGCTGCTCGATGCAGCCCGAGGCATCGCCCGTTGGGCGGTTGCATGCCAACTGCTGCCACCGTCAGCGCTCGATACCGCCAAGCGTCCCTACGGCCTCAAACCGCCGGGACCGCCGCCGACCGAGGCCACACTCGAGGCGAAATATGGCCGCCGTGAAAACGAACCGGACACCGAGAGCTACGGCTCGCTCCGTTTGTCACTGATGTACATGGGGGACTTCGCGCGCTACGTCGTCGAGTCAGGGCTCCATCACTTCTCGCGCTACCGCACTACCCAGGCTTACCCCGAGCAGGACCGCGAGCCGCGGTTCATCCAGTCCAAATGGAGCGCCTTCGTCTCCTCGCTGACCGAGGCGCAGCAGGCGTCACTCGAAGACTGGCTAGAGAATCCGGAGGAGGCCAAGCTCGGCCGCATCGGACTTCTGATATACGGCGCAGAAGATTCGTTGACTGAAGGTCAACTCAAGCTGTTCGACGCCGTGTTCGTATACCCGAAGCGTGTCAACGACGAATATCCGGTAGACGGAGCCAAGCGGTGGATCTTTCGCCGGACGATCAGCCTGGGCTGGACGCCGCAACGCTTCGGCCACCAGGACCGGAGCCTCGAGTACCACAACCAAGGCCGAGAAGCTCACAAGTCCGAGCGCTGGGGCAAGAAGTACCAGTGGATGGCCTACCACGAGCTGCTGGCCCGCGTTGCCGACAACTTCCACCCGTCCCGTCGATTCGACGATGACCAGCCGTATGAGGGGCTTCATCAGATCATCGGCGACCGGGAGATCGATCCCAGTCTGCCGCCAATCGACTTCCATGCCTTCAACGAGCGGCGCGACGCGGATACGGCCGCCTGGCAACCACCGATGATCCAGCTCGCGCAGTGGCCGCCAGTACCACTCGACTTCAAGTCGTACCGAGGCGGCGTTGGACTCTTGGTCGCGGACACCGCGTCCGAACCCACGGTCGCTGACACCCTGTTCGTTCGCGACGCCGACGGCATCCAGTGGGTGGTCCTCGACGGCTTTATGAAGCAGGCCGATCCGCAGGCTTACAAGGGCTGGCGTGGCCTCCAGCAGACCAACGGCCTCGACACGCTCCTCGTGCCGAAGAACACCTCGAAGACGGTCGTTGCAGCGCTGCAGGGCGAATCATCCGACGTAGCCCGGCACCTCGTAGACACGAACGGCCATGTCGATTGCTGCTATGTCGGCGAAGTCGGCCGGAGTGGCCCGTCCTGCTACCACCGCCATGACCAGCTGCGCAACACGCTCATCGGCGACAAGACATTCAGGGCGGTGCCCACCGTCGAGCAGTACATGTGGGAGGGCAGTCTGCTCGACTGCTCTATCGGTGAGAGTGCCAGCACGGTACTGCCCTCGACGTTCATCCAGCGAGCGGCCGGGCTCTCCTTCGACATGCGCGGCCCGAGCTGGCTGGACGCTGACGGCAGGCCGGTGTTCACCTACTACGAGGAGCCCGGCAACGCGAGCCGCGCGCTCCTCGTCAGGGCCGACTTCCTGCAGGGGTTCCTCACCAAGCACAAGCTCGAACTCATCGTGCTGCACTGGTTCGAGCGGATGGAACTGAACGACCGGCACGATGGCAATCACCCGCGAACCTGGGTCACCACCAACGCCCGGCTGACAGCAAGTCTGCGCCTACACGTCGACACGCCAAAGCGAACCGAATACGGCATGGACTAGGGCTTCTTCCTGCGACATACCGTTGTTCCGGCGCTTCTGGAAGGACTAGCGAGCACCATCTTGGCTGAAGCTCAGCCAGTCACCCCCTGTCGCTTCCTGAGCCAGTGTCGTAAACTCGAAAGTGATTGCACCGCGAGCGGTCGGCGTTCGCGGGAAGCAGTTCTCGCGGTTAACTTCGACGGAGTTAGCTGTGAGAAGCAAGGGGAGTGTGCCCGAAGACTCGGTTTGATACAGGGATCTAGAGAGCCGCTGTACAACTTGAGTTCTGAGACCGACGAATTATGGGTGCGCTTACCAGTCTGGGACGTACGAGACCCAGCACTTCGCAGACTTCACCCAGGCAGCTGCCCAGCGGGCGGCGCTCGCCGGGCCGATCTCGGGCTGCGACCAGTGAAGCCCATATTGTTCTCGGCAACGGACAACATCAATCGCCCAGGAACGGCCGAACAGGTGAAGCGGCCCGGCCTTGCCCATAGGTACAGAATGCCCTTATCTGGGCGGCTATCTGCTTGACTGAAACCCGGCCGAAGGGCCATGCATATCGGCGGATCTCGCGCGTCGCATCTCGGTCCGCCGCCACCGTCCGTGACATGAGGGGCACCGCCGTACGCTGGCTAGAGCCGCCAAGGTGAGCATCCCCGGCGCCAGGCTGAGCACGGCGAGGACACCCACTGGATAGGCGTGCTGGCAATCGGGGCTTGCCCTGAGTGACGTTCGGCGCTAATGGCGAACGACGCGTAATGGACAGGTCAGGCCGGTCCAGGTGCCGGACAGCTCGTCGGTGCCGGCATGTTCCATGACGTACGCTGGCTGGTCGCGTACCCCGGTCATCCCGAGCACGCCGGACGGGCCAGGCACCCGGGATGCCGTTGGCTGTCGTCGCGGACACCTTCCGGCGTCCAGGTGCCCCCGGCTACCGTCAATCGGCGGCCTCCCGGTCCGCGTCGCGGTCCGCGTCACGGTCCGCGGCGCGCTGGAGGACTAGCGGGGACGGCGGGATCTCGGGCTTGGGAGGCTGCAAGATCGCGTCTTTACCGCGCCCGGTCCAGGCGGGAAACGCGCGGCCGAGGTCACCGTAATCGGGGTGCTCGGCGGGGATTGTTACGTTCTGCCGGTCCGCCAGCCGGTCGGCGAACGCGCGGTGTCCGGCGGCCAGGTCCTTGATCCACTGGCCCATTTCGGCGGGCGGCTCCTCAGGGGTCAGGGCGAGCTCGGCGCGCTGGGCCGGGGTGAGGGGTTCGGGTTCGGCGGACCGCAGCGGGGGGAACGGCTGGGCGGGGTGGCGGCGGCGTAGTTCGGCGTCGGCGGCGACGGCGAGGTGGCGTTGCTGGCGGGTGGCGTGGTCCCAGTCGGTGCGGTCGGCCATGACGGCGGCGAAGACGGTTTCGCGCTGCCGGTAGGCGTCGTGCAGGGCCTGGTAGCTGCCGGCCAGCGTGGTCTGCTGGTCGGCGTGGTCGTGGTGGCCGCGACGGCGGGCGGCGCCGGCTTCGGCGGTGGCGCGGAGGCTGGCCAGGCGGGCGCGCCAAGCGCTGGCGCGGACCTGGCGGAGCTCATCACCGACCCACCGCGGTGCCCAGGCCGTTTCGATCGGGTAGGTATCGCGCAGGTGCAGCAGCGTCCCGTCCGGCATGCCGCGCACGTCCGGTCCGTCGACCGGGCGCAGGGCGGCGAACGCCTCGTGCCAGGCGGCCCGCAGGTCTGGGGCGGCCGCGACGGGTTCGGGGCCGACCGGGTCGGCCGGGTGATTGTGGCCGGACAGTTCGCGCCAGGCGCCGATGGAGCTGGCTCGCCGCTGCCAGTCCAGCCGGTCCCCCGGGTGCTCCGGCACGGGGCCGAGCGCGGTAACGGCCCAGGGCGGGGCGCTTTCAGCGGCGTGTTCGCCGATCCGGTCCTTGCGGGCGTCCATCAGCGCGGCGATCTGGGCGGCGTAGGCGCGGCGGCCGGGGTCGGTGATGGCAGGGAGCCGCGTGGACCAGGGGCCGGCCGGGAGCGGGACCAGGGAGCTGATCCGGTTCCGGAGGCGTTTGTTGAGGACGCTGGGGATGTCACGGGCTCCGGCCAGGTCCCGTTCGGCGATCGCGGCGGCCACGATGTGCTGGGCGTCGAGCCCGGCGAGTTCGGCGGCGCGCAGGGTCCGCCAGAGCCATCTGGCCTGATGGCCGGGTTCGGTGCGATAGCCGGACGGCAGGGCGCCCAGGAGCAGATCCTGGTAGTGCTGGTGGCGGGCCGGGGTGGTCTCGGCGGTCCAGATGGCGTGCAGGACGGCGAGGTGGTCGGCGTCGGTCAGGGCCTGGTCGCGGGTCTGGGTGGCGGACAGCTGCTCGCCGTCGCGGTCCAGCACGCCGGCCAGCACGGTCAGGGCCTCCCCGGTTGCGGCCGCAGGGCCGGGCTGGTCGCCGGGTGCGGCAGTGAGGCGGTCGTAGCGGGCGAGTTCGGGGGCTGGGCGCGGGCCGGGGACCGGGTCGGCGATCTTGGGGGACGACGTGAACACGTACGCGAGGTTGGCGTCGGTGCCGCGGGTCAGGGCGACGAGGGCGTGCGGGCGGTCTTCGGTGCCGGTGATCACGGTCAGGCCGGTGTGGATGGTGCGGCTCTGCCCGGTGTGGTCGGTGACCGCGTAGCCCAGTTCAGAATTTTTATAGCCGGCGAACAGGAAGTGCCGGTCGGTCCACCGCCGCTGCCCCGTGGCCGGGTCCGCGTCCAGGGCCCGGCGCACGATCAGGCCATCTCGGGTGACGGCTTCGATGCGGAGCAGGTCCCCGTTGGCCAGCGTCCGGCCAGGCTCGCCCGCTTCGATCCGATGGTCGTTCCTGGTGCAGATGATCAGGTCGCCGGGGCTGGCTGTGGTGCCGTCGGCGATGCGGACCGCGGGGCCGTCCTGAACGATGCCCAAGGTCATCAGGTCCTCGCGGATGCGGCGGCACAGTTCGCGGCGCAGCGCGTGGTCCGCGGTCATAAGTAGGGTGTCGGTGCCGCTGGCGGTGAGGGCGACGTAGGCGGCCGCGGCGGCGTCGATCATCTGGTCCGGGTCGCCGCCGTAGATCCGGCTGTGCTGGTCGTACTCGGCCAGCACAGTGGTGTCGCCGTCGCGCAGGCGCAGGCTGGCGGCCTGTTCCCAGGCGGCGCGGAACCGGACCGGCTGGGTGAGCCGGGCGTAGCCGAGGGCGGCCGCGAGCAGGGACATGCCGCCGCCGTTTTCGACGGCCTGGAGCTGGCTGGTGTCCCCGGCCAGGATGATCTTGGCGCCGCGGGCGGCGGCGTAGCCGATCAGGTCGGCCAGGTCCGGGCCGGAGATCATCGAGGCCTCATCGATGACCAGCAGGGTGCCCGGGCCGATCCGGACCGGGCCGCGGGCGCCGCGGCGGCCGGGCAGGTGACCCAGGAACTGGGCGGTATTATAGGACACCGGGACCCCGGCGGCCAGGGTGTTGCGAGCGGACTGGGACGGGGTGATGCCGATCACCGGACCCAGCCCGGCGGCGGCCCAGGCCCGGGCGGCCTCGGCCAGGACGCGCGTCTTGCCGGACCCGGCCGGCGCGTTGAGCACCGAGACCAGCTGGCCGTCGGTCAGGACCGACAGCGCCGCGGCGGCCTGGTCCTCGCGCAGACCGGACTGCGTGCGCGCATCGTGTGTGTCGCGTGCGTGTCCGGTCAGCGCGTCTTCCAGCTGCGCGGGATCCGCGCCGAGCGCGCGCGCGGCGTCCGCGCGGGTCAGGCGCGGCGCGCCGTCGGCGCGGGCACGGGCCAGCATGGTTTCTTCCATGGCCAGCTGCGCGCCGGTGGCGTAGCGCACGCCGCCGTGCCGCTGGTAGATGCTGCGCCCGTCGGCGCGCAGCAAGCCGCGCGTGACCTCGACGGCTTCAGGGGCTTCCAGGCAGGTGACTGGGTCGAACTCGCTGCGCAGGGCGCGGTCGGCGAGGTTCTCGAGCAGCTCGGCGGCCGCGGCCGGGTCCCGGCCGGTCCGGGGCAGGACCCGGCCCAGGTACTTGATGAGATCCGCGCGGGTCCAGGCGCTCTTGTCCTGCTGGGCCAGCGCGACCGCCTTTTGCGCCGCGCGCGCCACCTCCAGCTCCGTGGGGACCGGGCTGTCTGGGCTTCGCGGCTGCGCGGCTGCGCGGCTGCGTGTGTTGTGCCACACCGACGGCGCGACCGACGCGAGCGGGATACCGAGGGTGCGCGCGAGCTTGTCCGCCCAGCCCGCGTGCAGCTGCGTGACATCCAGCGTCTCGGTTTTGGCCGCGCGTGTTCTGAAGTTGGACGCCTGCGCGAGCTGCGCGAGCTCACGTTGGGACGGCTTGCGTCCGTACCGCTGCTCGAACCGCGCGGCGCGCGTGCGCAGGTCCGCGGTGATGGACTCACGGCGCGAGGAGAATACGCGCATCATCTCGCCGCTGATGCCCTTGATCTCAAAACCGTGCCCGTCATCACGCGCGACCCATTCCACGCCGAACCGGGCGGTGAGCGCTTCTTCCAGGTGCTGGGACACGATCGCGGCCACCGCGCCGATGTGCTCGTTGTAACCCAGGGAGTCCGGGGCCCGCCATTTCCCGTCCGTGGCCGTCCTGGCGGTGTGGGCGATCTGGGAGTGAACGTGCAGCTGCATGTCGCCGTCACGGGAGGTGTGCTGCAGCCAGTGCGCCGCCGCCAGATCCGCCTCGTGCCACTGGCCGGTCTCCCGGCCATGGACGCGAGTGTTGTGCGAGCCAGTGCGGGTGTAGCCGGCCTCGCGCTGGAAGTAGCCGAACCCGGCGTGTACGGCCTGCCAGATCATGTCGTCGACTTCGTTGACCAGGGCCGTCCAGTAGCGGTCTCCTTCGGCGTCGCCGGCCTGCCGGGCCAGTCGGGCGTTCTCGCCGAGGGAGGCGTGGAAGATCGAGATCGACTTGGACAGCGAAATCGTCAGGTCGAAGAACAGGGGGCTTTGGCGGGCCTGCCTGGTGGCTTCGGTGCGCAGTTCACGGCGGCGTTCGGCGGTGGCGTGCGGCTCGGCGGCCAGCAGCGCGGCGTACACGTCGGCGGCTTTGCGGCCGTCACCCGGCGGCCGGCCCAGCCGGGTGCCGTCCGGGGCCTGGCGCTTGCCGAACAACAGGTTGTACGGCTCGCGCTCGACCCGCTGGCCGGGCTCGAAGCCGAGGGCCCTGGCGCCGGGTCCCCACCAGCGCCCGGGCGGCTCTCCGCCGCTTTCGCTGGCCTGGATGTAATAGCTGGCCGCGTCCTTGACCGGCCCGCGATCGACATGCTTCCAGATGTAGTCCAGGTCATAGCCCTTGCTCAGCGTCACGACAACTGCCACTAGGCTCGGCGCCTCCGCGGCTCGGGCGCGGCGGAACTGCCCATGCTCATCGGATGATGCATGGGTGTGGAGCCGAGAACGATCATGGGAAGCGGAGAAACGATCACGGCTCAAGGGTGACAAAACGGCCGATCAAGATCAGAAACGAGAAACGCATTAACCGGACATAACGGGCACTGTGTTGTTCGGGCGAAGGCTTCACTGTCCGTGCGAACCCTGCTCCCAAGCGATTTACCGTTCAAATACTCGGCTGTGACCGTCGACACAGCAGCGGCCGGACGAGACGCCCTCGCCCTCGGCGCCGCCGTTCGTCTTGCCGCCGCGGTAGCCACGCGGAGTCTTAGCCCGTCCCGGTTGTAGCAGGTCGGCCGTAGGGGCTGGTCGTTAGCCCCGCCCGGGTTCAGTACCAGCACCCGCCGGTCGTTCCCGACGGTAACGACCCGCCCGCGTCAGCGTTGATGCGCTCAAGCGTGGCCAGTGTGGGTGCGACCGGCGCACTCCACTGTTCCGCAGGAGCGGCGGCCTGACCGGCTGCTTGCAGGATGTTACCGACAGGGCCGGGCGCGCGGCACGCCGACTCGATGCTCGAGGCCTGCCGGGGTGCAACTGTCATGTATGGCGCCGACCTCCAAGTCGTCCGCCAGCGACTCGGCCACAGCAGCCTCCGGACCACTGAGCGCCAGAGAACACACTCTGCCCGACGCCGATAAGACAGCACTGGACGCTTTGGCAAGGATTCGAAGCCGCACGTGACGGATCTGATGCAGCCCGCAGCGCTGCGGGCCGCACCATCAGACAACCGGCCGCCCAGCAACCCTTCACCGCGAATCGATCGCCACCACGAGCACATCCAGCGGCAGATAACCCAAGGCAGGCAGCGCGCTGTCCTAGAGCGGGATTGCCCTCGATCGTCAGCGGTCCGGCCAGCAATCACCCTAGGCTGCCCGGATGAAGATCCGGATCGGATAGTCGAGGCTGTCCTGCATGCTACTTCCCGTGTCCTACATGGCTAGTCGCAGGCCTCAAAGTTCTGCTCTTCTAGAGGTCCAATGGGATCCTTTATGAGCTGGCTCAACGCGATAGCACGACGGTGTGTAGTCAGACCGCTCGTGACGAGCGTTGTTGGGGGGTAGCTCTCGTCACGGTCACTGCCCCCTGCCATTGTGTTACCGTGACAGGCATCGAACACCCGGAATTTACCGTAGACACCGGACTTTTCCGGCAGCTCGGTGAGCTGCTCGTCGGCCGCGATTCCACAGCGCTCGTGGAGCTCATCAAGAACGCCTACGACGCCGACGCTACGCTCGTGCTCCTCCGTGGCGAGCACCTCGACGACCCGGAACACGCGGTCCTGACCGTGGTCGACGATGGCACCGGCATGACGGCGGCCCAGTTTCGCAGCGGCTTCCTTCGGCTAGCTGCACGCGGGAAGACCGAAGGGGAACGGCGCTCACCCGTCTATCAGCGTCGATATACCGGCGAGAAGGGCGTTGGACGCCTGGCAGCCCACAAGCTTGCGGCGCTGCTCGACGTTACGACTATTGCAGCGGTGGACAGCGGCGGATCTCCGCTGGCAACGCAGCTACGAGTTGCAGAGCCAGAGATGGCGGGCACGGAGCTAGCGCAGCTCTTGAAGGGGGCTGACCGTACCTTGGCTATGGCTCAGATCGACTGGGATCTTATAGAGTCGGCTGACACGCTATCCGACGTCCGCGAGGGGCTATTGCTCGAGGCGGGGGCGGCCAGTGAAAGGGCAGCCAGCGGTACTACCTTGATCCTCTCTCGGCTCCGCCATGAGTGGAGATCGTCAGATCTAAGAGATCTCGTCCGACAGCTCAACAACTTCGAAGCGCCACGTGGCCTCGTTAAGGTTATTCCGCGGACAGTGTTGCCGCGACCGCTGCTATTCCCAGAGCCGCTCGTGAGAGATGCCGGTCGCCAGGATCCCGGTATCACGCTCGAGTTTGAAGGCGACTTTGCTGACCCGGCGGAGTTCTGGGGCAATGTCCTTCGGACAGCTGAATGGGTGCTAGAGATTCGCGCTGCGCGGGGCGTCGACATCGAATACTCGATTTCGCCAACCAGGGTAGGTGACGCTGCCAATCCATTCGGTCGGCCCTTGAGCGCCTCGCGACCTCATCCGACGCCAGACAGAGGTCCGTTCTTTGACGCTCGGATTCTTTTGCGTCCTGGACAGATTCCAACGACTGAGGCTAGTTGGACCGAGCTGAATAGTGGAATTCGAGTGTATCTCGAGGGATTTCGCGTCCTTCCGTACGGAGAGCCGCGCAACGACTGGCTTTCTCTCGACTTCGACTACACCAAACGCACGGGAAGGTTCCCAATAGACCCGCTGCTTGGCGGGTCCAGCGACAATCTCGCTGCTCTGCGGAATCTTGCGGCCCGGGACGTCAGCCTCCGTTTGCTGCCCAATCGCGCCTTCTTCGGCGCGGTGTTCCTCACGGAGGCCGGAGCCGGTGGGTTGCGAACGCTGGTCAATCGTGAGGGCTTCGTACCTGACGAGAATTACGAACGCCTAGTAGCCATGGTCAGCGTTGGTGTCCGACTGGTCCAACGTGCAAGAGCGCTGGCTAGCTATAGCCTCAAACAGCGCGAAGAGGCCGATCGGGCCAAGAAACGCGCGGCGGCCGCCGCCTCAGCTTCAGCCTCGACGCAGGGCGAGAGCACTGCGACAGGCCAACAGAGCGAGGAAGAAGTCGACAGTGAAGGTTTCGATGGGCGCGCAGAAGATGAGGAACAGGATAGTGCCAACCCCGAATATGATGAGGAAAGCCGTCAGCCTGACGCTGCGGATACCTCAGATGGATACGGCCGCGAGTGGACAGTGCTCGGGGGAGACGGGACAACCGGTGGCTCTGCGGCGCGCCTTCAGTCTGCGCTAGCGGATCTGTGGGTGATGCTCGGTGGCGAGCCGGACAGCCCAGAGTGGAATGACGCGGCGGCGGATATTAATGCGCCCTCCGTCGCCGAGCTGCGGGGGGCCATACAATTGGTTCAGGCTGCTAGCCAGCTCCTAATTGAAGACACAAGCCTGCTGCGAGTCCTAGCCAGCGTAGGTTCACAATTGGCGGCTTTCACGCACGAACTCTCGCAACTTGTCCCAACAGCTGTCATAGCGGAACAGTCGCTGGCAGCCGTCCCTGGCACTCGTTGGCCGTCCGAGGTCACGCGTGCCCGACGTGCGGTCACAGACCTGCGCCGAGCCATCGAGCGCCAATCTTCATACCTGGTGGACTTGGCCACGACCGAAGGTCGACGAAGGCGAACCCGTCAACCTGTGCGCGAGCGCGTAGACGCAGCGTTCCTGGCCTTCCAAGGGGCAGCTGCCAAACGTGATATTTCGCTTCATAACGACGTAGATGAGAGTTTGCGCACGCCGCCATTGTTCAGGGCGGAACTGCAGGCAGTTCTGACGAATCTCCTAAGCAATGCTATTAAGGCTGCCGGCGCCGGCGGTCGCATTGAGGTCACGGGCGAGGCCCTAGATAGCGGTGTCCGACTGATTGTTCAGAACTCTGGCGTCGCGGTGATTCCTGATGAGGCCGAGGGTTGGTTCAGGCCGTATGCGAGCACAACAACCAATGTTGACCTCGTGCTTGGCCAGGGTATGGGGCTTGGACTCCCAATTACTCGCGACCTTATCGGAGAATATGGAGGCACCGTCCATTTCGTCCAGCCAAGCAATGGATTCTCAACAGCGATCGAAGTGTTGATCCCCGAATGACCACAGAATCCGTAAACCCATATTTGATTGCTGGCTCCGGGCGCGATGCCAAGCCCCACGTCTTGTTTGTTGACGACAACGAGCAAGCAGATCCTGCACAGCTAAGTGCCATGCTGCTGGAGTACGGTGTCGATGCACGGCTCAGACATCCCGAGTCAACAATAAAAACTGATCTCGACTGGGCCAATCTTATAGTAATTGATTACTTCCTTACTTACTGGCCCGAACGCGACGAGACAGAGAGTGTCGCTAGAAAGCCATACGACGGACTAGCCGCGGCAGCATCGATGCGCAGTGCCCTGCTCCCTAGCTTGGCTGAACGTCTTCCCGGAGAAGTGCCTGCGCGTTCCGTCGCATTTGCGCTATGGTCAAGTAATCTAAAGGAAGCTACTTTCGATCTTCCGGAAGTGGTCTTGCCTCATGTCTTCTCTCGGGATAACAACTTGGAATGGGCCTTCCGTCGGAGCGACCTGCTTGATGACCTAGGAATAAAGCAGATAGCTCTATTGGCCCAGGCTGCCACGCGCCTTCCCGGGCAGTGGCCTTCTCGACCGTCCGATGCGGAACGTCAGATGATGGTGATGTTGGGTCTAATTCCCGAATTTGGTTCCAAAGAACAAGTTCAAGATGGGAATTTCTGGCGGGATGATGCACGAGACGACGTCCTTAACTGCCGTCCGCCGATACACGAACTCAGCGAGCGATCGCACGGCCTCGCCTTGCTACGCTGGCTTCTCCACCGTATCTTCCCATATCCCTGCTTCCTTTTGGATGAGCAACAGTTGTGCGCCCGTCTGCGGGTCGATGCACTAGAAGGCGGGACAGCAAGCGGTCCATCGTTGCTCGAGACGCTCTCGCCATATCAGTACATTGGCACGTTGGCCGGTTTCGGCGGCAACCGCTGGTGGCGCTCAGGGGTGGAGGACTGGCTTTTCAACCAGACTGGAGGGCAGCCGGGAAGCCCTATAGCGGTCGCAGAGGTAGCAATTCGTCATGGAGCTGCAGCAAATCGAACTTGGCTCCGGCCCGTAATTGTTCTCAACGGAGACCTTGCTCGCTCGACTGAGTTTGCGGAAGTTGATAGGACCGTCCGGGTACGGCCCGATGATTGGCCTGTGTTCGCTGATGATGCTTTTGCTCTTCAGGATCTTGCAAGAGAGGATCCAACACTCCGGGCACTTGTGCAACCGGCCGACCGGATTCTACTAGCACCTTCCATCGCGGACGATGCCTCATGAGCTTGTTGTTCTCTGTTTCTGATCTTCAAAAAGAATTGACCGCTTTCCGCGAGCTGGCCGCCAATTTGCTTGCTCCGGGCGCAGCAGGTGTGCTAAGTACCGCATCCAGTCAACTTGCAGGAATCGCGAAGAGCAGAAGCGATGCGCCCCCAGTTCGATGGTGCATTCGCCCAGACAATCCGCTCTTGACGATGCCGAGTGTGGGGGCGTACATGCCTGACGACCGCGGTGGCCTGACAGTGCATGGTGAGATCACGTTTGTCTGGGAACTTCAGCCTGTGCGTCCAGGAGGTGACGCTCGTCCTGCGCTCCACGTCCGCCTTAACGGGCTAGCGAGTACCGCGGTTCGTCTCCTAATCGGTGAGCCGGGAGCAGCGAGCGAGCCCGAGGAGTTGGCAGTCTGGAGGATGGAGGTCGCCGATCTTGCGGCGCCAGGAACATTTTTTCACGTGCAGGTCCTTGGCCGTGAGACGGACAGCATGTTTCCGAAAGCCTTGGATATTCCCCGACTGCCGGGAGTTCTTAACAGCCCATTTGCGTGTATGGAGTTTGTCCTCGGTGAGCTATTTCAGAAGAGCTGGGAAAAAATTGCCCAGAAGGAGTCAGCGCCGGGTCGCCAGTGGCGCACCATTCAGGGTCACCGGCACAGCCGCCATCTTGAATGGGCGATGAGGCAAGTCGCAACGACTTCTGGCTCTCCATGGGTCGCATGGAAAGTGGCTAAGCCGCAGGAGACCCTATTTCTGCCTAAATAACTACCGATGGCCTGCCGCTGCCTGGCGTTCTTTCATATCGTAGGCACTTGCAGTGATGGGTGCGTTCCTCTTTTGAGCTAGGATGTTTGCGCAGGCTTGTAGTAGCGAGAGATCCTCGCGGGCTATGCCTAGGCCTGCGGACAGCAAGGCCGAATCACCCATCGCCCGAGCAAGTTCCTCTGACTTTCCGCAGGAATCGAAATCCTCCGTGCTGATCCGCAGGCCCTGGACTACTCGGATTCGTTGTGCTTCTGCAAGCTCGAGCTTAAGTACACCGCCTCCGTAATGTCGGCCGAATAGTTCACTGCAAAGTCGCCCCACAGCGGACCACGTACTTAGCGCCCAGGAACGGGCGAGTTCCGAGTCAACTTGGCCGCGCCATGTAATTTGATGCACTGTATTGGTACTGGCAGCAGCTGCTGCGTTCAGTGCAACGCCTCGTGGGTAGCCTACTGTGTAGGGCAAGAAAGCATCAGGTATGGGAGCACGAACGAGAGACCACCAAGGATCTCGTTGACATTTGCGACGATTCTGATACCCCTTTATTTCTCCATCCTCTATGTAGCACCGGACCTTTGGGCTGGCTATATGGTCCCGAGGTAGAAGTAGCAGACGCCCGCGGCTGCCTGAGCTTACGCTCGCAAGCCCCGTGGAAGATAGTTGTGGACCCGTAAGCCATGAGCTTCGGCTTACCACCGGCACGGTTTTGTTAAAGACGTCTAGCCGCTGTGCAGTGGCCTCCGAAAGCAGGAAGAAATCGTTGGCTCCGGTGACAGTACCGAGCGTTATTCGGGCTACCTCGCTCAATTGGGTGACTTGCGCGTGCTGGAATACCTTAACTAGTAGTTCCCAGCCCTCCTTGGGCAGAGCTGCAGCCTTCCATGAGGCAACTCCCGGAATCGTGGGTTCAGTGATCTTTCCGATTGTCTTACTAACACTGCGCCTAGCAAGTAGTTGCTCGAGGCCGACGAGGTCAGTTACTTCGGCTAGATCAAAGGAAGATGGGCAATCGGTGGCCACCAAGGGTGCTGCACGTGCGTTTGATGCAAGAAGAACGACAGTTTCCTCGGCGGCGTCGTCGAAGATTCGTTCGGCTACGCGCACCAGCAGAACGTCAGTAAAACAACGCCCGACGTAGCGAAGAACTGCCGAGGCGTAATCCGCTTGCAGCACGGCTCCCGGCAGGAGCAGGGCTAGGCGGCCGCCTGGCTTGATGAATCGGCAGGAATGTATGACGAAGTATGCCCAAAGACTTGCGCGGCCGGTAAGGGGCGCACCAACAGTTGCCGTGACAGCCGCGGCGCGTCGTTTCGTCAAGTCCGACATGCGATGATGCCTGACGTATGGCGGATTTCCTACCACAGCCGCTACGAGCGGGAGCTCTTGACCAGGGCTTAGCGACAGGAAGTCTGACGAGAGCAGATTGGCCGCTGGAACACCTTGCGATACCAAATGTGCAGCCCAGTCGGCGGCGGCGCCATCTATATCTGCTCCGTAGAGCATTTTGGTCGGCGAGGGCGTAGATAGCGCCGTCAATTCGTCGAGCGCGACCCTTAGCATGGCGCAGCCGCCGTAACTCGGATCCAGGACAGTGCCAGGCAGACCGTTCAGGGCCCACCGGACCAGGACGCGCGCGTACGGCTCCGGAGAGTAATATGCTCCGATGGTTCTCTTGTGCTCGGAGACGGCCTCCTCCTTCGGGATAGTTCCTCGAGGCTAGTACAAGTGTCCGCCGAGGATGGGGTGGGCAGGGCGGTCATGGTGGTCAGGACCGATTTGGCGGGTCCGGAACGCTCGGTGGACCTGAGCTGCGCCTTGATCCTAGGATCCATGCGGCGGGGCCGACGCGCTACCTCCCGGATAATCTCCGCGGCGACGGGATCGAGCGCCGCATGATCGACTTTCGCCGTCGGAGTAGGAGGCTTACTTGAGGCTACCCACACCCCAAGAGCCCGACCCTGGTAACTCGCGCTGGTCGGTCATCCGGTACGCACTCGACAGCAACGCGCGGACCATCCGACTATGCCTCATCCGGCTCGTGGCGATCGGTCCGCCGGTCGCCGCCACGGTGGTGGAGGTAAGTCTGGATATTCACTTACAAACCCGACAGCCCAGCCATGAACGACATGATGCCACTAGGGTCTGTCATTGTAGAAAGGGCAGGTCAGGCAGGCGGCCGACCACGCCGAGCCTGACCACACCCCGGAGCTTTCAGCAGACCCCAGCGACCGTTATCACTCGCTTATGACGGGGCTCTCGGCCGTCCCGGTCACCGGTGCCGAGTCAGAACAGCGGCTCGCTGCCGGCGCGCTGGGGGGCTCGGAGCGGACGGTTTGGCGGTGGTCTCGGGGATCGGCTCCCGGGCAGAGTGCCCCCCGCCCGCCGCCAGCCTTAGTTCCGCAGCGCGGCAGGCCGCGCTGCGAAACTATCCTCCTTTGGGTGCCCCGTCCCCCGACGCCAGAGTGGCTGAAGCGCTTCGTCATCGAGCTCTACGGCGGGCGGTGCCTCCGCTGCGGCATTGACCGGCCCCTGGAGGTCGCCCACCTGGCACCCTGGCCTGTGGTAAGAGACGACGCCATGCGGCAGCCAGGGCCAAACCAGGAGGGCATGGCCATCTTGCGGTTCCACCAGCCCGAGAACCTGGTGCTGTTGTGCGCCAACTGCCACACCCTGCTGGACGACCCAGCAGTGGCCGAGGTAGATCAGGGACTGATGTTCTACTTGCGTGACCGGGCGACGGCGACCGGACACTTCGGCGAGGTCACACGTTCATTCGTCTGCAAGGAGATGACCGGAAACAGGCGACGGCCCTCGGTCAGCGACGCCGCGCTAGCACCTCTGTTCGATTGGTTGCAGAAGGCCGTCGAGCGCGGCGCACTTCCGGAGCCGCATCGATTCACCGTGCCGTGGGGAAACGGGTTCTTCGAGGTCAACCTTGCGTCTAGCGATCTTGAATACAAGGTCGCACCAGATCCTGCTCTTCCCCTCTGGAACGGAAGGGACTTTGTCAGGCCGTCTCCGCCCCGGTCGCCGTATGGCCACTGACACTGAAGTGCGGCCTCTCACTGAGCATGGGGAGCCCGGGCGGGATCGTGCTCACTGTGGCCGGCGGGATCGTGCTCACCGTGGGGGCCTGGCCGCTCGGCCTTTCCGGCCCGGCGAGCGGCGCGCACCCCTATCAGGAGCTGCACGTATAGTTTTTGAGAGGCACGTTAAACATATATGACTGCACGTAAACTTGACAGAACACACGTCAGACACGTAGCTTGGCGTCACCGAGGCGCACGGGGCGCTTCGCCCTCGCCGAGGAGGCCCCACCAATGATCGAGACTGTGCAGCACCAAGACGAGCTAACGCACCCGCTGGAGATCATTAACGTCAACGAAGTAGACGATGCCGGCGGCGTCCACATCGAGACGCAGATGACGGGCCGGTTTCTCGTTGACCTGCACCGCCGGGGGCTGCTTACCCTGACGGGTAACATCCGGCCGGCGCATATGCAGGAGAAGCTAGCTGGTAAGACCAAGACCAAGGTCAACAAGTGGACCAGTGAGCTGCTCGACAACGACGCCATCATCGGGAACATCTCGGTCCGCCTCGACCCGTCCAAGTCGGAGTACGAGATCTGGTATGACGACGAGAGCGGCCAGACCAATCTGACTATTACCGAGGGGACGCTGGACTGCGCGGTCGACTCGCTCTCGCGCATCAAGGCGATCCTGCAGGCGGCCGACAACCCTCTGGGCAGTTTTAACCTCGATACCCGGTTCCAGGTGCGGATCTGGCTGGTTGATGACGAGACCGCCAAGAAGGTCGCAACGATCTACAACACCCGCGGGGACAAGGTCAACGACTCGACCGCGAAGTACGCCTACTCCGAGACTAAGGAGCAGGAGGTCGCGCGCCGGCTCGTCAACGGCAGCGAGCACCTGGGGCAGGACAACATCGAGGTGCTGTCCAACTCGGTGTCGGCCAGCTCCCACAAGCTGACCGCCTTCAACACCATCAGCCGCGCGCTGGAGACGTCCTGGAAGGGCGGCCCGGTGACGGCGGCCGACGTCGAGGCCCAGTCGAGCTGGCTGATCAGCGCCTGGGACTCGCTGGTTAAGGTCCGCCCCGAGTACGGAAAGGTGTCAACCCCTGCCCGCCAGGCGCAGCGTTCAAAGAACATCGCCTCCACGGCCGTAGTGATCTACGGGCTGATCGGCGCCATGTCGACCATGTACGCCGAGCACATTGACCCGGAGGTGGCGTTCAAGGTGCTCGGCACCGAAGACGGCGGAGGCGACATCTTCGCCTGGGGAAACCCAGTCTGGGCGCGGGCCGGTGTCGTTACGCCGACCGGTTCCGACTCGGGCACCCTGACCACCCGAAACAGCTTTCCTGCCCGCCGTGCGGCCACCCGCGTTCTCCAGGAGGTTATGGGCCTTAGCAGCGAGCCCACCGACTGACCCCCAGGCCTCATACGCGAGGTCCCGCTCCGACGCAAGGGGCCGGACCTCGCGTAGGGCCAGACCAGAACGAGACTCCAGGTAGCGGCGCGAGCCAGGACGGCTGCGCGTCTTCCAGACGGAATGATAATGACCGGTATCACCCTCTGCTGCCTAACAGGTCCAGCATCTGGCGTCAGCCGCGGCCTGCACGTAACAGCACACGCGTGCACCACCCAACACAAGTTCGCCGGAGACGCGCGGTTCTAACATTCTGTCTAACAAGTTGTTAGAATCCAGCTACACGGGATCGTAAAGGATCAGGCCCGGAGGCCGGTTAGGTCGCGGGCGATGATGGTCTTCATGATCTCGCTGGTGCCGCCGCAGATGGCCATGATCAGCGCCGTATAGGGCCGACCCTATTGTAAGCCAGGTTACCTGACGTTGACAGCGGCCAAAATCAGCCAGCGACCAGGTCGCTAGCCCATTCTGCGAGCTGCCAACAGTCGCCGACGCTGGGAGCAGTCTTGTAATTATTCGGGGTCCGCAGCAAGGCATGGCATAGTTTGCCACGGACCCCATATGCTTATTTCAAAATAATGCTGTCTGTCTGGATTGTGTTGATGAAACCTTCCCAGACTGTAAAGGGAAAGGACAGCACTCTTCCCGTGCGGTTCTTGGTGTCCCGGATGAGTACTGCCACGTCGCTGTTGGCGACTTCGACACAGTTATCGCTTTTTGACCATGCGCTGACGCGCCATCTGACATCCATCGGATACGTACTGAGCATGCTTCCTCCCCTGTAAAGATTACTCATGAGAACCTAAATCGTTCCGGTCGTCAGCGGATTGTATCCGCAACTTGGACAAGGAAGTCACGCGTACCTTTTGGGCCGAGCGACAGGTTCCTCATCTCCTCGAAAAGCTCGCGATATAGTACGATCTCGTCAGCTTCGTCACGGCTAAAGCTCACGAGGCGGGCGCCCTCGAAGTACAAGACATCACTATCATCGGTTCCACCGAATTCAAGAATATTGAAATCCTCGATTAGTCCGCGATGGATACCGGCAGAGAATGGCACTATCTCGATCGTGATCTCTGGCCTGTCGGAGATGCTAATTAGTTTTTCTACCTGGGCCTGGCGCAAGTCCTTATCACCCGCTAGCCGGTGAATTATGGCTTCGTCGAGGACGAAGAATAGAAGCGGGGAGCCTGGACGGTCGAGTAGTAGTTGCTGGCGTTTCATTCGAACCTCGACGAGGGCCCTCACTGTCTTCGGGTCCGGGTTAAGCCTATTCCGCTGAGTTATAGCAGTCGCATATTCTTCGGTCTGCAAGAGGCCGGGTATCACCAGAGTGTCATAAGAACGAATGATGGAGGCTGACGTTTCAAATTCGATATAGTGAAAGTAGGTTGGCGGCAACACGGCGCGATATTTGCTCCACCATGTTTGCTTCCTGGCTTCCTTGGCTTGTGCTACGAGCGCCCTAACTCGCGTTGCGTCTTTCACGTTGTAGAGGCGAAGCAGCGCAGTGAGGTCGTTCGTCGAGATACCAACCGCACCAGTCTCGATCCTGATGAGCTTGGACAGTGACCAGTCCATATGCTCCGCGACCGCCTCTTGTGTGAAACCCGCATCGAGGCGTGCTTGCTTCAGCTCAGCCCGCAGACGCCGGCGCTCTACTAGAGGACTTGCACTCACGGTCATGACGATCCCTCGTCCAAGTCAGAACTTCTCGTGGTCCGGGTGTACAGCCCAGAGCAATCAGCTAGTGGCATACGGCAGCTTACACAGTGAGCTGTGCACGTAGCTTAGAGCCCGTCTGCCTGACACGTCTCAGTTCGATCAAGGTCGTTGAAGGCAGCCAGGCGGTGCGCGTCGCGCGGACATGCTTACAGCATTCTGCCAGTAGCAGATAGATCCTTGCTTTCGGCTCATGGCTACATCATACTGGTACTGACATCGCTACTTTCAGTCAGGTGGTGGTCCCGTGGAAGTCATCCTGGGCGTAGTCATGGGCTTCATGACAGGGGTGGTACTAGCCGCAAAGTTTCTACGCCACGAGATCGCTGGGATGGTCGAGCCAAGACTCGAACACATCGAGCAGCAACTGCACAACCTCCGACAGGAGACCAACCTTGACGCGGCGACGCGGTTCGCTGCGCTCAGCAAGCTCCTTGAAGATCGCCATCCACACGACTTACGCGGACAAGCCTGCGGACCGGCCCAATCTCATCCGCGACTGCCGCGAGCGGACTCGCACGCGAGCGGACTCGCACGCGAGCGGGTAGCTACTGCTATCTCCAACTGGGGCGCCAGCGGCCGCCGACGGCCTCTCGCTCCGTGGTCAAAGATAAGGGAACGCTGGCACCCGCACCGCGACTTGGCTTCGGAACGAAGAGGCCGCCTGCACTGCCGAATCTGACCGTGAATATCTATCAAGAGCGGCTGGCCCGGCGTCGGTGCCTGCCGCTCGCCTTGGGAGGCCTCCGCGGCACACGCCGGGCCGCATCCGAGTGTCGGCGCTGATCAGAAACGTACCCTCGGTACGCTCGTGACCAGAGCGCTAAGCACTTTCTTCGGCTTCGATCGTTCACGTCGCCGCCACCGTATGGAGCCCTTCAGGTAGTCGCTATTCGACTCGGTGGCCACTCAAAGGACTTCGCGGCTGCGGCCGAAAACAGAATGGGCCCAGTCATGCAAGTTATCGTCGAACCTGACACCATTGGGCCATGAATCGGGCTTGTACGTGTTGTCGTGGGCGCGCCGCAATCACAGGGCCCGCTTGCCGGGTAGCTAGGCCCCGCTCCAACAGACGCCCCCGACGTCTAGTGTGGGCACCTTGGGCGCTCCCCGCAAATCCCACAGGTGCGGGTGGCAGGGCTTCCCCACAAGAACCCCACGGACGAAACGGCACTATGCGGCACACGGCGACACGACTGCTGGCGTGGCCTCGCTTACCCTTAACAAGCCTTTATGCAGGTGAAGCGGGCTGACGATGGTCATGGCTCCGACTTGGTCCCCGGCGCGACAGACCTCCTGTTAAGCGGAAGGTCGACAGTTTCGATCCTGTCCCTGACCACCAGCAGTTGGTACGACTGACAGGCTGCGGTCACCGAATCTTCGTCAGTTACAGCGACCTCTTTTCGAGGGCGGCCTTCATGTCAATCAGTAAATGCCTGTGCGGGCCGGGCTAGCTTGAGCCGAGTTCCATTCCCATCTGCCGGGCCAGCGCTTTTATGTCGCCGCGTTCCTGATCGGTGGCGGCGATCTTGTCGTAGACCAGCATGGCAGCCAGGTCCTCCAGCGCCAGGCCGTATTCTCCGACGTCGATTACGTGGTGCAGCCATTGGGCCTGATCGGCAGGCAGCCGGTCAGAGAAGGCGATCACCAGGCCGTATAGTCGCCCGGCGAGGTCTTCGTAATACGCCGAGTCATGTACAGGGTCCATACGCTGCCTACCAGTGCGGATCCAGGCTCTTGCCATGACCGCGAGGGCAGTAACCATAGCCGCCCGCCGAGGCGTGCCAGTGCCGGTAGCAATACGGGGCCTCGCAGTCCTGGCAGAACCCTGCGTCGTCATGGAAGCCGGCGCGGTGGATCTGGGCGAAGGACGAAGGAGACCGGAACGCCTGGGCGATCCGGCCGGCCCGGCTGGCGTCGATGGGGTCGCCGTAGCCGTTGCCGGAAGCGACGCCTTGGAACACCAGGTACCACTGTCCCGGCTGGCGTTGCCGCTCGATGCTGTCCTGCACGGTGCGGGGCCACTGCTCCCACTCGGCGGGCAGGCATCCGGGGGCTACCAGCTCGACGCGCGCTGACGGGGTTCGGCAGACCGTGCACGGCGGAGTCACCACCATCGCCTGGGCCATCTGGGCCTGGGCCAGGGCCTCGCGTTCCCGTTCCCAGGCCAGGGCCTGCTCGTCTTCCCCCCGGCGCTGGCGTACCAGGTCCAGGCACACTTCGACGGCTTCCCAGTCCAGCACGCGGTACCCGCCGTCGACTCGGTCCCACATGCCGACGGTACACAGCTCGGCCGCGGTGATCGTGGTCTCGATGGCCAGGCCGTCGAGGTGCTCGAGGTAATCGTCGGGGACGAACCCGGGGTGGCCGCAGAAGGCGGAGTGCACGGTGGCGAGGACCTGCAGGTCGTAGGCCGCTCGTGACATCACGCGTTCCTGGCCGTCGAAAGTCTCGGTGTCCCGCATGAGGATGAAGCTGAGGTGTCCCGGATCTTCCGGGTTGTCCGCGGCCTCGTCGCTGCTCATCGGCGGTCACGGTGGCGGAGGTAGAGACGGTTCATGGCAGGCTCCCTGACTGACGACCCGGCACATGAGTGATTGTGGTGGCCGACGCGTTGGACGCGCAGCCGGGCCGGATTGCCGTAAGCAAACCGTCACAAGCAGCAACTTTCGGGCATCGGTCATGGCCACGGGCCTAGTCGGGATTGCCGCCGTTGAGCGGGACTCCGTAGTAGTGGATCGGCGGGGAACGCTGCCCTCCGACCTCCAAAGGCGCGGATGAGTTCCTCCTCCTCGGCGGGCCGCCGAGAGCACCAGGCGGAATGCCGGATACCGGACTTATCGTGTCGGGCATGACTGATTCACACACCAGATACGACGTCACCGTGACCGTCGCCAGGGATGGCGGCTACGGTCCTGATCCGTCCGGGTTCGCCTCATCCCGGTTGAGGCCCCGGACGGGTCCTCGGCGGTGGCCGTCGCCCTGGCCGTCGTGTCCGAAGCGCTTAGGCGTCCGGCCGTGCCATCCAGCCGCTGAGCAGACCGCTTTGGCCCAGATCATGCGGCGGCTCGTAGAAGACGGTGTCCCGGTGGTCCTGGTCGCTGCACATGCCGCACCGCAGGGTCACATGGCCCATGCCCCGACCTTGCTCGGCTCTTTCTTGTGCCGGGCCGCAGATGCGCGGCATCCAGGAGATTTTCTGCGGCTTGCCGCCGGCAAGCGAATGCCCGAACGGGCAGCGTCTGGGTTTGCGGGCAAACAGCGGAGCAGGCATCCGAAGACCATGCCCTGAGCTGCCGCTTCCAATCACAAGATTTACCTGCGTCGCACGGGCCGGGCGGCTGGCTGACTGGGTTAATGCGGCTCCGGCTGGACCCGCGCCGTCGCGGCGGCCACCTCCCAGCCGGCGGGGTCATCCTGGGCGGCACTGAGGAAGGCGTCCCACGCGATGGCCAGCGCATCGGCCACGTCCGTGGCAACGACGGTGACCGCGACGCTCACCCGGACATAGTCGACGCCCCGACGGAGCTCGGACGCGATCTCCGCCGAGGCGATCGCCGGATCGACGGCATCGGCCAGGGCACGCTCGAAGTCCGCGCGGACCGCTCCCCAGGCACGCCACCCGCCGCGGCGCGGCACGATCAGCCGCACCGCGTAGCGCGTCGTCCACCTGCTGGCCGTCCCCCTCGGCATGCCTTCATGATCACATAACCCCTCTGGCCTGCGAGATTCCGGGAGCAACACATTCCATCGATCGCGGCAGCCAGGTCACCACGGTCATCTCCTTGAGATCTCGGTAGTGCCGCCGGAACCCCGCAGAACTCCTGATGGCGCCACGTCCGCCAGGCTGAGGCCAGCACCACTGCCGCATGACGGGACGCGACGCTGAACAAGACGTCTCCAGTCGGCACGCCACGTCCGTGAGCATCCCGCCGCGGCTGTCTAGCCTTGGCCGCATGAACACGCTGGCTTCCTGGGCCGAGCACCTCGCCCAGGCACTCTTGCAGGAACCCCTCCCCCGCCGCTGGGCACACGTCCAGGGCGTCGCCGCGCAGGCACGGAGCCTGGCACCCGTTCTCGGCGCTGACGCCGATCTGCTGGAAGCCGCCGCATGGCTGCACGACATCGGCTACGCGCCCGACCTTGCTACCACGGGCTTTCACCCCCTGGACGGCGCCCGGTACCTGCGCGACACCCAGCACGCCGGCATCATGCTGTGCCGGCTGGTCGCCCACCACTCCTGCGCCATCATCGAAGCCGAGGAGCGCGGGCTCGCCGATGTCCTGAGCCTGGAGTTCGAGCCCGCGCCGCAGGCGCTTTCCAGCGTGCTGACCTTCTGCGACATGACCACCAGCCCGGACGGCGAACTCGTGCCGGCCGTACAGCGACTCGCCGAGATCCATCACCGCTACGGCCGAGGGCACCTGGTGAGCCGGTCCATCCAGCGCGCTACGCCGATGATCCTCCGCGCAGTCGAGCAGGTCCAAGACAGAGCCGCCCGGAGCACATAGCTCTGCAGACCGGAACAGGGGCAATGCTGTCCCGTCCCGAGCAATCTGAGTTAGCGACGCCTTGATGTTGCAGCGTGGTTCAGTTTGATTGGACGGGTTTGCTGGACCGGATCGTCCCACCGATCTGAGTCATGCGGAGCTTCCGGCGTGCCGGCGGCGTTGGGTCCACAGGGGCCGGTTGGGTAGTTCCCGGTAAGTTCCAGGCATGGTCGGCCGGAGCGGCTCGAACTCGAGGCGGCCTCGATGACTCAGGTCAGCGGGACCAACGAGCTAATGACTCAGATCCAGGACGGCTGACTCAGATCAGATGAGACGGACAAATGTCCGATCCGGATGAATCTGGTCTCCAGTCAGCGCGCTGACCTGTGAAGAGACCAGATTGAGCGAGAATGGGCTACTCGCTGTCTCACTGAATCTGGCGCGCCATGACCGGATCTCGGTGGTTTTCCTGTCGGGCAACGGACCGCCCGCTGTGTATTACTTCACGCGACGCCGGCCTGTTCTTGGTCTTGGCCTTCATCTTTGGGGACAGTAGCGCCCGGCTGTGATCCAGGCGCCGCGAGCGCTGCGGGCTGGATGGTTTCGGGCAGGTTCCAGGGGTGGCCGGGCGGGAGCGGCTCGAGCCTGAGGCGGCGGGTATTCAGTCGCCATTCGAGCAGCGGGTCGTCCCGGTCGCGGCGCCAGCGGGGGTGCGGGCGGTAGTCCCAGGCGTAGTCGGGGGTGACGGTGCGGAGCACCTCGGCGGTGAATTCGTCGTGCCCGGCCCAGCCCGTGCCGAGGATGCGTTCGCGCCAGTACGGGCTGGCGAGCAGCCGGGCCAGGGCGACAGCCTGCGGGTAGGCGGCAGCGTCGAAGGCATGGGGCGCCCATTCGCCGGGGTCGTCCCAGCCGGGGCCGCAGAAGATCTCCATGCGGCGGTCGAAGCCGGGATCGCGCAGCCCGTCCAGGCGCCAGCCGGTGCAGATGTGCTGGGCGTCGCGGAGCGCGCGCCTGACCGGGTCCCGGCCGTGGCGGCGGATCAGCCGCCGGTGCCGCCGGTGCGCGTGCAGGATCTCCGGCTGCCCGGTGAGGTCGGGCTGCTCGCGGTCTTTGCTGATCCAGCGGCGGTGCCGGTAGCACACGACGCCGTCGTGCAGCGCCCACCGGGTGACCGGCTGGCCGGCGGCGCAGGCCCGGCAGGCGGGGAACGCCCATCCGGGCCGGGCGCGCGGCCGGTCGCGCACGTGCAGGCCGGACAGTTCGGCGGCGGTGCAGATCTGCGGCATGGCGTAGCCCAGCAGCCGGCCCGGTATCCCGGTGACGGCGGCGAGCCGGCTGAGCGGCACCGGCGCGTCCTTGCGGTTGCTGCGGGCGAGCAAGGAGCGCAAGGCGGCCGGGTCGATGTGGTTCGGTCCGGCGAGGCGGTGCAAGTAGCTGGTGACCGTCTCGTCGCTGAACGGCGCGGCTACGCGTGGCAGCGGCCGCAGCATGAGCGGCCATTCCATGGTTCAGGCCGCGCCGGATGCGCGGGATTGGGCCGCGTGATCGACCGGGATGCCGTCGAGCAGCTTGCGGGTGATTTCCTCGGTGCCGTCCATGACCGCGGTGAGCGCGGCCGCGCGGACCAGATGGGACAGGCTGCCGATCATCCCGCCGGTGCGCTGATGCAGGTACCCGCTGAGCCGGGGCAGCGTGCCGGGCTGGTGGCGGTGCAGCCGCAACGCGGCATCCAGCGTGGCCAGCAGGCCGGCCCACTCGGCCTGGCACGGGAACGGGCCGGTGCTGATCAGCACGCAGCGGCCGGCGATCTGCTTGCCCCGCACCCCGGTGAACAGCCCGGACCGTTCGACGTCGACGCCGGCGTAGACGAACGTGGCCGGGAGGTGCTCGGTGAAGTACTTCAGGTGGTCGGACATGTCTTCCCCAGCGCTGGTGGCCAGGTTCAGGTTGTGGATCTCATCCACCAGCACCAGATCGGCGCGGGCGTCGATGAGCACCTGGCAGACCGCGTCGGCGATGTCGGTGGTGTTCTGCCCGCGCCGTACCGGCGGCAGGCCCAGGAAACGGGCGAACTCCATCGCCAGTTTCCGCGGCGATCCTTTCGGCGGCGTGGTTACGTAGACCACCGGGATCCGGCCGGTGCCCGGGTAGCGTTCCCGGACCATGAGCTCGTGGGTGCGGCCCAGCTGCTTCAGCGCGGTGCTTTTCCCCGTGGCCGGCAGGCCGGACACGATCAGCCCGCGCCGGGCGGAGATTTCCCGCCGGTTCAGCAAGGTCAGCAGCCGGCCCTGCCGGACCACCTCCCGCACCGTCGAGGTCGCCACCACCACGAGCTCGGAGTGGTAGCTCATCCTTTCCTCGTCATAGGCCGCTCTGCTCCCGGCCGCAAGGCCGGCCCGCGCGGCATCGGGCAGCAAACCGAACGTGGCGGGTGCGGCATCGACGAACTGCCGCCATCCGCTCAAGGTGGTGGTGGGCTCGCGGCACTGGCCGCCAGCCTGCCGTGCCTGGCCGGCTACCACCACCGGCCGGCCTCCTCCCGGGCGTCGAAGACCGCGAGCGGCGCGACGTCGGCGGGCTTGTCCCCGGGCGGTCCGCCCGGCGTCTCCGGGGGCTCGCCGCTGCCGGCCGGAGCGGCCAGAGGGTCAGGCCGGGGCCAGGCGGGCTGCGCGGTGGCCCTGGTGCGGGCGGCGACCCGGCGGTCTTTCGCGCTGGGCTTGCGGGCGGGGCTTCCCGGTTCTCCGGGGCCCTGGCAGGCTCGCTGCAGCAGGACGTCCACGGCCCGGGCGATCTCGTGCCCTGCTGGTTCCCTGCCATCGGCGGCCAGCTGCCGGCGGGCATGGTCCCAGGCCAGCTCGCCGAACGGCGCAGGTGCCGTGGACAGGTGGGTCCAGAAGACGGTGATCCAGCCGCCGTCCCAGTGGTTGCGGACCCAGACCCGGGAAACGTCGTAGGGATCCCGGTGGATCTCCCACAGGTCCTGCTTTGCCCGGATGCCTGAGCGCTGACCGCGGAACGGGTTCAGTTCCCCGCTGTCGTAGACCCGGTGGCTGATCTTGACGCCATAGGCGTTGATCGCCCGCCAGGCCGCGGGCAGCAGCTCGATGTAATCCTCAGCCGACAGTGCGACCGGCACGTACCCGGCCGCGGCGACCAGGGCTGCGTACTTCTCGTTCGGGGTGAACGCCCGCCCTGGCGCGGCCGGGTCACGCAGCCCGTCGTGCGGCCGGTTCTGCCATCCGATGAGCCACTCATCCAGCAGCTCCTGCAGTTCCATCAGCGACCACAGCGGCTCCCTGTCCGCCTCCCGGCCGCGGAACTCGGCTGACCGGCCGAGGTAACCAGAGACGAACTGGGCGAACAGCGAGGCAACGGATTCGAGCGTACGTTCGATATGTGGCTTGTCGGTCGGGGTACGCGGGTGTGCTGGCTGCAAAGTGATGCCGAGCAGCCGGCACGAGGACCGGAAGTTCTGGGAGATGAACGCCTTCCCGTGATCGCACACGATCGTCTCCGGGACGATAACGGGGCGGGCCGCGGCGTGCGCCAGCCGCTGGTCCAGCTCCAGCAGCCGCCGGCAGGGCAGGACCGAGCGGGCCATGCTCAGCGCCTCGGACCAGCCCGGCCGCATCGGCTCCGGGGTCACGGTGCGGGCCAGCAGCAGCGAGGCGTCCACCGACTTGGTCGTGGGACGCAGCACCGCCGCGGTGACCGTGCGGGTCGCCAGGTCCACCATGCCCGTCAGCTCGGCCCGGCCCGCAACGCCGTCATCCAGCAGCACCATGACGTCGAACGGGGTGGAATCGATCTGGACCACCTCACCGGGGCGGCTGGCGGCGAGCTGGCTGAAGGGACGCCCGGGACGGCCGGCCAGCGACTGGCGGGTCCGGGCCGACCCGGTCGTGTGCAAGCCCGCGGTGACCCGCTCGAACAACCGGTAGAACGTGGACCTGGCCGGCATCGGGACCACGTCCTGGCCGTGCTGCCCGGCCAGGATCTGCCGGGTCCGCCACAGGTAGAAGCTGGCCGTCCGGGTCGACCCGCCTGCCTGCTCGCTGATGGCCTGCTGCAGCGCCTCCACCACGCGCTCGTCGATACGGGCCCGGGCCGGCCCGGCCCGGCAGGCACGCCAGTCCACCAGCCCGGCCACGCCGCGGGCCTGATACCGCTGCCGCTTCCGTCTCACCATCCGGGCAGTGACCTTCACCCCCGACGCGGTCAGCTCAGCCGCCTTCGCCTGCTCACGCTGCACCAGCGAGCAGACCGCCAGGTCATACCCGGGCCGGGCCGCCGTCCCCGGCGGCGTATCCGGGACAGAGCCGGTCAGAACCTCGACGATATGCCGCTCCCACCGCAGGGCATCCCGGACCGCGTCCCCGGGAACCCCGCCCAGCGCGGCCGCGGACAGCGGCGGCCGCGTCCGGCCCGCGCCGCCGGTGATCTCAAAACCCTCACTCGCCAGCAGGTGAGCGAGCTGCACCACGCTGGCCGCGCCGTCCGGCCCGGCCAGGCGCACCAAGGTTCCCGACAGCCCGACCACAGTCTGAGCCGCCCCGTCGAACCGCACCCGGGCACCCACCCGCAAGATCCCAGGACGCGACACGCTCACCGGCCCGCGCCCTCTTGCTTCACGCTGACCAGGCTGCCGGGCCCGAGCAGGCCCGCCGTCACGTCGGTGACCAGCACCTGCTTCCACAGCAGGTGATACAGCACCGGCAGGACCGCCACCGGGTCGCCGGCCTCGCGGGCCCCGCCCATCAGCGGCTTCGGCTCCGCGAACACCCCGGCCAGCACACCGGCGATCTCGCCGCGGTAACACCGCCGGTGCCGGTAGCCGGCCAGCCACCGCACGTTCGCCGCCAGCACCGCGCCCGGCCCGGCCGTCCGCCGGAACACCCAGCCGACCTCACCGCAGGCACGCCCGGTCGCGGCGAACGCCTCCGCATCACGCGGCTCGAT
>Ga0302325_10004393_pt1 | contig 32646 bp, 28 predicted proteins | sample Palsa_T0_2_FD_201948 | JGI IMG/M metagenome (GOLD analysis project Ga0302325, IMG submission 201948) | Peat permafrost microbial communities from Stordalen Mire near Abisko, Sweden - Palsa_T0_2 | ecosystem: Environmental > Terrestrial > Soil > Palsa > Peat permafrost | place: Sweden: Abisko... | reverse complement strand
CGTGGCGAAGGGGTTGCTTCTTGAGGCTCTGGACGACTTGCGAAATGCGGCCAGATTGCTAAAGGCGACCGAGTCCAAGTTGTCGGCGCGCATCCACCAAACGCCGCGAGGTAAGGCGCCGAAGCGGACGGGAAGACGCTAGCCATACGTCCCGATCTCACAATTCCGGCACGCGTTTTTGTTTTGCGTAGAAGCGAGCAAAATGACGGCTGAACACATCCGGCGGCTACGCACCAACGACGTGCTGCCCAAGCGCCTGGCGAAGTTGGTGGCGTTTAGATTCCCCGGTCATTAACTCCGGGCGCTCGGGCGTGGTCATCGCGTCGAGCGGTGGGCGCCTTCCGGCCGTATGTTTCAAGGACGGCCTGCCTGTCACCAGCTTACTTCTTAATCAGGGTAGAGCAGCCGGCGGAACATGGGCCGTTCGATAGCCGCGGAGAAATCGGGATCCTGGCGCGCGGCCCGCCGGTTATTAGGCTGTAGATCGATCGCACGCCTCAGATTCTCATAAGCTCCCCGCAGATCTCCAGCCAGGCTTTGGCAGGCGCCCAGGGCGTACAGCACGTGGTCGGCATGGCCGTGTGTCACGTCACGCGCCGCTTACCGCCCGCGTCCAGCCTCGGTCGCTCGGACGTGGTCATCGCGGCGCGGGCGCCGGAACCGGCCGGCTGATGCGTCGTGGGAGGACGCGGCAGGCGACGCGGGCGGCGCGTCGCGCGTGCCATGACCCGGTGGCATGATAAGATGCGAAAAATGAACAACCAAACCTTGATGCGGAGGGTTAGTCGAGCATGGTCTGCGCAGAAAAGATACGCCTGAGAGATGAATATTCTGCCACCGTTAGACGCCTCCGCGCGGCCCTGAAAAACCTCGGCACGAAAACCGGCGACGAATTGGTCAAAGCTCTGACGGCTTCAAAAGCCGCGCGCGCCGAATGCGCCAAAGCACGCCGCGCTCTTGATGAACACAAAGCCCAGCACGAATGCTGAATTGGTTTTGTCGTACGGCAGAACCTTCGGGGCGGCCTCGCGGTCTAGGCAACCGCGTCTGAACCGATTTCGCTCATGCATCGTCTCTGCGCTGCGCGCAACCGGGGCGCAGCCGGGCGAATGCCAAAGGAGAAAATTACGTGCCTGATGTACGGTTGCCCGGCTTCTGGCGTGAGGATCGACATCTAAGCTTCTTCCTCGCATTTCTGGTGCTTATGACTATCGTCGTTCCGATGGTCGGCGAATCGCGCCCTGGGCGAATTGCCATCGACCTGACCTTCGCGCTCATGCTCCTCTCCGGCGCAATCGCGACGGTCAACAGGCGGATGCTCATGTCCCTCATCATTGCGCTCACCATCGTGGAATTCGCGGCGGACCTGATCGTCGAATTCAACCCCTCGTTCAGCCCCAGGGCCTGGGACACTGCCCTCAAGGTGTTTTGCATGGCCATTCTCGTGGTCATGACGCTGAAGCAGACCTTTCTTCTTCCCGGCCCAGTTTCCGTGCACCGGGTCATGGGCGGCATTGCCGCCTACCTGCTGATCGGCGTAACTTGGGCGTTCGGTTACAAACTGCTCCTGGAAATGATTCCGGGCGCCATCCATTTCCAAACGCCGCTGGCCTCCGGAATTGCCACAGGCGAACCCTCCCGTTTGATCTATTTCAGCTTTGAAACCCTTACGACCGTTTCCTACGGTGACGCCTATCCAGTACATCGGATTGCGCGATCGCTGACCACGGCAGAAGCGCTCATCGGGCAACTGTACCCCGCGATCCTGATCGCAACGTTGGTCGGCATGGCGTTGCAGGCGCGGTCCAACCCGGCACCCAAAGACACCGAGTTCAAGCTCTAAGTTATATAGCGGTCGCGGGGGCAAATCGCGCAGCGAAGCCGGCCAACCGATTGCGTCCTCTTGGGTCGGTTCGGGGAAAAATCGTCCCCCTTGTCGACCGACCATGCATCGGGCTGGGCATCGGGCTGGGGCGCCAGGCCTTGCAGCCTTAAGGCTCCGGCGACTCCCGGTGGGAGCGGACCAGACGCGAGGTACTGCCTGTGGCTGGAGTCCGGTCGGGCGCCGGCCCGAGGCCGCGGCGCTCGCGATGGGCTGCGTCGAGTGTGCGGGAAGCCACTGGTGCATCGTGGAAGGGGCGTGACCGCCGACGCGGAAACAGGCGCAGCGAAGAGGTGTTTTAGGTGGGTTGAGATCACCTCCATCGGCGGGTTCCCGCGCATGTGAACATTTCCAGGATCCGTCCCTCACGATCGCACAAAAAATAGTGGAACAGTGACCGACGATCCGCCAGCAATGGGACCGGAACGGCCAGAAAGCTGAGTACTGGTGCCCCCGAGCTCACCAGGCAGGCTGGAACAGGCGCGAACGACCGGCCGTCAGATTGACTTCGCTGAAAGCCATGCCGCCGCAGTCAAACACACTGTAATTACGATTGAAAAAACCATAGGAACGATAAAGAGGTATCTCCAGCTCACAACCGTGATGGCGGCAAAGCAAACAGCGAGAGCCCACCCAGTGACGCGCATGACCGCCAAAGTCCCTGCCGGAAGGCCACCTAGCTGCCACGCTAATACCGCCGCGAATAGATAAAACACGCCGACCGAGAATCCACCCGCGACAAATAGGTCCCAATATGACGGCTGAACCCCTGCACGTCAAAGTGAATTGACCGCATTGAGCCAAGAAGCGTATCAACTCCCCAGGCGGGATCGGACTGGCGAAAACCAAGCGTATGTCCGACTGCAAAAAGCAGCAGAAGAACAACTGCGATTCGGTAAAATAGAGAAGCCTTCATCTCTTGCCTCCAAAAGATAACGGCGGCAGTCTACCACAATGCCCACCCCGCGTCGTTTCATCTACTCATAAACGGAGTCGAGCCGCCGGACTGGTCATTTGGTCATCGGCAACGGCCCACGCGACGAATGGGTCAGCGCTTTACCGCCAGGACAATCTTTGCAATTTGGCTGCGTGCTTGAAAGGTATTTTTCTAAAGCCAGGAATTTATACGGTTCGATGGGTAGGCGAAAATTTCAGATCGCCAGAGTTGACGTTCAGAGTGGTTCTCCGGAATCGCTGAATTGTCTTAAGCGGAGACCGTCACCCGAGCATTCTGGGCAAGCCGCCTTTGAACGTGCTTTAAAGCATTGCTGTGTCTATTGAGTGCCACTTTTGACTGTCTATTTTTATGTGACCATAGGAGTGGGAGAGGAACCACATGCCAATATCCAAACTGAATACCACCATCATCGAAGCTGCCATCGTTGGATTTGAACACCAAAAGACACAGATCGACATTCAGGTCGCCGAGCTCCGGGCTATGCTCACCGGCTCCGCACGGACCGCTACGACACCAGAAGCACGTACTGGAAAGCGCAAGAAATTCAGCGCTGCCTCAAGGCGAAAGATGGCCGAAGCTCAGCGTTTGCGATGGTCCAAGATAAAGGGCGAGTCTCAACAGCCAGCACCCGCCCCGGCAGAAGTACCAAGGCCCAAGCGGAAGCTCTCGGCGGCGGCAAAGGCAAAACTGGCTGCAAATCTGAAGAAGGCCAGAGCAGCTAAGGCGGCAAAGGCGAAGTCGGTGGTAACGAAGAAGACTGCACCCGCCCCTGCACAAGCACAGAAGCCGAAGCGCAAACTCAGTGCCGCTGGTAGGGCCGCAATCATCGCTGCGACGAAGAAGATGTGGGCTGCGAAACGGGCTGCTGCGAAAAAGGCGTAGTCGAGATCCGGCAAAAAAGGCTGCGGGCCGGTTACAAAGGTGGAGATAATGAAAACAAATAAGGCTCTGAAGCGGCTCACCCATGTTGAAGAGTTGCTGTCGGACGTGATGGAGCGGTATTCAGACGGTGCGCACGACATCCAACAACGGCTTCTCGATGCGAAGGCTGCGGTCGGTCGGGCGAAAGACGGTCTGAAATTGCAGGCATCCTCCGAGAAGACGAGCGCCCCGGAGAAGGCCGCTACCAGGAAGGCCGCGGTGAAAGTGCCGCCGGCGAAGGCGACCAAGAAACACGTCCCGACAAAACAGGATTATGAAGGCTAGACTCGCCGCCAGCCAGTCGGGTGACGTCGGCACGGGCTGAATCCACACCAGCAGCAAGAGGCGATCCCCAATTGCGACGTTTGCCTGTTAACCCCTCCAGCCGGCATGGCACAGAAAGGTCTTGATCCTTGTATGCGGCTCGCCGCGTATTGTGTCCATCCACCCGCTGCTGGCGCCGGAACCGGCCGTCGGCATCGGGCGCGCGACGAGCCAGCCATACCCTTGGGCTCTGGCTGCGCCGGTCCGAGGTCGCGGGGCGTCCGATGGGCCACGTCGAGCGGCGGGATGGCCGGTGGCGCGTCGCGTAAGGGGCAGGGCCGCCGGCATCGGGCTGCGCCCCACCAAAGTTACGGAATGACCAGTTCTTGCCCAACGCTGAGGAGATTCGGGTTCGGACCAATCACTGCCCGATTAGCCGCATAGATCTTCGTCCAAAGTGCGGGATCGCCATACTGCCGCTGGGCGATCTTCGAGAGGGAATCGCCTGCAACCACCCGGTAGGTTTTCGACGTCGCCGCGGACGCCGCCGGAAGAGCTGCAGGAGGCGGCGGCGCGGATGCAATCTTGATTAGCGGAAGTTTCGGTAATGGGTACAACGCATGGGGCCCCACCACCGTCCTTGGCTTGACTGGTTCCCAGACGTAATCCCAATCCACGATGCTGCCGTCGAGAGAACACATAGTCTTGCACTGCGGTCGATTACCGGGCCCGGACGGCGTCGCCGTCGGGCCGCCGTTGAAGGTCGCGCGGAACCACGCCAGCGGCAACGTCGCGTCCTCCGGATGCGGTCCAAAGGCCTTATAAGCTTGAATGAGCTTCTCCGCCAACTGCTGTGCCAGTGCGAACTTCACGGGGAATCTGTCCTTGCAAAGGCGCACCATAATTCCAAACGTCCCGTAGTTGACGGTTCCATTGAGCCAGCACTCGCCTCCTGCCTGAACCGAGTCGGAGCACGTGCTTGGATCTTCATGAACGTCGTCGAAAGCCGATGCACTGGGGTTTTTGGACGTCGGAATCGCACACGGGCATCCCACCACTGCGGCACTGCGCAGCCATGCCGACTGCCCTTGGAACAGTGGCAGCACATCCCAACTATTAATGTCCGCTGCGCTCCGGATAAACGTCCTGGTATCGGTCCCTGGCGTCCATTTCGGCATCTTCACCGGGAACAGGAGCGCCCTGCAGGCCAGTTCTTGATGCGCTTCGTCCCAGACCTTGAAATCGGCCTGGATCTGCGACAGGATCGCGCTGAACTGTTTGGTTACGTCCGGTCCGCAAATGCCCGGCGGACCGCCGGGTTGCGCCATGCCCCCGTCAGGGGCCGAATCTGGCTGGCGCTCCGCCCGTTGGATTGTCAAAGCTGTGGATTCCAGCCTGCCACGAACAAGGGTTGGAACAGGCAGTTCCTCCGGCCAACGTTGGCGTCGTAGCGCATGTGCGGCCGACACAATTATGCTGGCGCAACGCGCTTCCTCCTCCAAACCATCGTTGGAATCTGCCAGCCCCAAGCCATCACCGTCCATGCCGATGAGGCAGCTCTGCTGGATCACATGAGCCAGTTCGTGCGCCAGTAGTCGCAATCCACCAGATTCATGCGGGGCATATTGGTCCGCGTCGAAGATGATATGTGAGCCCACCGTATAAGCTTGCGCATTCAGGGTCCGCGCGGTCTTTGCCGCACTTTCATCGGTATGTACTCGAACTTGGCTGAAGTCGCTGCCGAAATGCGACTCCATCGCCGTCCGAAGCTCGTGATTGAGCGGCTCGCCCGGCCCGTTCAGCACTTCCCGAACCAGTCCTTCGACGTGCGTATCCAAGCGCGTAATGCCGCAGCTCAAATCCAACGTCGGTTGGCCGCGCTTCCGATTACCGTCTGCTTGGGGTACGCCTGGCACCGGCGCCCCAGCGTGAATCAAACCGTGGTCGAGCATGTATTACCTCCAATCGGAATGGTTACCGCCTATTTACAAGTGAGCCAGGGCCCAGTTCTTTTGCCTTCTACACCGTGCTTTGGGCCAGAAGAAGAGTAAGTGTGGAATCCGCAAATGAATGCGCATGCGATTGCCAGAACCACCGCTGAGTCGGCCTCCCGCAGCCGCATCCTTGTGATAATCGTGTCTGCGGCGAAGATGTGCGAATCGGAGCGATCCACGCCCCAATGCCGGACGCCGTCGAACGCGCCCGGCGGGTTGGGGAAACCGCTAACTTCGCGGCTGTCGTGATTGAGTTGTTTGCATCGTGACATCCCGTATGGGTCCTCCCATTGGCTTACCGTGGCGGGCCTGCGCGCGCGTCAGATCACCCTCGCGGCGGTAAACCGTTGCCGTGCGATCCAGACGCCCGGATCGCTCGGGCTAGGCTTCTAATCAATAGTGGCCCGTTCGCTCAATTCGTTACATCAGTTTGTTCGATTAACATACGAAGCGTCGTAGCGCGCGAAACGCGAGCCAAGCTCCTGGACTACGGCCGCGGGGCTTCACGATGGGCCGCGCCGAGTGTGCGGGATGGCCGGTAGTGCAGCGTGGAAGGGCGCGGTCTGCCGACGCGGGCGGCGCGGGCGGCGTGCAACGGCTCGCGAACGTCCGGCGCCAGTCGCTTGGGCGGGCTCACTTCGAGCGGCGGGCGCTCGCGTTTTGCACGAACGCCCTGGCCTCAGACAGTGTCTGGGCGTTAGTCATCGCTTCGGGCATCCTGTGGGTCGGTCACTGTCGTTCTTTGAAACCCGGCAGTCCGGTCGCCGGATTCACATTCAGCGGCACAGCCTCGAAGCCATCAAAATCCGGCGCTGCCATGGTGAACCGATAGCCGTGCCGTCCGTCGAAAAGGTACATGGTATGGCTGGAACCACCGTCAAACCGGTCGGTGTGGACCAGCGCCTTGCAGATCGTCTCGTATCCGTCGAACCGGGTGAACTTGCCGGTTAGGTACAGGGGTGGCTGGTTTGGTCCAGATCGTCCGCATCGACTTCCACTCGGCGCGAAACTGAGTAGCACCGGTTATTTGGATCACAACCGTGTGCTTGACCATAACGGAACGGTAGCGCGGGCCGGCGGCGAAGTCGATCCACCTGCGCTGCGACGGACAACGCGCGGCGGCGCCGGAACCGGCCGCCGGCATCAAGCTGCGGGATGCGCCGCCAGAGTCCTGCGCCGCGGGCTGCGCCGGTCCGAGGCCGCATCGCTCGCGATGGGCCACGGCGCGCGGCGGGACGGCCCGTGGGGCGTCGTGGAAGGGGCGCGGGCGCTGGGGGTGTGGCGGGTCACGCGCGGTCTACGGCCCGCACGCCTCCAGCGCGTATAACTGACCGGCCGGAGGTCCGGGACGGGCAGCAGCTACTGGCGGACGTTGACGCGCAAGGCGAACTCATCTTCGCACCCGCGCAAGGAGATCGCGGCGCGCAGTGCCGCCCCGCAAAAACTAACTGCGAGCGCGCGACTTTAAAGCGTCGATTGCAGTGTACCCCACTGCCACCAGAGTGAGTACCGCGCAAAGGTAAGTCAACGTCAACCGGCACACCACCACCAGTGAGGCCGGCAGTACTTCGACCGTGCCCGCCAGCACAATCAGCAGCAGTGCCATCGACAAACCGACTACGCTCCAGATAAGGGCGCCCTCAAAGACGCGCCTGGCAGGCGTGCCGTTGGAACTCTCCTCGTGAGACGGCATTGAATTATCCTGAGACATTTGTTTTATTTGCCCCCAAACTAACATTAGTTGTTGCCTATAAGGCCGGATCGACACTTCGCCGCCAACTTTCATGGTGGCAGGAATAGTCAAGGATCGCAAGGCATCTTTAGTTATCGTGGGACAGGCATTCAGCCGGTTACTGGAGATCGTCCCTTTTGCGCGTGAGGTTAGGTTGGCAGTCTGCGGCGGACTGGTAGTCCGCCTCCTGGTGCGCGAATTTCCCTCTACACTACACCGGCCGATGCGGACTCTGTACTGCGCGGCCGATACCGGGAAGAACAATCTCGTGAACGCGAGCCTAGGCGGAGACAAAACGCATTTAGCATATATCGCTGTTATCGCTGTGGGTTCTCACCGCCCAGATGGATGACAGGTGTGCAAGCGGGTGGCGGAATTGGCCGCCGGCATCGGGCTGCGCGAAGCGCCGGCGGGCTTCTGGGCTGCAGTTCGGCCGAGGCCGCGGCGCTCACGATGGGCCACGTCCAGTGGCGGGTTGGCGCGGTGGTGCACCGTGGGAGGGGGCACGGCAGCCAGCGCGGACGGCGTATCGCGCGGCGTACGGCTGCACGTCAACGCCGCTCGCGTCGCCCATCCGCACGCCGGCGGGCGCGGCGACGGACACGGGCGGCGGGTGCCGGAACCGGCCGCTGGTCCTTAACACCACCCGCCGGGCCGGATTCTCGTCAGTTGACGCGCCATCCCGAAAGTGCCCCTGGCGAGGTCGAGACGTGTCCACACCGGGTGGCAAGAGTTCGAAACGTGTCCAGTGTGGGGAGCCACAGAAAACTGAAGCATAAAATCTGAGCCTCCCGAGCCGCCCCAACACTCGAACTCGGTGTCGGCTACGATCAGGAGGCTATCTTGAGGGGTCTTGGCCGGTGAGCAGGGCTGGTTCGAGTCCTACTTGGGGAGCCAAGCTTTCCTCCGTCGATAGCATGTGGTTTACGCAAAGCCGAACTGCTAAGTTCTGTCTTTTCAGGCTCGAATCGTCAGTGGGCGCTGGCCGGTCGGGCTCGACTCTTTCACATTGGACTCGGACTCCGAAGCTCCGCTGCCATCCGCGCGGCCGCTCAGGTGCGCGGATACTCCCTCATCCCGATTGCCGGGAACCTGGGCAGGGCAATGTGATGGGCTGCTGAAAGGCAACGCTGCGGGTGCGCGATATCTGGAACAGCGATCAACCTTACGCGCGATGGGTTAGCGCGCTTCAGCGGGGTGTTCGGCTTCTTGACTCGCGGATAATCCCTTCGTAAGTTTGGTTGGCTACCCGGAAGTTGCGGAGGGCGTTAAAAGTCCATCCCGCGGTAGTTCGAGATACGCTCCGGCAGGCGCCCAGTCTGGATGACGTAGCCGATTCCACTTAGCTGCTCTTGCGAACAAAGCCGTCGTCCGGTTTGACTGGAGCGCGGCTCAGGCCGCAAAGGTTGGAAGCGCGTCCAAGGTGGGGAGCCACACAAAACTGCAGCATAAAGTCTGAGCCTCGCGAGCCGCCCCAGTCCAATACTCAAACTCAGCCGGGCGCTTGCCCTCTGTTTTGACTCATCTCTTTGCGAGAAGTTTTTCATATTCTTCGTGGGTCCCAGCCCAGAACCATACGATCTCGTCAGGCGATCTCCGGACTCCCACCGCGCGGTAATCCCGGCTGATTCGAACGGAAACCAGGCGATCCGTACCATGAATCTGCTTGAAGCCCAGACCTGGGTGACGAGGGTTCTCCATGAACCTGCGATACGCGGCGCGGGCTTGACGACGAACATCATCGGGGAATGCGGCCAATAGCTTCCGAAAGCCCGAGGTGATGTGCGAATTCACAACTGGTCCGGATCGAGCGGCGTCGTCTGACCATGGTCATGCTCCTCTAGAGCCCGGTCCGCCAGTCGTTCCAGAGCGCTGCCCGGCCTCCCAAAGAGCGCATCCCACGTGTGCTCTGTCTCAATTTGCTCGAGCAGCCATGCACCAATAGCTTCCTGCTCACTATCGGGCAGCTTAGATGCCTCCAAAATCGCCTTTTCAAGCAGCCTTCCCATCGCAATTAATTTTAGCATCCGATCAAGTCCAGGGCGGATCGTCGGCGGCTCCCGGAGTTGGCCAGAGGTGACTTGATGGACGCTCGCCTCGGGCCGTTCGAGATGCATCTCGCCGACGCACCCAGTCTGGGACGCCGAAAAAACTCGAAAACCTTTCAGACTGGGGAGGCACTTTCCGGCCGCTTTCGGCCTTGGACCTTCATTGGACTGCGCGCTTCAGCGCGACGACCCCCGAGGATTCGAACTCAACTCCCCCTGACGCGCCGTGCCGACGATCCTAAAGTATTCGCACGAACTCTTCCACCGTGAGTCCGGCCTCTCGAATCACCGCTCGAAGGGTTCCTTTGGCCAATTCCTTACGGTTGGGAACTGGGAGGCGTCTGTGCGGGGGGGCGGCGTGCCGGAGAATCATGTGGTTGCCGTGCTGCTCGTCGAACTCGTAGCCAACTTTTCAGAATGCCCTGACCGCCTCGCTGCCGGAAACCACCGGCAACTTCATCCGCCGGCTGCCTCAATGACCTCTTCGAGAATGCTCGGAGGCACTGGTTCCCCATGCTTCTTCAGGCTCTTCAGATAACCCTCGATGGCCTCGCGGATGTTTTCAGTAGCTTCGGAGCGCGTTCGGCCCTGTGAAACACACCCACGCAAAGTAGGACAGGTGGCAGACTGGGGAGCCAGGTCTTTGCGCCGTTGAAAAGCGCTGGATTATTTGCGACCCGGACGTCAAGCTGGAGCGCTCAGCCGGATTCGGATTCACAGAAGTCCGCTGTGAGGATAGCAAGAATTTGCCGGCGCAGCTCAGGAACGTCGGCGGCGGCGGCATTCCACAGTATCTGCCAATCGAGGTCAAAGTATGCATGGACGATCCTGTTCCGCACCGAGATTATCTGCCGCCACGGCACCTCCGGGTGGCGGTGGATGATGCAATATGGCAGCGGACAAGACCTCATTCTTGAGGAACGATTGTTCGTCAGTTGCCGCTACGATAGCTTCAATCTTGCGGCAGGCCATTGCAGGCCATAAGAATGTCCTTCAGGAACGAAGGTTCATGCCGCATAAATGACCCGAAGGTCTCTGAGAACTTCGGAGCGAACCCACGGCTTCAGTCCGCGCTTGGTAACCAGATCGACCCTGCGCCGAGCTAGATGCGACAGTTCCTCGGCCAGCAGTTCAAACCCGATCATACCAACGCGTGCTTCAGGCTTGAACTCGACCATGATGTCGATGTCGCTATCCGGACCCATCTCGCCGCGCGTGGCGGACCCAAACAAAGAAAGCTCGCTAACACCATAACGGCGGCACACCTCTGCGAGCGACGCGCCGTCGACCAGGGTACTTCCGAGTTCCAGCGTTTGGCCCATGGATCGATCCAGTCTCCATTATGCCGCAACGAGCCGGAGATCAAGTGGCCCAGCCGGGTGCGCGGATTCGAGATTAATCGGGCCTGGGTGCCCAGACTGGATGGGCAGACGACATCCGCTCAGATCGCCCAGCTTGGTCTGGCGTTTGCATCCACGCAAAAGTGACGCACGAACTAGTAGGGGCTGATGGGCGTCAACTCAGAGTCGATGGGCACAGAGAAGTCCTTCTGCGGACAGGCGAGCAGCCAGTCAATGGCGCCCTCGTTCCGCGGAACCGCACGCCGCACGAGTCGGTAATCCCCACGATCGATTCGCTCGACATCGATTCGCTCGACGTCGAATCCCTGCCCCGGTTCGACACGGTCCATTCGCCGGAATTCTGCCGGCAGAGCAGAACAATCTGGCCCTTGGAAGATACGGTAGTCTTCACCAAGGTAAGATATCGTCCTACCGTGCCACCGTCAAGCAATTTAACCCGGAGAATTCCGGCAGGTATCGGTGGCTGGGAACCTCGGGTCCACGCTGTCGGTAAGACGACCAGCGGAGAATAATCGCCCTTTCGCCCACGGATCATGGTGGGGCAGCGCGCGGTGCGCTGCCCCACAACAAGTCACTTCACCACGCGCGCTGCCGGCGGCGCCGGAGCGCTCAAATGAGTTACAGGACCCGCCCCGCCGGGCCCGAGAGCCGGGCCGCCCGGCGGCGGAGGATGGACACCCGCCGGCATACCCATCGGCGCTGCATTCGCCTTACTCGAAGGTCCCCGATCGATCTTGCCGGTCATATCGGCCAGCCGGATATTTTCGAATCCCTTCCGCCGCGCCATGATCCGGTAATCGAAACCAACATTGGTGGTCCCTCCACCCAACTCATGTACCTCGAAGGAAGTGGGCGTGGTCTGGCCGACATACAATCCCTTGCAATCGCCGCGCGGCGTCAGGAACACGTGGTAATCCATGGACGTGTTCACGGTCTGGGCGAACTCCGCTTCCAGTTGCACGACTGTCGCGCCGTTCCGTAGTTGGCCGGAGCCGGCGTCCTCCATCCAGCTTTCCGCGGCTTGCACGCCATATAGCGCGACGTCGCGGGTGTTCTCCAACACCGCATGCCCGCCCACCGATCCGCTGCATTGCAAATTGCCGTTGGCGAAAATGTCGCAGTAGCCACCGTAATGCGGGCTGTACGTGGCGAGCACGACTGCGGAGCTATTGGTGGTCGCATCGTTTTCCGCGTAGAGGGTGGCGGAACTTGTGGCAGCGCCGTAGGCGGCCACGGCTGTTGTGTAGTCCGACGTGCCCACGATTCCAAAGCCCGCCTGACTGTCTCCCCAAACCCCGGGAGGCCCAATCGCCGTCGGATTATGGCTGCCTCCTTCTGCACTGGCGGTAACCCCTATGCCGCGGACCCCGACCCCCGTCGGGCTATAAATGGTGCCGTACACGCCGATGGTGGAGCCACTGGTCGCGGTGTCTATGCCATATACCCCCACCCCCGATGTACTCACACTGGTGCCCTCGACGCCATAAGCGTACCCGGTCGTCGCCGTGGCGTAACCGTACACGCCGTATCCCGATGTGCTCGCGCTGTAACCCGACACACCGGAATTGCTGCCGCTGGTCGCGGTTTCCGAACCATAAACGGCCGCGCCCGATGTACTCGCACTGTAGCCGCCAACGCCCGCCGTGCCGCCGCTGGTCGCGGTGGCCGAACCGTACACGCCGTATCCCGATGTGCTCGCGCTCAAGCCCGTGACGCCGGAAGCAGTGCCGCTGGTGGCGGTGGCCGAACCCCACACACCGGCCCCCGATGTGCTCGCGCTAGTGCCGGCGACGCCATCGGTGGAACCCGTGGCCGAGGTGGCGTAGCCTGCCACACCAGCCCCGGAGGTTCCCGGAGCGCTGCCATATACCCCAATTCCAATGTCCGCGCTGTTGGTTTCACCTACCACGCCATAGCTGGCGCCGCTGGTCGCCAGGGCTTGGCCCCACACGCCAGTTCCGGTACTGCTGGAAGCGCCGCCATACACCCCGATAGTATTGCCGCTGGCCGAACCGTTGACTCCCTTCACGGCAACTCCCGTGCTGGTGTTGGTGGCGCCCACCACACCGTAGGCCGCGCCGCTACCCTCCACGCCAACGCCCCCGGAGCCGTTGCCGACGCCAGCCAAAGCTACCGCGTCGGCCACATGCGTGGCGACTTCCAGGCTTGCCGTGGGCGAGGTGGTGCCGACCCCAAGCAGATTCCCGCTGCTTTGGTACAGCACCGACGTGCCCAAGGTCGTGCTATTCGTCCATAGTGGAACGTAACTCGCCGTACCAGTCCCGCTGAGATTGGGCTTGGCGGCCCCTGCGGTCGACGCGTTGCCGGCTTGCGGAACAATCCCGCCGGCGGGCGCCGCCCCCTCGCGATTGGACGCACCCGCCAAGGCGTAAGCCGACGCCGGCAGCCCGCCCAATGTCTCGGCATCCACGGCTTTCAGCGCATACGGCACGCTCACCAACAGCGTGCGCGGTTGCTCGGCTTCGCCTTCCGCCTGCACACCCAACCAACGCCCTTGCCCGGAGGCGAACACTTCAGCGGGTATCCCCTCATTGCGGGTGGACCCCAGCATCACGGTGTAGCGGCCAGTGGCATCCGCCTGCACGTTTTGGGTTTCCATCCATACGGAACTGCCGCCGCGCTGCTCTTCGTAGACGGAGAACGTCACACCCTGCACCCCGGTCAGCGGTTTCCCCGCGCTGCCCGTCAATGTGCCGCTGAACTTGACCAGCCGCGGCACCACCGTCGCGGTTTTCGCGGCCGGCTGGGCAAAAACCCCTAGCGGGCAACCCACCAGCAATGCCGCACAAACCCAATCCCCAACACGTTTCATAATTTCGCCATCCCCCTCGTGAGTGATAGGCGGCCTTCCCGCCTATTCAATACGGCGCAGTCTGCCGCAAAAGTCCTTCATTTAAAATCGCAGAGGGCTTTTCCAGGGGATTGCCCGGTTAACCAAAGAGAGTACTGAATTCATACCCCTTGGCCGTTCTCCCGCGCGCCATTTCACATATAATTCTTAATATGCTGCGCGTAGTAGTGACGTTATTTCTATGCGTCCTGGGATGCTATCCCATGTCACCGGTGGAATCGCACCTGGACCAGAAACTCAAGTCCTGGCAAAGGCGCCTCGGGATGGACGACTGGCGCTTGACCGTCCGGCTGGTCAGGATGAAGGACTTGGACAAGAATACCTGGGGCAACGCCGCGTGGGATCCCAACGGCAAAACTGGCACCATCAGCGTGCTCGACCCCGCGGACTACAACCTCAAAGGCGGCGAGCTCCGCTTGGACATGGAGTGCACCATCGTGCACGAGCTGGTACACATCCAGGTGTCGCCCTTTGACGCGCCGGACGAGAACCTGCGCGAGGATGTGGTCAACCGCATCATGACCGCGCTCCTCAACCGTCCCTGTCCGAATTAGTCTACTGTACGACGGTAAAACGCACGTCGCGTGCCGGCCCAGGTCGTTCTGCACCACCAACATCCACGGACCTTCCGTCAGGCCGCCCGCAGCACTATAGTAAAACCAGTAAAAACGATCCGCTGGAAATGCTGGATGCCGCGATCCCGGTCACAATATTTCCATAGCTGTCCCTAATGTGGCAAGTGATGGGCCAGAGCTGCCGGGAGTTATACCGAGCGCCCGTAGCGTGCTTTCGATCTCCGCTTTGATGAAGTTGTGCTTTTCGACCGGAGGACCGCCTTGGTTGACGTTACCGGACGGCGATTCGCCGAAGAGCAGAGGGGCGCCAGCCAGGACCAGCATGACGCGCTGTTATCCGTGTTAACCCGTGTTCATCCGTGGCTGATAAAGTAATCGATATGCGAGCCACCCTCCAAGCCGCGGTTATTACGCTTTTCTTGACCCGCGGCGCGGCCGTCGCCGACGGCCCCTATCAGTATCCTTTCCAGAACCCCGACCTGCCCATCGAGCAGCGCGTGGCCAACATCGTCTCGCTCATGACCCTCGACGAAAAGGTCGCCTGTCTCGGCACCAACCCCAGTGTGCCGCGCCTCGGCATCAAAGCCACCGGCCACGTGGAAGGATTGCATGGGCTGGCGCTCGGCGGTCCCGGCGGATGGGGCCGGCCCACCCCCATCCCCACCACGCAATTCTCGCAAGCCATCGGCATGGGCGAGACATGGGACCCCGACCTTGTCCGCAAAGCCGGCGGCGTGGAGGGGAACGAGACCCGCTACATCTATCAGAGCCAGCATCGCGGCGGGCTGGTGGTGCGCGCGCCCAATGCCGACCTGGGTCGCGATCCGCGCTGGGGCCGCACCGAAGAGTGCTTCGGCGAAGATCCCTTCTTCAACGGCAAAATGGTGGCGGCCATGGTGAAAGGGCTGCAGGGGGACGACCCGAAGTACTGGCTCACCGCTTCGCTGATGAAGCACCTCCTCGCCAACAGCAACGAGAACGGCCGCGGCGGATCGTCCTCCGATTTCGACGAACGCCTGCTGCGCGAGTATTACTCCGTGCCGTTCCGCATGGGCGTGCTGGAGGGCGGCTCGCGCGCCTTCATGGCCGCCTATAACGCGTGGAACCACATCCCCATGACCGTGAACCCCATCCTGCGGGGCATCGCCATGAATGAGTGGGGGCTGGACGGAATCATCTGCACCGACGCCGGCGCGCTGCGCAACATGATTAATCTGCACAAGTATTACCCAACGTTGAGCCAGGGCGCGGCGGGCGCCGTCAGAGCGGGCATCAGCCAGTTCCTCGACCGCTACCGCGATCCGGTCAACGACGCGCTGAAAGAGAAGTCGCTGACCGAAGCCGATATCGACGATGTCATCAAGGGAGAGTTCCGGGTGATGATCCGGCTGGGCCTATTGGACCCGCCCGAGCGCGTGCCGTATGCGAAACTCGGCGGCGAAGAAGACGCCTGGAAAACGGCCGGGCACAAAGACCTCGCCCGCCAGGTGGCGCTGGAATCGATCGTACTTCTGAAGAACGCCGACGGCTTCCTGCCACTGGATCGGTCGAAGCTGAAGTCTATCGCGGTGATCGGTCCGCGCGCGGACCAGGTGCTGCTCGATTGGTATAGCGGCACTCCGCCCTACACTGTCACTCCGCTCGAAGGGATCAAGGCCAAGCTCGGCTCCGGGGTCGCGGTGAACTACGCCGCCAACAACGATAACGATGCCGCCGTGAAAGCCGCCCGGGAATCCGACGTGGCGGTGGTGTTCGTTGGCAATCACACCACCTGCGACGCGGGTTGGGAGAAGTGCCCCACGCCGAGCGACGGCAAAGAGGCGGTGGACCGGCGCGCCATCGACCTGGAGATGGAAGAACTGGTCAAGCAGGTTTACGCCGCCAATCCCAAGACGGCCATGGTGCTGGTGTCCAGCTTCCCGTTCGCCATCAATTGGAGCCAGCAGAATCTGCCGGCTATCCTGCACATGACTCACAACGCGCAGGAGATGGGGACGGCCATCGCCGACGCGTTATTTGGCGATTATAATCCGGGCGGCCGGCTGGTGCAAACTTGGCCTAAGTCGCTCGATCAGGTGCCCGCCATGATGGACTACGATATCCGCCACGGCCGCACTTACATGTATTTCAGAGGCGATCCGCTCTATCCGTTTGGCTATGGCCTGAGTTACACAAGCTTTCATTACTCCAGGTTAAAGGCCGCTCCTGGCATGGTTAGTGTGGACGTCAAGAACACCGGCGCGCGTCAGGGCGATGAGGTCGTCGAACTTTACGTAAGGCACCTGAAATCCGACGTCGACCGGCCCGCCAAAGAGCTGCGCGGCTTCCGCCGAGTCACTCTGGCGCCCCACGAGAGTAAGACGGTGCAGATCCCCCTGGCGGCCGAGTCCCTGTCTTACTGGGACACCGCCCGGAAGCGCTGGGCGCTGGAACAGGATAAAGTCGAGCTGATGGTGGGCAGTTCCTCCGCCGATGTGCGGGTAACCAAGACCATGCGAGTGACTGGTAACTTAGTGCACTAATTAATACGGCAGGATTTTGCATAAATAGTGGGGCAGGCCCTCGGCCTGCGGCGGCCTCCCAGGCCGCCATCTTCTCTCCGTCAAGGCCGCATTTCGCAGAAAGAAGCGGGTCCAGGGGACCCGCGCAGGCCAAGGGCCTGCCCCACTATTTATGCAGACCAGACATTGGGCAGAATTGCCCGCCCTCCAACTGGTTTTCATCACATTTGGTGGCCCGCAGGGCCATGAGGACAGGCCCTCGGCCTGCCCCACTTGGATTGGGTATTACTGCCCATCCAAGAAGTCAAGAACTATCGGATTCAGCCAGTCCGGCCGCTTCTGAAAGGTGAAGTGATCTGTAGCCGGAAGAATGGCGAGCCGCGCGCCGGGAATCATGCGGAAAATGCGCGTGGTCTCCTCCACGCGCGTGAAATCGCGGTCTCCGGCCACGATCAGCACGGGCGCCTTGATCCTGGCAAGCTCCGGCTCCGAGATACCCCAGCTCGGCTTGGTCCACATGGCCTTGATCTTGTCGAAAAATACCGGCCAGTGCTGCGCCCCATCCGGCGAAACCCGCGCATACTCATCGCGCACCGGCGCCGGCCAACTGGCGGCGGAGAGCGCGTGCATGGCTTGCTGCATTTGCGGAGTGTAGGCGCCGAGTCCCACGCCGGATGCTACCACGCGCCGCACCAGTTCGGGATGTGTGAATGCCAGCCGCAGCGCCAGTTGGCCGCCATCGCTCCACCCGACCAGGTCCGCGTTCTGAATCCCAAGCTGCACCAGCAGCGCGGCGGTGTCTTCGGCCATACCCTCATAGGACAGTTCCCTGCCCGGCACATCCCCCGTGTGTCCATGCCCCATCTGCTCGATGGCGATCACCCTGTGGCTCCGCGCCAGCACCGGAATCTGCTCTGCGAACGAACTCCGGATCGTGCCTGTCCCGCCATGTAACAGCACGACGGGCCGCCCTTCGCCGTGAACTTCGTAGTACATCTTGATGCCATGGATCTCTACGTATTCTCCCAGGGCAGGCAGCGACAACAGGAGACCGATCACAACGGGTGCGCGCATGCATCGAGTGTATCAGGGCACCGGGACAAGCAGCGCCTTACCGATGACAGTCGTGAAGCCATCGATCGACTCCATGAAGCCCGCTGCGAATATCGCCGGCAGGTTCCACAGGGTTTCGGCGTTCCACCATGCCTTTTCGCGCGCCGCGCCGACGTCCCAAGCGGCCATCAGGTCTTCCAAGTGCGAGACGGGCGGGAGCGCATCGCCGGGAAGACGCACGCTGAGCGTTGTCTTGGCAGTATCGATCAACGCTTCGAACGTAGAATCGAGCGCCGTATAGTCGTTGTACTGCGGAGTCCCGTGTTGGGGCACCGTGTTGGTGAGCTTGCACGTAGCGACGACCGCCTCCGGGAGATCGTGGTTGATATGCGCGTTGATGCCTGCCAAAGCGAACTGAATACGCGCGATCTTCATATTGTCGCGGCATCCGAACATGGCCTGCCAGCAGCCGGGACACGCAGCGCCTGTAAGCGCGGCCCCCAGCGCCTGGAAATAGAGCTGCGCAAACTGCACATCGAGCTGCGCCAGCCATGCCGGGTCGGCGAATTCGCCCCCATTGACGCGAGCTTCTATGGCCTGGGTCACCTGAAGGTACAGCCAGTTGAACCATTTCAGGCCATCCACATCGTCGCAGGCGGCATCGATCGTCTGCATGGTCTGCAGCACATCCGCAATGGATTGCGGCGGATTGCGGACGGCCGCCGCAAGCACCGGATCATACGGGAACATAAGTGCATTTTATAACCAAATGGCCGACCCATCCCTGAATCGAGGTATGCTTGGGTATGCCCGCGAGGCGCGTGTCGAGCGCCGGGCCAAAAGGATCGGTTATGAGTCTGACAATCAATGTTCGTGAAAGCGGCAACGTGGTCATCCTGGACCTGAACGGCCGGATCACCATCGGCGAAGAAACGGCTTCGCTGCGCAACACCATCAAGCAACTGCTCGATAGCGACCAGAAGAATATTTTGCTGAACCTGGGCGAGGTGAGCTACATCGATAGCACGGGGCTGGGCCAGTTTGTGGGCAGCTTCGCCACGGTGACCAGCCGGGGGGGCCAATTGAAACTGCTGAACCTGCAGAAGAAGCTGCAGGAATTGATGCAGATCACCAAGCTCATCACGGTGTTTGAGACGTTCACCAGCGAATCGGCGGCTGTGCACAGCTTCGCCGCCGCCGCGAGTGCGAGCTAAGAGGCCGGCCGAGGGCCGGCCGCAGGCCAAGGGCCTGCCCCACTACTCCACGTCGCCGGGATCGACGGCCTTTTTATCTCCAGCCGTGGCCCAGCGGATATAGGCGACAATGTCGGCAATCTGCTCGTTGGTGTATCCGCCGACGGATGGAGGATGCTTCCAGCTTGAGTTGTCCGTCTTCGATTCCACGTCCGCGGGGGCGAACTTCTTCAGTTCCGGCGGCGTCTTCGAGAGATCGTAATACTGCAGCGTGGTGGCGTCCGCGGAGACCTTCATGCCGGGGAACGCATCGCCCACTTTCAGCTTAATGGTCTCCACGTACTCGGTGCGGCTGGCGCGGATCGCCGTGACCAACGCGCGCACGCCAACCTTTCCCAATACTCTGAGATCCGGTCCCACGGCCGTGCCGCGGCCTTTCAGCGCATGGCAGCCGCCGCAGCCTTTCTCCGCATAGAACAGCGTTTGACCGCGGCCGATCTGCGGGGTCGGCGCGGACGCCTGCAAGAAGAGCAAAACCGATAACCAGACCATTAGGTCCTCCGACCTTAGTATAATCTCGCGCGGCGGACTTCGCGCGGGCGGCGCTACATTTCGAGCTTGCCCTCATACAGCATGTCGCGCACGCGGAACTCCGCTTGGTGGTACGGGCCGTAGCCCGGCAGATACAGCTCGAAGGTCACCGACTTGTCGCGTTCTGTGACCGCGCGGGGGAATACCAGGCGCAGCACCGGGTCCGACGGCACGGGCGGGAAGTGGCCCTCCATCTTGTACTTTTGGCGCCCCACCCGCATGATGGATTCTTCCTCCATGTGATGCGCTTCCTCGCCGTCTTCGAGCGCCGAAAGGTTCTTGAAGGCGATGGCCAGCACCAGGTTCTTTACGCCTTCCTGCCGCACGTAATCCAGATATTCGGCGTTGAGCGGCTTGGCCCGGCGGCGGGCGAGCTCCGCTTCGGCCTCCTGCAGCGGATGCGCGGTGGCCAGGTAGACCTGCACGGCGGGCGCCGGATCGGCCATCTGCGCCCAAGGACTATCGTGCATCAGCTTGTCGATTTGGGCTTCGGTCCAGTCGGCGGGGGCCTTCGTCTCCCAGAACGGAGCGGCCAGCAAGGCCAGCAGCGCGCACACCAGATGCATAATAGTTCCAATATGGCAGAAACCCGGTACCGTGGCCGCCGCGCCACTTCCCTCGAGAATGAAATGGTGCGCGTCACCGTGCTGCACGAGGGTGGGCACATCGCGGAGATCCTGGATAAGCGGAGCGGCGCCAACCCGCTGTGGACGCCGCCGTGGGAGTCGATCGAGCCTTCCACGTACGACCTGGGGAAGCATCCCGAATATGGCGCGGATGCCGAGAGCAGGCTGCTAAGCGGCATCATGGGGCACAACCTGTGCATGGATATCTTCGGCCAGCCATCGCCGGAAGAGGCGGCTGCCGGCCTGACCGTACATGGCGAGGCTTCCGTAGCCGCCTATGAGGTGACGGCGGCGAACGGCGAATTGACCCAGCGGGCGCGCCTTCCGCAAGCGCAGTTGCGGCTGGAGCGCCGGATTGCATTGGACGGGCGTGTGTTGCGCATCGCCGAAACGGTGGAGAACGAGAGCATCACCGATCGTCCCATCGCCTGGACCGAGCACGTCACGCTGGGTCCGCCGTTTCTGGAGAAGGGCGCGACCGAGTTCCGCGCGCCGGCGACGCAGTCCCTGGTGCTCGAGGAAGGCAACGGCGATCTGCGGCTCTATACCGATGCGCCCAGCTCGGGCGGATTCACCACGCACCTGATGGACCCGGCGCGGGATACGGCGTACTTCGTGGCTTGGTCGCCGGGGAGCCAGGTGGCCATCGGCTACGTGTGGCGGCGGGCGGATTTCCCGTGGCTGGGTGTGTGGGAGGAGAACCATCACCGCATGGGCGCGCCGTGGAATGGGCGAACCCTGACGCGCGGCATGGAGTTCGGCGCTTCGCCGGTGGCGGAGACGCGGCGCCAGATGATCGAGCGGGGCAGCCTGTTCGGCGTGCCGGCGTTCCGCTGGATTCCGGCGCGGACGCGCGTGGAGGTGCGCTATTGCGCCGCGATCCAGGGTGGGTTCGAGGCTTGCCCCGCCGAGTTGGCGTGGGCAGAGAGCGGCGAGGTCAGGTTCGAGTGACGACGCGGCCTGGCGGCGAAGGCGATTTGCAATCCGTCGGCCGGATTCAGGCGGCTTCACCGGAGGCCGCCCAGTGGGACGTACGCGACTACTTGCAATACGACTTCATTGTTGCGGATTGCGGAGACGTCGTCGCGGGATTCGCCGTGGCGCGCCGGGTAGCGGAGGGCGAAAGCGAGCTGCTGAACCTGGCCGTAGATCCGGCATACCGCCGAAGCGGTATTGCGCGGCGTTTGCTGAAAGAGTTAACTTCCAGCCATCCGGGGACGCTTTGGTTGGAAGTGCGGGAATCCAATACGGGCGCGCGAAATCTGTACAAATCATTGGGGTTTTGCGAGGCGGGATGCCGGCCCGGCTACTACCCGGATTCGGGTGAAAGCGCTATTGTCATGAACGTTCATTCATGATACTGTCACAGTAGACGGCAGGTCCGATCCGGGCCTGCCGCACTTCTCAAAACGATGAAGTGAAGATGACCCACCGAGCCTCGTTCCCGAACCACCGACTCGGCGTGGCAACCTCACTGGGAGGAACTGCCCCAATATGGAACGGAACGCACAGGAACAACTTAAAGCGCATCTGATGGAGACAAATGCGGAGTATCGCCAGCTTGCCGCGACGCATTGCGACTACGCGCACAGGCTGGAGGCGCTGGAGGCGCTGCCGCACCTTACCGACCAGGAACAACTGGAAGAGGTGCGGTTGAAGAAGCTGAAGCTCCGTTTGAAAGATGAGATGGAAGCGATTGTGAGCCAATACCGGGCTCAACAGGTCGCTTGACGTCAGGTGCGCGGAGTTTAAGCCTTGGAAGCCCGGCTGGTGTGCCCAGCCGGGCTTTTTCATTTGCGCGCAGGCGCCGGAAGAGACGCGACTAATGAATATACCCGCTTACGTGGCGATTCCGGCGATGCTTGCCGTAGTCATACTCGCTGCGCTTTTCAGAATGAGACAGGTTCGCGCGGCGCCCTCACTCTCCAACGTCTCTTCTCCCGAGGGCCGATCTGTTCGGCTTGGCGCTCTACGGACTTGGTAGACACCTGCAGTCCGGCCAGCAATTCCAGTTGCTCCCGGCCTTGAGCGAAGGGCGCATCGCTACCCACCACCGCCAGCATGCGCCGCACTCCCGGAGAGAACTCTTGCTGTTCGACTCCCAGCGCCGCGTCGCTGGGATTGGGTGCGTGATGGCACTGGGCATAGACGTAGTAAGGGCGTTGATACGCCACTGGCCCCACTACGGTTAGGACTGGTTTGGAGCGGAGTTCCTTGTAGCGGGCGGCCTGACCACACGAGCAGGGAATGGTGCGTGCCTCAGAGGGACCCTCGCTGAGTAGGTGGGATAGAGCGGCGGAGCCAGCACGATGCATACTTTCGCGAACCAACATTTCGACCGCTTCCAGATCGGTGCGCCCGGTCTTGCGGCGGTCGGTAAAGATCTTCGCGATGAGACGCTTTATTTCGCTTTCCGTTTCCTGCTGGATCGCGGCGAGCGTTTTTTTTCCTGTTGCGTCTGGGCGTCGGGCTCGGCTGGCCGCAGTTCACAGATCTGCGCATTGACCTCCAGGAATTCTTTGTGCAGGGTTTGATACTTGCGGAATTCGCCGATCTCGCCCTCGGCCTTACGCACGGCGGCGGGGTCGGGTAGAGACTCTGTAACGGTCTTACCGCGGACCTTGTAGGTGAGGCGGAGGTTAGGACCGTGGGCGGGTTGGTTGGGTTGATGGCAACGGCAGTTGGACTTGCCACACCGGCCCGAGGTGGACGTGATGGAACCACAACGCAGGTCGCCGAGGGCGGCGATCTGATCGGTGATCTGGGCACGTTGTTGGGCGAGAGCTTCCAGGGACTTCGGCATCATCATGAAGGGCGGCCTCCCTTCCGAGCGTATCACATCCGCACGGATTAAGGCCGCAAAAAAGAAAACAAGCCGGTCATCGCTTTTAAGACGCGCACCCCCGTGCTAGAGCCGCCTTGTGTTTCCCCCAAGCCCTATGGTATTGTCGATCTCTTACTGGAAAATTTCATGGCATACGTAATCGCAGAACCTTGCATTGGAACCAAAGACACCGCGTGTGTGGATGCCTGCCCCGTGGACTGCATTCATCCCAAAAAGGATGAGCCGAACTACGCCGAGGCGGAATTGCTGTACATTGACCCGGTCGAATGCATCGACTGTGGCGCATGCGTGCCGGTTTGCCCCGTTTCGGCGATCTTCGCGCTGGACGATCTGCCGGAGAAGTGGTCGGATTTTACAGCCAGGAACGCCGCCTATTACGGGCGGTAGCGCACACGGGCGCCTCCCTTGCCGGGCCCTCGCCTGATAAGCGGATCATCCGCGGACGAGCCGCGATGATGCGGCTGCCGGGGACATCGCTGGTGTATACTCGATCGAGTTCTGGAGGGAGGCAACCTTGCGATCCATTCCAGCCGTCGCTTTTGCCGGAGCGTTGTTCTAGCGTCCGCTATCTATCCTCAGGCCGATTTGCCGGTCTTTGAGTCCCTCTATACTTTTCATCCTGGAGCTGACGGTTTCTTGCCACAGTCGGGTGTGCTCGTCGGCGAAGACCAAAAGCTATATGGCTCAACGGTAACGGGTGGGACGGCGAATTGCGAGTACTTTCCAGGATACAAATGCCGACGGTATTTGAGCTGTCTCGGCCGGCGACATTGGGCGGAGCTTGGACGCTGGCCACCATCCACATTTTCCACGCCCACGGTGACGGGACGAATCCGACCGGCAGCCTGCCGCTGGGCAGACGCGGAGAGATCTACGGAGTGACAAACGTTGGCGGTGGTGGCCCATGCCCGTATGGGTGCGGTGCGGTCTTTCGGCTGCTTCCTCCGGCGGCGCCGGACGGGTTTGGCGCTCGGTGATGACGGAAAGCTTTCGGGACAACCTCAGATGGCGGGGATAACCATCAGGGCACGGTCTTTGAGTTGAAGCCGCCCGAGCAACCAGAGGGCGCCTGGACCGAGACCGTTCTTCATCGTTTTGCGGGCGGCGCCGAAGGTAGTAGCCCCTTTGCCGGTGTGGTCATCGACGCGAATGGGACGGATCCATGGTGCAACCCACTACGGCGGCGTTGTCAACTCGAATTGTCCGGATGGTTGCGGCACTTTCTTCAAAATAACGGGACCACCCTCGCCAGGCGGCTCGTCGCGTTTTAACGTGATTTATCAGTTCGGAGGCGGTGATGGGTCTGGTCCTCAGGCCACCTTGATTGTGGGCCCCGGCGGTGAACTCTACGGCACTGCTTTCGGCTTCGCCGGGGCTCCGGACGGAGCCACGCCCCATGCCGACGGCTTGGTCATGAGCCCAGGCGATGGCGCATTGCTGGGCGCCACGCCTTCCGGAGGTGACCGCATCTGTAATTGTGGTCACGCTGTACAAATTGACGCCGCCTCCAACCCTCGGAGGTGCGTGGCAGACGACCGTATTGCATACGTTTTCACGGTGGTCATTCCGGCGGCGTGCCCTACAATACGCCGACCCTGGGCAATAACGGGGACTGTATGGCACAACTCTGTTGGGTGGTGGTGGTACTTCTACAGAATGCTGCGGCACGGTATTCCAATTGAAACTGTGATCCCGCTCCGCGAATACATACTACCGCCGATAGGTGGCGCAACTCGTATCGGTTTCCCAAATGCGCACCTGTCCCAGCTTCACGGCCGCGCCCTGCCCGAGCCCGCTGCCGATCTCGTCGTAGAAGTATTTGGCGATGTTCTCGGCGGAGGGATTCAGCACGTCGAAGGGCGGCAGATCGTTTAAAAACTGGTGATCCAGGCGGTCCACCACGGTGCCCATCAGCTTCTTCACTTCCACGAAATCCACCAGCAGCCCGATGGAGTCGAGCTCCGGACCGCTGAACGTCACCTGCACGCGGTAATTGTGGCCATGCACGTTTTCGCACTTGCCGCGATAGTTGCGCAGCGCGTGTCCCGCCGCGAAAGTCTCTTCCACGGAAACTTCAAACATTGAAAAAACGCTCCACGTCCGAGATTTTGGTCGTAAATCCGTAATCCGGCAGGCTGTCGAAGAACACCTGGCCGTAGCGCTGTTTGGTCACCCGGTTGTCGAGCAGCACCAGCACGCCGCGGTCCGAGCGGCTGCGGATCAGCCGTCCGAAGCCCTGCTTCAGCGCGATGGCCGCCTGCGGCACCTGGTAATCGTAAAAGGGATTGCCGCCCTCGTTGCGCAGCTTGGTCACGCGCGCATCCACGATGGGATCGCTGGGCACAGCGAAGGGCAGCCGGTCGATGATCACGCAGCTCAACTGGTCGCCGGGCACGTCCACGCCTTGCCAGAACGACGATGTCGCAAAGAGCACGCAGTTGGGCGTCGCGCGGAATTCTTCGAGCAGCGCGCTGCGCGGTCCGGTGCCTTGCAGCAACGTCGGGTAGTCGATATCGAGCGAGATGCGGTCGTGCATCAGGCGCATCTGCTGATAGCTGGTGAACAGCACGAAGGCCCGCCCCTGGCTCAGCTTCAGCAACTGCGTGACTTCGCTGGAAGCCTCCTTAGAGAAGGCCGGGTTGCGCGGATCGGGCAAGTGTTGCGGCACATACAGCAGGGCTTGTTTCCGGTAATCGAAGTGGCCGGGCACGACCAGCGTGCGGGTCTGCTGGAGGCCTAGGCGCTTCTTGACGAAATCGAAGCCGCCGGCCACCGCGAGAGTCGCCGAGGTCAGCACTACCGTATTTACGGTGTCGAAGAGGCGCTCGGCGAGCAGCGGCGCCACATCGATGGGGGTGGCCTGCAGGAAGAAGCCGCGGCCGCGGCGCTCCGCCCAATAGACGTAGGCGTGGTCGTCGCTCTCCAGCACGAAGCGCAGGGCTTGGCTCAGTTCGACCGCGCGGTTCTGCAGGGGAATCACCTCCGCGGGCGGATTCTTCAGCAGCTTCAGGTGCGAGCCGATCAGCTCGAGCGCGGAATGCAGATCTCGGTACACCTGCTCGTGGAGATCCAGAAATTGGGCGCGTCCGGTAAATGCCGCGCGGCCCTCGGGCGCCGGTAGCAGGGAAAAGAAGTGCGTGGCGATCTCTTCGAAGCGGTCCAGGATGCGATCCAGTTCCGCGGAGCCGAATTCCTTGGCGCGGGCCACGGCCGAGACGTCGCGGCGCAACTCCTGGAAGCGGTAATTGCTGATGGAGACGCCGAAATACTGGCCGGCCACATCTTCGATTTCGTGGGCTTCGTCGAACACCACGGCGTGATATTCAGGCAGGATGCCGCCTTCGGTGTCGCCGTCTTTTAGTACCTGCTTCAGCGCCAAGTCGGCGAAAAACAGGTGGTGGTTGACGATGACGATGTCGCTCGATTGCGCGCGCTGGTGCATTAGGGTGAGGAAGCAGCGCTCATACTGCTTGCACTTCGGGCCGGTACAGAGATCGCTGCGGGCGTCCACCTTGGCCCAGGCGGTGGACGATTCGGGCAGCTTCTTGATTTCCGCGCGGTCGCCGATTTCGGTGCTCTTCTCCCAATCCTCGATTACCTGGAAATCGGCGACTTCTTCCAGGCCGGTGAGCACGGCTTCGCGCTCGGCGTCGTAGATCTTCTGGCGGCAGGCGTAATTGTTGCGGCCCTTCATGTAGCAGACGCGCAGGGGACGCGGGAAGTGCTGCTGGAGGAACGGAATGTCCTTGAAGAAGAGCTGCTCCTGCAGATTCTTGGTGCCGGTGGAAACCACGATGCGCTTGCCGGAGAGGATGGCCGGCACCAGGTAGGCGAGCGTTTTGCCGGTGCCTGTGCCGGCTTCCACGATCAGATGTTTGCGGTCCGCCAGCGCGGATTCCACGGCTTCCGCCATGGCCAATTGGCCCGGCCGGTACTCATAATTCGGATGCCATTTCGAGAGTGCGCCGTGCCGCGAGAAGAACTGATGCACGCGGGGAACGGCTTTGACATCGGTGGACATGCGGGGGACTACACCGATTGTAGCGTAGGGGCGGCGTGGCGCTGGGTTGGCCATCAGGCGGTCTAGCAAGGGCAAGGCGAAGCTTGTTATGCAGATACCTTGGATAGGCCGTTCCCGTGGCACAATATAGTTACAATGTCGCAAGACCTGGAGATTGTGATCCACCTGATCGAGAGTTTGAGTACCGAGATGCAAGGCCGGATTTGCCGACCTGAAGGCTCGGTTTGATCGGCAGGACGCTCGGCTGGAGCGGCACGGCGGTCTCTTGCAAGGGGGAGCGCGCGCCACTACCCGCATGATCGAGTGGTCTGAACGGGCCGATCGGCTGTGGGCGGAACGCGACGAACGCTTGCGGCAACCGGAGGATCGCGTCAAGCGCCTCGAAGAGCGCAACGGCCGCGTGTAGTTTGTCCGGAAACGTGCCGATTATTCAAGCATGGCGCGAACCGCGGGAAAGCGCAGAAGGAAGCGGGCGGCGATCCGAGCTACAGAGTTGCGGATCGACGGTTCCCTCTCCGTTATTCTCGCCGTTTTCCCATTCGGGTAGCAGATGCTTGGATTTCGAAATGCTCCGATGTTGGGCATTGTCTCATGGGCGACATGTCTCGCATTGGCGGCACGAGTTGTCTGGCTTGCTTGCGATAAGCGGATGCTGGCTAGGTGGAGAATCGTCTCTTCCGTATCAATAGCCTGTGCCCTATTTGCGCTGGGTATTCGGTGGCATCCCGTCCAACGCCTGATTAGTCCGCCGGTGGCGCGCGCGCCCTGCGCTCTCTATCTTGGTCGCGCGAGAAGGATACTGTTGTTGAACAACAACATAGTTGGCGGAGTTGACTTTGCACAGGCTGAGGATGTCACCGTCTGGCAAAATCACATTGAGCCAAAAATCTCGACCAACACGCGCGGGCTTACAATGAGACCGTGACTTTCCCACGATCCAGCGGCATATTGCTGCATCCCACGTCTCTGCCGGGCCGGTTCGGGATTGGGGATTTCGGTCCGGAGGCTTACAGGTTTGTAGACTTCCTGGCTGAGGCCGGGCAAAAGATCTGGCAGGTGTTGCCGTTGGGTCCCACGGGCTACGGCGATTCACCGTATCAATTGTTCTCGGCCTTCGCCGGAAACCCGCTGCTGATCGGCGTCGAGCGGCTGGCGGATGGCGCGGAAGCACCGGCGTTTCCCTCCGATACGGTCGACTTCGGGCGCGCGATCCGGTACAAGATGACACTGTTGCGGGCGGCGCATGCGCGGTTCAGCGGCGGCGCGGAGTTTGATGCGTTCCGCAGCGAAAATGACGGGTGGCTCGCCGACTACGCCCTCTTTATGGCGCTGAAAGAGGCCCATGGCGGCGAGGCCGTGTGGAGCCGTTGGGAGCCGGAGATCGCCGAGCGCCAGCCGGGCGCGATGGCCGAATGGCGTGGGCGTCTGGCCGATGAGATGGCCTTCGTAGAGTTCACGCAATACCTGTTCGCCCGGCAATGGCGCGACCTGCACAATTATGCGCGCGCGCGCGGCATCCGCATCATGGGCGATTTGCCCATTTACGTGGCGCACGATAGCGCGGACGTGTGGGCGCATCCGGAGCTGTTCCAGTTGGATGCCAAGGGCGACCCGGCGGTGATGTCGGGCGTGCCACCGGATTATTTCAGCGCCACGGGGCAGTTGTGGGGCAATCCTATATATCGCTGGGACCGCATGGCGGAGACCGGCTTCCGCTGGTGGATCGACCGCGTGGCGGCGGCGTTCGCCAACCTGGACATGGTGCGGGTGGATCATTTCCGCGGTCTGGAAGCGTACTGGGAAGTGCCGGCGGGCGAGACCACGGCGCGCAACGGGCGCTGGGTGAAGGGTCCGGGCGCGGCAATGTTTGAGGCCTTGGAAGGGGCGCTCGGCAAGTTGCCCATCGTGGCGGAGAACCTGGGCGTGATCACGCCGGAAGTGGAGGCCATCCGGACGCAATTCGGATTTCCGGGCATGGCCATCCTGCAATTCGCTTTCGGCAAGGATCCGCAAGCGCCGGATTTCAAGCCGCACAACTATCCGCGCGACCGGGTGGCTTACACCGGCACGCACGACAACGATACGACGGTGGGCTGGTGGTCGAGCGCGGGGGCCGGCGACAGCACGCGCACCGCCGAAGATATCCGCGAGGAGCGCGACTTCACGCGAAAGTATCTGGCCACGGACGGCAGCGAGATCCACTGGGTGTTCATCCGGGCGCTGATGGCGTCGGTAGCCAACACTGTGCTATTCCCATTGCAGGACGTGCTGGGCCTGGGCAGCGAGGCGCGCATGAACACCCCGGCGGTGCCCAGCGGCAACTGGCAGTGGCGCTGCCGCGGGGATGCGCTGACGCCGGCGATCGCGCGGCGGCTGAAAGAAATGGTGACCACTTATGACCGATAAGAAGGCGCTGAATTTCTGGCAGATCTGGAACATGAGCTTCGGCTTCCTGGGCATCCAGTTCGGCTGGGGCCTGCAGATGGCCAACATGAGCTCCATCTACGAATACCTGGGGGCGCGCGCCGATCAGATTCCCATACTGTGGCTGGCCGCGCCACTGACCGGGTTGCTGGTGCAGCCGATTATCGGGCACGCCAGCGACCGGACGTGGAACCGGCTGGGGCGGCGGCGGCCATATTTCCTGACGGGCGCGATCCTGAGTTCGCTGGCGCTGATCCTGATGCCGCGCGTATCGGCACTCTGGATGGCGGCGGGACTGCTGTGGATTCTGGATGCGTCCATCAACGTCAGCATGGAGCCGTTCCGCGCGTTCGTGGCGGACATGCTGCCGGAGGAGCAGCGCACGCGTGGCTTCGCCATGCAGAGCCTGTTCATCGGGCTGGGGGCGGTGATCGCGTCGGCGCTGCCGTGGATGCTGACGAACTGGTTTCATGTGGGCGCGGGCGGCGGGCGCATACCGCTGACCGTGCGTTTGTCCTTTTATCTGGGGGCGGCCGCGTTCTTCGGCGCGGTGATGTGGACCATCGGCACCACACGCGAGTACCCGCCGGAGGATCCCGAGGCATTCCGCAGGATGAAGGCGCAGAAGCGCGGACTGGCGGAGAACGCGCGCGAGATTCTGGAATCGGTGGCGGCCATGCCGCAGACCATGCGGCAACTGGCGTGGGTGCAGATCGCCACGTGGTTGGGGCTGTTCTGCATGTGGCTGTACTTCCCAGTGGCGGTGGCGCATAACGTCTTCGGCGCGCCAGACACGAACTCGCCGATCTACGCGGAGGGCGTGGCTTGGGCGAGTCTGTGCTTCGGCATGTATTCTGCGGTGTGTTTCGCGTGGTCGTTTGCGATGCCGGCGCTGGCGCGGGTGCTGGGCCGCAAGACCACGCACAGCCTATGCCTGCTGTGCGGCGCGGCGGGATTGCTCTCCGTGGCGGTGATTCATAATAAGTATCTGCTGATGTTCTCGATGGTGGGCGTGGGGATCGCGTGGGCCAGCACGCTGGCGATGCCGTATGCGATTCTGGCGGGCTCGATACCGGCGGAGAAGACCGGCATCTACATGGGGATTTTCAACTTCTTTATTGTGACTCCGGAGATCGTGGCGTCGCTGGGCTTCGGCTGGGTGATGGCCCACCTGCTGGACAATAATCGGTTGCTGGCAGTGGTGGCGGGCGGCGTGTTCTTTGTGGTGGCGGCGGCGCTGATGCAGCGCGTGCGGGATGTGGGGGTGGTGCGGGTGGCGGGGGTCGAGGCGGGGGCGGAGGCGCCGCGGTTGGCGTGAGGGCTGCTCCACCAGGGACAGTTAATACGCTTTCGCAATCACCACGCGCCGGTCTACCGCCGCGCCCGTCACGATGCATTTCCCCGGCCCATCGTATTCATCCACCGATGGAATATTGCGCACGGTAGCTTTGAATTCCTTGATCCGCGCATCGCACACCGGATCGTCTGCCAGGTGCGCCATCACGAATTTGCCGCCACCCTTCTCCGCCGTCACCTCGTTGAGGATGGCATAGACCTCTTCGATGGAATTGGCCAACACGGTACTGTCCTTGAGGCGCTGCTTGGCCTTCGCGAGCATATCCTTCTGCATGGTTTCCAGCGTGGCGGCCAGCTTATCCACCGCCGCGGTCTGCGGAATAATCTCCTTGGTCCCCGTGTCGCGGCGCTTGATCACGATATTGCCGCTGGCTACGTCGCGCGGTCCCAGTTCGAATACCACCGGTACGCCCCGCCGCTCCCAATAGAAAAACTTCGATCCCGGCGTGAGCCCTTCGCGCGCGTCGATGTGCGCGCCCAGCGCAGTTGCGAGCTTGGCGGCGGCCTCCATCACCTGCGCGCGCTCCTCGTCCTTGCGGTATATGGGCACCAGCACGGCTTTGCGCGGCGCGACCTTGGGCGGTAGCACCAGCCCCTTATCGTCGGAATGCGTCATGATCAAGCCGCCGATCAGGCGGGTGCTTACGCCCCAACTGGTTTGCCAGACGTAATCCAGCTTGCCCTCATTGGTCTGGAACTTCACGTCGAAAGCCCTGCCGAAGTTTTGTCCCAGGTCGTGGCTGGTGCCGGCCTGCAGGGCCAGGCCGTTCTGCATCATGGCTTCGATGGAGTACGAGCGCAAGGCCCCCGCGAACTTCTCGGCCTGCGTCTTGGCGCCTTTGATTACCGGCACGGCCATCACATCTTCGGCCACCTCGGCGTAGACGTCGAGCATGCGCAGCACCTCGGCGAGCGCCTCCTCGTGATTAGAGTGGGCCGTGTGCCCTTCCTGCCAAAGGAACTCGGTGGTACGCAGGAACATACGCGTGCGCAGCTCCCAGCGAATGATGTTGGCCCACTGATTGATCAGCACCGGCAGGTCGCGGTAGCTCTGAATCCATTTCGCGAAGAAATGGCCGACGAGGGTTTCCGACGTGGGGCGAATGACGTAAGGCTCTTCCAGCTTCTTGCCTCCCGCGATAGTGACCACCGCCAACTCCGGCGCGAAGCCTTCCACGTGCTCGGCTTCTTTTTCCAGGAAGCTCTGCGGGATCAGTAGCGGAAGGTAGATATTTTGATGGCCGGTGGCTTTGAAGCGGGTGTCCAGCTCGCGCTGCAGCACTTCCCACACAGCGTAGCCATTGGGCTTGATGACCATGCACCCCTTGACGATCTCAGCCGGCTCGGCCATATCGCCCGCCAGTACCACGTCCTGATACCAGGCCGCAAAATCTTTCTCTCGTGAAGTAATTGGGGAATCTGCCATGAT
>Ga0302325_10004389_pt1 | contig 32655 bp, 32 predicted proteins | sample Palsa_T0_2_FD_201948 | JGI IMG/M metagenome (GOLD analysis project Ga0302325, IMG submission 201948) | Peat permafrost microbial communities from Stordalen Mire near Abisko, Sweden - Palsa_T0_2 | ecosystem: Environmental > Terrestrial > Soil > Palsa > Peat permafrost | place: Sweden: Abisko... | reverse complement strand
GTGTCGATCCTGATCAGGTCGCTGCAAAGAGCCGCGACCTCGTCCTGCGCTGTCGCCTCGCCGGAGGCCGGAATCTGGGTCACCCGGCCATCGTCGCATCCGGTGCCGGCCACCCGCGCCCGGGAGGTCTCCCGCCCGGCCGGCCGGCCGCTGGTTGGCCGGACGCCGGACGCCGGACACATGTTCGCCTTCGCCCGGCCCGGCCAGATTTGCTATCGTGATGCGGCCAGCCAGCTTTCAGCGGTTCCGCCGCGGCTGGCGACGTCCGGGTGGCGGAATAGGCAGACGCGCTAGCTTGAGGTGCTAGTGCCCCAAAAGGGCATGGGGGTTCAAGTCCCCCCTCGGACACGACGTTTCCCCAGTTCAGCGCCCTGGAGATGGGCTCAGATGGGCTTCGTGACACTGAATTGACACGATCGGTCATCGCGCGGCCCCCTCGACGAGGGCGGCGAAGCGGTCTGCTGCCTCCCGCTGGCTGCCCGGCAGAACGTGGGCGTAGACCTGCAGCGTGATGACCGCGCTGGCGTGCCCGAGCCGCTCGCTCACGACGTGGACCGGGACGCCGCTGGTCAGCAGAACCGACGCATGACCGTGCCGGAGATCATGCAGCCGGATTGACGGCAGCGCAGCCCCGCCGGGCGTCTCGCGGCAGCGGGCAATATCGCGGGCGAACTGGCGGGACACATGCTCGCCATTGCGGTGGGCATCCTCCAGGTCGCCGACGATCAGCGCGTCCGGCCGGGCGAGCCGGAGTGCCATCTCGCCGCGCCGCATCTTCCATGACTTCAGCACCGCCACGGTCGCGGGATCGAGATCGATCACGCGCGGCTTGCCGGTCTTGGTCGAGTCCTCGACCATCTCCGCGCCCTCGCCGAGGGTGCGCACCATTCCGGCCGACCGGCGGATGGCCAGCGCGGCCTCGTCGGCGCTGAAGTCACGCCAGCGGAGAGCGAGCAGCTCGCCGCGCCTCATGCCAGTCATCGCCAGCACATGCCACAGCGGGCTGCTCGCGCTGTTCTCCGCGGCCCAGCCCAGGAACAGCGCGAGCTGCGCGGTGCTCCAGCACGTCATCTCCGGGGGCCTGGCCTCGCGGGCGGTCGGCGGGGTTGCCGCGTCGGCGGGGTTGCGGGCCAGCAGGCCATCCTTCACCGCCTGGTGCAGGACCCGGTGGATGATGACGTGCACGTACCTGGTGGTCCTCGCCGAAAGGGGCTCCCCGGCGCGGTGGTCCTTCCGGCCGGACTTCTCCAGCACCCGGTAGTGCGCGGTGAGCTTCACCCCGGTGAGCTGCGCCAGCGGCAGCGCGGCGAGCGGGTAGGACTCGATGTGGTTGCGCCAGTTCTTGCGGTAGCTGGCGGCTGTCTGCGGCTTCAGGCGCAGGCCGGCGATCACCTCGGCACCGTAGGCCCCGAGCCGCTGACGGCTGGGCTCGATGTAGCCTTCGCGCTTGCCATCGACCTGGGCTGCCTTCAGCCAGTCCACGGCGGCCGTCTTCGTCACGAAGCCGCGCTTGTTGATCTCCCTGGCGGTGCCATCCGGCAGGCGGACCATGCCCTTGACCCGCCACCGCTGGCCGGCCGCGGTGCGGTAGGGGTAGACGTTCTTACCCGCCATCGTGATTCCCTCCATCACCGGGGCCGTGATCACCGAGGTACGCCCCGACCTCATCGAGCGACCAGGCCGGCTCGCCTGTGTCCTTGTGTACGCCGATCCCGCCGCCGCCCGGGGCGGCGAGCATGTATCTGTCAAAACTGAGCGCGCGGGGATCACGCCGCCGGGACTTGATCAGCCGGTACCCCTGCCTCTTGGCGGCGGCGCGCAACCTGTTTTCGCGGATCTTGTCCGCCTGTGATGTACCCATGCTTTACAGCTTACCAGAAGCAATGCTGTAAGGCGTGCTACAAGACGTGCCAGAGTGGGAGCCAGATGCCCTGGAACCTTATTTGCCTTCCAAGGACAGCGTGGGTAGCTTGACCCCAGCGCATGCCTTCGGGTGCCGCGCGAATAAGTCCGCAGGGCCGTGGCCGGTGCACAACGTAAGTGCCACGAAGCCCTGACCCGCCTGGCGACCGCCAGCGGTGCGGCGAAGAAAAACCTCTTCGTGATGCCCGCTGGAGGCACCGTGCCCGACACTTACCATTCCCCCGTAACGCTCGAAGATCTTGAGGGCCGCGACTTCGCCTACCCGTACGAGGCGGCCATGGTGCTGCGCATCGACGTGCGGACGCTCAGGAGCGCAATCGCGGCTGGCGAGATCCCGGCCGTGCGGACGGGGCAGCAGTTCCGCGTGCCCGTCGCCTGGCTGCGCCAGAAGGCGCTGGCAGGCCAGACGGCTGGCTCGCCATGATTACCGCCGGCCGGATCGCCGCCGCCAGGGTCCGTCGTTGCCGCTTCACCCATCAATGTCCCGAGTGCCGCGGCACCGTGCAGGTAGGACAGAGCGAGAGCCTGGTTACCGGCAAGGGCTGGCTGCACACGGACTGCGTGATTGCTCTCCAGCAGCGGCAGCAGGGGCGGGCTGGCTGATGACCGTGGTCACAGAGCCAGCCGCCCTGGCGGCACGGCTCTGTGAGGAGTGCGGAGAATCGTTCGTGCCCAGGCAAGAACGCAGCCGCTACTGCTCGAAGGACTGCCGTCACCGGGCCACTTCGCGGCGCTGGCACCAGAAGGGCAAAACGCTGTGGTAGACCCCGCTGATGACAAGATCATTTATCCCGCCAGGCCCTTGTAATCGGAGCCCCGTAAGGAGAAGAGTGGAGCGATGGTGATGCCGCGACTCGACCCGTCCGTGCCGGACGCGCCGCGGATCTCGATGTGCGTGCCGGTAGCGGCCGAGCAGCGCGTGCTCGACCTCGCGGCCGAGCGCGGCGTGAGCAAGAGCGCCGCCGCGCGGGAGATCCTGCTCGCCGGCCTCAGCGCGCTCGATGCGGAGCGCGGGCCGCCCGAACGTAGCGGCGGGTAGCCGCCGCACCTCGTTAGCAGGACCAAGATCAGGGAGCTGGACCGGGCGAAAGCCCGGCCGCTCCCTCTTCGTTTCTGAGGAGGCAGTGATGGCCAGGGCCAGTCCGCATGCAAACGGCCGGTCGGGGACCAATCCGACCGGCCGTTCACCCAGCGAATCAAGGACCAGGAATCCCCCGAGCGAGGAGAAGACCCGTGAACACCCGCCAACCGATTGAAGGGCACTCAGGTGAAGAATAACCCCTCCCAGCCTCTTGACGCCGAGACATCGCGTGCAAGCCAGCCGGTCACCGATGCTGGCGGCAGGCTGCTCGGCTGGTGCAGCGCGACGATCGAGTTGAGCAACGCGCCGCACCTGCGCCCGCGGCGGGGCAAGTCCCCGAGGCTGAGCAACGCGCAGGTGTGGGAGCGGATCGCCCGGTTCACGGAGACCGGCGACCCGGATCATCTGCCGCCGCGGCTCAAGTCCGAAGCCAGCGGAATCCTGAACGTGCTGCTGGAGGCCGCCGCGCGCGGCAGGCCGCCGTGGCCGGGACCTGGCCCGGAGCCGGGACCGGAGACATCGCTCGCCGAGTGTGCCCGGATTCTCATGGGCGACCGTGCCGACGCCGAGAGCATCTTCGAGGACGGCGCAGCATGACCTCCGAATCGCAGCCAGCCAGGCGCTGGAAGCCGCCAAAGGTGTCCCCCGAAGGCGCCTGCATCAGCGTGTACGGCGGCCGGAAATACAGCCCGGTCATGTTCGACCGGATCTGCCAGGAGGACGGCGTTGCCCGCGGCAGCCGGGCCCAGCACCTCGCGGTGGAGGTCGTCAGGAGCACCGCCCTGGCCAGGATGTTCGCCGCCGAGGGCAGGAGAGCCTCCTACGGCTCTGGCGGCGTGCTCTGGACGGTGCCGTGCCTGCGCTCCGACGCGCCCGCCGTCGTAGAAGCGCTGCTTGCCGTCGAGCGCGGTGACTGGGCCGCGGCGGCGGAGTTCACGGCCGAGCCGGTCAGCCCGGTGGTCGAGCTGGTTGCCGCCACCGTCCGCAGCGCGAAGAGGGCCGCGCAGATCCGCTCCGTCGCGGCGAAGGACGACATCCTCCGCGCGGCGTGGGTGCAGTGGGCCGCCACCATCACGGAGCTGGCTGAGAAGGCCGGGGACCCGCTGGCCGCGCACCTGATCGCCCGTCATTACCCGACCGGCCGGACCCTGGAGCGGATCGCTGCCGGCCAGGGCCGGTGGCTGCTGGAGGAGGAGCACGACGAGCTGCACTTCCTGCATGAGCTGGGTGACGCCCCGTGGCACGATCGGGACAAGGCCGCGCGCTGTGACCACTGCCACCACGGCCAGTACGGGCTGGCCATTCCGACGGGAGATGCAGCGTGACCGGGCCGATGCCGCCGGGCTGGGACTTCATCGAATGGCTACGTGCCCATCCCGAGATCCGCGGCCAGGCCGTGAATGATGCACTCAGCCAGTGGCTCGGCCCGGTAGGCCCTGGCGAGGTCGAGGCCCTGCGCTTCCTTGACTGGATCTGGCCCCTGAGCTGGTACCAGGTTCACGGCATCGAGGTGGGCATGCAGTACCACATCCTGGGCAAGCTCGCCGCCCGCTACATCCGGCGGATGAGCGTGGAAACGCTGGCCGGTGAGCTGTGGGAAGTCATCGAGGCGTCCGACAACACCCGTCCCTCGCCGGGCACCAGGCCGTGGACCTATGCCGACATGGCGAGGATCGCCGCCCGCGTGCAGCGGAGCTTTGAGCGCAAGGACGCTCAGGCCCTGGCCACCTATGCGGCATGGCAGGCCGGGAAGGCTGATGCCCGGTGAGCGCGCCGCCGGGAAATCCAAGCCTTGACGAGCAGGTCCAGGCCGAGGCTGCCCGGCTGCTGCCGACCGAGCTGGCCCGCATCCAGCTACGCCGGGAGATCGCCGCCAGGGGGCGCCAGCCGATCGTCATGGTGCCAGCGGCCGAGGTCCGCAAGCGCAAGATGCCGCCGTTCCTGGTCGAGGGCAAGATCCCGGCGCGCGGCATCGGCGTCTTCTTCGGTGAGAGCGGCCAGCACAAGTCCTTCCTCAAGCTGCACCTGCTGCTGTGCGTCAGCAACGGACGGCCCTTCCTCGGCTGCCAGGTGAATGCCCCGGCCGCTGAGAAGGGCTGGGCCGTCTACGTGCTGGGTGAGGGGCAGTACGACGCAGGGCTCCGGGTAGACGCCGCCTGCCTGGTGCACGGATTCTCTGACGAGCGGCTGGCTTACGTCGAGCAGCCCTTCCCGCTCGGCGATGAGTCAGCCGTGGCCGAGGTGATCGAGCTTTGCAAGGCGCTGCCCGGCCCGGTGCGGATCATCGCCTTCGACTCGCTGGCCGACTTCTACGGCGGGGACGACAGCGAGAACAGCAGCACCGACATGCAGCGGCTGATCGGCGGGATGAAGCGGATCTCCGCAGAGCTGTCCTGCGTGGTCGCCGCGGTCGCCCACACCGGCCACGGCGGCAAGGACGCCGACGGCGAGGACAAGCCAGCCCCGGCACGGCTGCGGGGCTCCTCACGGTTCCGCCAGGCGTTCGACTTCGAGTTCATGGTCGAGGGCGGCCGGATGATCGCCACCAAGGAGCGCTACGCGGAGAAGGGCGAGCCGATCCGCTTCGGGATGGAGAATTCCGGCGGCACGCTGGTGATCAGCCAGGCGACCGGGGGCAAGCCAGCCGCCGCCGAGGAGCCGTGCTGGCCGCACCCGGCCACCGAAGCACAGTTCGGCAAGATCGTGGCCGCGATCCGGCAGACGCCAGGCATGAGCATGTCGGCAATCGCCAGGGCGGCGAAGGTCCGCAAGGAGGACACGGCCATCGTCCTGCTGAAGCTGGAAGAGGTCTCCATGGTCGTCAACGACAGCAAGACAGCAACGGGCAAGTACAAGCCAGGACCCGTTTATACCGAGTGGCTTCCTGCATATATAAACCGGATATCCGGGCTGAATGGGCAAAGTGGTTCCGCGGTTCCGGGCGGTTCCCAGGTGGTTCCCGGAACCGGTTCCCGGTTCCCGACCCCCTAGTAGTGCTAACGCATAGGGGGGAGGGGACGTGGTTCCGGGGATGCTGAGAAGCCGGAGGATGTAGAGATGCCAGATACGGAGACACCGGGACCGTCCACGGGACCTTTGCACGCGGCTGGCTCGCACGGTGGCACGGTGGCACGGGGGCACGGCTGAACGGTGCTGACGGGTGGCTAGCCCCGGCACGCACGCCGCCTCGTTTCCGCTCAGACCGGCCCAGCCGTCACAATGAGGGCATGGCAGTCTGGCCGCGGTGGGCCGTCCGCTGCACCGCCCGTTCCCGCCGGAATGGCTTCGGCCCGTGCGGAGCCTGGGCCTGCTCGGGCCAGTTCGTCTGCTCGGTCCACGGCGGCCGGTCACCCAACGGGCTGGCAGCCGGGCAGGAGCGGCTGGCCCAGCGGGAGAGAGATTTGGTGCTCTCCAGGATGTTCAGGAGGTTCGCCGAGCGGATGGACCGTGAGCAGGGCACAGGCCGGCCAGGTTGACACGCCACCACGCGGGCTGATCCGCTGAACGGGTGACCGCAGGCACTCGATCCAGGGACCGTAGCGGCAAGTTCTGCCCTCCTGACCAGGCATTTCCCGGCCTGGACCGTCAGCGGAGCGCCGCCCTGGCCCACAACCTGGTGCACAAGGGCGGCCTGACCGTCAGGGCCGCCAGGCGGGTCATGATCGAGCAGTACGACTTGCGACGGTCGGTTGGCGGCATAGCCTCTGACCTGCGCGAATACACCTGCTCCCGGTGCCGCGGTGTCCCCGTTGGCCGGCTGGCCGAGCGGGACCGCCGCGGGCGCTGGGTGAGCCCCGTCCCGCCTCCGCCTGAGCCCGAGCACAAGCCCTTCGTCGTCCTGTGGGGCGGGTGACCGTGAGCGCCCGCAGCGAGCGCCTCAGCGACTCCGACCGTCAAGAGCTGGTCGGTGCGCTGTCCCGCATCGAGGACGAGCTGGTGGCCATCAGCGGCTGGCTGCCAGGCCCGGAGATCCACGTCAGGCGGCTGCTGACCGAGGCGCGCGACAAGATGGCCGCGGCGAGCTGGGGCGTACTGCGAATGTGACCGTGAGCTGTTGAAACGGCGTCGTCAGGCTCCCGGGATAGACCTGGCACGGGACATGCAGTCCCCGCTCAGCACCATCACTGACCAGGCCAGACGCATGATCATCGGCCTCGTGGCACTGGCTGTGCCACGATCGGGGCCTAAATGCGCCATGGCCACCAGGCCGCTGTCGAGCTGCCCGCGATGCCGCAGGCCGTTCGAGATCGGCCGCGGCAAGGGCGTCGATGGCCTGTACTGCTCGACCGGCTGCGCCAAGGCCGATCGCAGGAACGCCCGCCAGGTTCCGTTCTTGCGTGATGACGAGCTGGATGTGAGCACTGGCCGCACCTGCGGGCGCTGCGGCCAGGCGCTGCCGCAGCACATGAAGCTGGCCGCGGTCTACTGCTCAGGAAATCGAGGTTCGCCTGGTCAAGGGCGCGATCTTGGCTTGATGGCGTGCCGGGACGGCAGCGCTCCGATGGCGGCGCGGACGTTCTTAGCTGCCCGTCGTCGGCTACGCGGCACGGACAGGACGGCAGGCCGCCGGACCCGGCCAGGATGCCAATTGGGGCCGATCTCCGCGGAGCGGCTTGACGAAGGTGCAGGTAAAGTGCATGTTAGGGGAAGCCGAGAGGACCAGCATGCCGCCTGCCGCACGCCACTCGACCGTGCACGCCTTGCCTGAGCCGGATACGCGTCTGCTGGCCCGGCCGCCGCTTGAGGTCGTGATCTGCGAGATTCGCGCCACATCTGACTTGCCTGCCACTCTCGGATCGGCTGAAGGTCTGCGGCTGAAGGATGCTGCGGCTGCTGCTGGCTTCCCGGTACAACGGATCGAGCAGACGCAGCAGCAGGGCATCAGGATGCAGGTTGGCCCGGGCGAGCAAGCCGCTCCGCTTATCGAGACTCACAGCGTCGGCTGGCAGCTCATTTCAGGTGATGGCAGCATCATGTCGGTCGTGCCGGGCGTGGTCAGTATCCAGACAACGCGATATGCGAGCTGGGAAGGGTCGTTCCGGCCTCTTCTCGCGGGAGCGCTCGCAGCGTTCGATGACGTTCTCCAGCCACAAATCCGGCAGCGGGTCGGGTTGCGCTATGTCGACCGGCTGGTCGATCCGGATGCCTCCAGTGCAGGTGCATGGCGTGGCCGGGTAGTGGATTCTCTGCTCGGCCCAGTCGCCGATCCGAGACTCGGTGGGCGCGTAGTCGCTAGCCAGCAACAGACTGAGCTGGCGATCAGTGAGCATCGGCATGCACTGCTGCGCCATGGGCCGTTCGCAGATGGAGCGCTGCACGGAGCGATCAGCTACATGCTAGACATCGATGCCTACGACACAACAACGACCGCGTTCGACGTTGAGGGCACATTGGCAGCAGCCGATGAGCTGAACCAGCTCGCCTTGTCCCTGTTCCAGGCGACCCTCAGCCCGGCCTACCTCACCGAGCTTCGGGGGGAAGAATGAGCGTCGCCTATGCAGAGGCCGTCCCGTACAAATTCACGTCGGGCACCGGCGCCGCGCTGTATGACCCAGCCTGGCTCTACGCCGACGAGCTTGAGGCAGACCAGAGACGCACCCACATCGCCCCGACCAGTGTCAGGGACCCGGTGCTCCGGGATGTACTGATTGCCTTTCAGGACGGCCTCATCCACCAGCTCGCTGACATGACCACCCGGATCTCGGCGTCGGCGCGATGGTCGTCGACAGCCTCGCTGACCCATGGCGCGGCAGCGGATCCTCCGGGCTACGCCGGGCTATGGCTTCCAGCTATTTATGCCCTGCCCACCCAGGGCGTGAGCTTCACGTCCACCACAGCTGCCGGTTTCCTCGATGTCAGTGTTGGCAGGATAACAACGCACCTAGGCCTCGCCGGCGGGGGACTGCCGACCTTCCAGTACTCCAGCGAAATGCGCGCGCTGCCGATTGCTCCGACTGTCCAGTCAACGCATCCTCGGCCCGGCGCGCAGCCCCTCGCCGTCAACGCTGTCGAGGACATTTCCGAATGGCTCGGCGTGCCAGCGGCCGATGTCTTCAGAGCCACCGGCATCAAGAAGCGGACCTACCAGCAATGGAAGAAGGCCGGCACGCGGCGACCGCGCGTATCCAGCGAAGGCCGCTTGTGGGAACTGCACCAGCTCGCCGCAGATCTCATCGAGACCATGAGCGCAGGCGGTGTACAGCGCTGGTTCAGTCAAGATCCCGCACGGAGGAAGATGCTGCGCAGTGGTGACCTGGACAAGCTCGCATCTCAGGCATATACCACCAAGACCACGCAGCGGCCGGCGTGGGCCGGCGCCGGCAGCCCAGAAACGCATGCGGTGCCCCGCCGCGACACCTCTGTCGGACCGATGGACCCAGGTGACGTGGTGGAACCTGGGTCATGATCCGCATCGACGACCTGCTCCCTGAGAACTGGTCCGCGATTGTCACCGCGGCACTCCCTCACTGGCATCAAGGACACCTGATCGCCAGCCCGCCGCTGTTCTGGTCGGCCGACCCGCGCCACCCACTGCTGCCATTTACAGCGGACAACAGCGACCCGGCGCGGAGCTGGCAGATCCTTTCTCTGCCAGAAGTAGCTCGACCCCCCTATGGCGTCGTAGTATCGCAGACCTGCGACATCTGTGAGGCGCGCCCGGTGAGCCCGTTCATCGACATCGCGCCCGTCTATGACGTCGCCGATGATCTCAAAGGTGGCCAGGAAAACGATATACGCCAACATCGCTGGAACAATTACGTCTATCTGACAAGCCAGCCCGCCGCGGGTCGCTGCTATGTCGCGGACCTGAGGATATTTCTGCCAGTCGAGAAAGGCGCCCTCGTAGCGCGGGCACCGCTCGACGGATTCGCCAGCGAAAATGACCTGCTCGACTTCGCCGAGCGCGTTGCGACCCGCTCGCGCCGGCCCGCATATGCCGACGCAGTGCATGACTTCGTGATCGCACCCCTTGACGACTGGATTCGCAACGATGAGAAGAATGCCCTGCGCGAGCACTCAGGCCGCTTCACGGATGTGGAAGAGGTAAGGCTGCGCATAGAAGGCGATCGCCTCGACCCGGCCGGCGTGCAGCTCGTTGTGTTCCAGGAGACCAAGCTCTCCCGTGAAGACCAGGGGGCATGGCGCAAATGGCGGGAGCGAGCCAAGAAGAGACTACTTAAGGAGGCCGACATCGAACTGCGGCCCATACAGTTCTCGTCGCTGGCCACGATGTCGGCCGCCGACTACCGCCAGCTCGCCACGGTGTGGTTGCGATACCTGGGCCGCAGTCCCAGGTCCTGACTGCCACGGTCCTTGGCCTCTGGCCCTGCCAGGATCGAGCTGAGCAACGCAGCCCATTCCGCGCGGCCCACATCTACGGCTGGCGGACGCTCAGCACCCGGGCGATGCTCACTGCCCGGTCGCCGCCGGAGGAAGGGTGGCCTGTAGCCGGTCATAGACCTTCCGCAGGTAGAACTCTCCCAGCGTGGCGCGGAAGTCCTCATCATCGAGGATCTTCTTGAAGATCTCGTCGTTGGCGTCAACGCGGGTGATGATCGTCTGCAGGAACTTCTTGTCGAAGACCAGGCGGAAGTTATCGAGGCTGTTGCTCCGCGCCTGATCAGCTAGCTGGCCGTCGGCGACCCAGCTCTCCTCGAACTGGTCGAGGAGCAGTTTGTCGGTGTTGGTCAGGTCGGTGCCGAACCTGTCATTGAGCACCTCGATGATGCTGGAGAGGTGCTCCAGGTCCAGCTCTTCCTGGCTTCCTTTCCCCTCGCCGAAGAATGACCGAACCTCCCCCACCTCGGCGCTCAGTGCCAAAGTCCCGGTGAAGGTCATCTGATGCCGCAGGTGGGTCAGCTCCACCTCGGCGCCCAAGTCCAGCCGCTCAACCGTGCCCGTGTCGCGCAGATAGGACGACAGGGCGCGGCAGTACACGTAGTCACGCTCCAGGACCGGGTCGGTGAAGGCGGCGATCTGGGAGACGAACGAGTAGGTGCGGACGAACCGTGTCAGCGCATCGCGGAACTCCAGGCGTTCCTCATCGCGTATCTGCTCGTAGCGGGCCTTTGCGGGTCCGAGCGCGGCATAGGTCGCGGCGGAGCGCTTATCGTCCGACGCCCCGGCACCTAGCAGGGCCGGGGTCGCCGCCTCGACCTCCTCGGCCCGGAGCACATCGAAGTCATCGAGCCGCCGCCGGGTGTCCCACAGGATGTTCGGGTCTGTCGGCGGGGCGACCGTGCACCCGTGGAACTGCTCGAACGCCTCGACGATGTCCTCAGTGTCGTTGCGGAAGTCGAGCACGAAGGTGCTCTCCTTGAGCGGGTGGATCCGGTTGAGCCGCGACAGCGTCTGGACGGCGGCCAGCCCGACCAGGACCTTGTCCACGTACATGGTGTGCAGCAGCGGCTGGTCGAACCCGGTCTGGAACTTCTCCGCCACGATGAGCACACCGTACTCAGGGGCGGCGAACTCCTCGGCCGTCCGGCTTTCCGGAAACCCGTTCATGTTTGCCTCGGTCAGGGGCTTGCCCGAGCTGTCATCGATCTTCCCGGAGAACGCGACGAGGGTGCGGATCTCGGTGTAGCCCTGGGCCTTGATGTACTTGTCGATGTTCTGCTTGTAACGCACGGCATGGAGCCGGGAGGAGGTCACCACCATCGCCTTCGCCAGGCCGCCCATTTCCTTGGCGGTGTGGTTGCGGAAGTGCTCGACGATGATCTCGGTCTTCTGCGCGAGATGGTACGGGTGCAGGCTCACGAACCGGGCGATGGCCCGGCGGGCCTTCCTGGCGTCGTACTCTGGATCCTGCAGGGTTGCTTTCTCGATCTTCCAGAACGTCTGGTAGGTCGTGTAGCTGGCGAGGACGTCCATGATGAAGCCCTCCTCGATCGCCTGCCGCATCGAGTACAGGTGGAATGGCTCATGCAGGTGCGTCTCGGGGTTGAGCCAGCCGAACATCTCCAGCGTCCGGCCCTTCGGCGTCGCGGTGAACGCGAAATAGGACAGGTTCGGCTGCCGCCCGATGCGCGCGCCCACCGACCTGGCCAGCGCTTCCTCAACTGGGTCAACGGCAGCCGCCAGCAGGCCCGCGTCCTCCGCCTCGGCGGCTGTCAGCTCCTGCTCCTCGCCAGCTCCAAGGACCAGCCGGAGGTCCTTGGCTGCCTCCCCTGACTGGGAGGAATGCGCCTCGTCAATGACGACTGCGTAGCTGCGGGCTGGCAGCGCACCGATCTTGTCCAGCACAAACGGGAACTTCTGCAGCGTGGTGATGATGATCCGCGCCTGCTCACCAGCCAGCGCCTCAGCCAGCTGCCCGGAGTCCTTGTCGATCTTCACGACCAGCCCGCGGGCATGCTCGAACTGGTAGATGGTGTCCTGCAGCTGACGGTCCAGGATCACCCGGTCGGTGATCACCACGACCTTGTCGAAGATCTTGCGGTCATCCGCGCCGTGCAGGGTGGAGAGCCGGTGCGCCGCCCAGGCGATCGTATTGGACTTCCCTGACCCGGCGGAATGCTGAATGAGGTAGGAATGCCCCGCGCCGCTGGCGCCCGCGTCGGCCTCCAGTTTGAGCACCGCGTCCCACTGGTGGAAACGCGGGAAGATCACGACTTCCGCGGTACGCCGCGCGCTGACCGAGCCCTTGCCAGGGCGGTCGACATGGATGAAGCGGTGCAGGATATCGAGCCAGGCGTCCCGCGCCCATACGCGCTCCCAGAGGTAAGAGGTCTTGTGGCCGCTGGGGTTCGAGGGATTGCCCTTCCCCAGGTTGTGACCGAGGTTGAACGGGAGGAACCGGGTCGACTTTCCCTCCAGCCTGGTGGTCATCGCGACGGCATCAGGGTCGACCGCGAAGTGGACCAGCGCGCGGCGGCCGAGGGTCACGATCCTGGGATCACGGTCCGTGCGGTACTGCCCGATCGCGTGCTCGATGTTCTGCCCTGTCAGGTGGTTCTTCAGCTCCGCGGTTGCGACCGGGATCCCGTTGAGGAACAGGCACAGATCGAGAGTCTTATTCGACTCCGGATCGAACGGCAGCTGGCGGGTGACGGTCAGCCGGTTGGCGTCATAGTGGGCGACCAGCTCCGGCGCTACATCGAACGCTGGCTTCCGGTAAGAGAGCCGGATCTCCACGTTCTGATCACGGACCCCGTGCCGGAGAACCTCTACCGTGCCACGCTCATCGATCTGCTGGGCCAGCCGCTGCGCGAACCGCTGCCGCGCACGGTCCCCCTCGCCTCCGTGCGCCTTGACCAGCTTCCCCCAGTTGGACGCCTGAGTCTCCTGGATAAACGCGAACAGCTCTGCCGTATCGAAGCCCAGCCGCGCATCAAAGTCCTGCCGATCCTCAGGGTCTGTTCCGACCTTGCACGCCCGATAGCCGCCCTCGGCGACCAAATGGGCCGTGATCTCATCCTCAAGCAGCTTCTCGCTAACCGAACTCATGCCGCCTCCGGGATGCCGAGGTGCCCGGTAACAGCAGCGGTGACGAGAGCCTGGCGGCGCTCTTGGAGGAGTTCCACCTGGCGTTCGACAACACTTGCCAGGCCGCTCACACGCCTCTGCTCTCGACGGAGCCGGTCTACCATCGCGTCCTGGTCCGTGAAGGGCGCTCGCGGAACGGGTATCACACCTGCAGCTCCGACATTGAAATGACTCTGGATTGTCCCCACCGAGCGCTCGACGATGTGCTTTTGCATCCAGTCGGAGTTCATTACGAATTCCAGAAAATGGGCCGAGTAGTTGCTTCTCAAGCGGATGATCACGAGGTCGATGCAGTTGATTCCATCAAGTTCTGGCGGGACGACCGCTGCGGCTCCAGCTTGGCCGGTTCGTACGACAACCACATCGCCCGATCGTAGCTGGGACTTTGGGTGCAGCTTGTGGCCCTCCTCGGTCAAATAGACGAGGTCGTCTGAGGAGATGGTGCCGGGTGAGACATTTGTCCCGCGTATGGCCGGAATGCCGGACTCCGTATACCACGCCGAAGGAGTAATTACGATTCCGACAACAACCTCACGGCATACATACTTCAGCGGGATCTCTCCGTACTTGTCTGCCAGACCTCGAATCTCCGCCTCCAGAAAGCCCTGCCACCGCTCCTCCAGCAGCTCTGCCATCCGCCGTTTCGCGGCGATCAGGGCATCAATCCGCGCCGTTTCGCGGTCGAGGTAGTCGGCGATGGAGCGTTGGGTGGTGATGGGCGGCATGGCAACCGGGATACTGCGAAAGTCCTCCCACGAAATGTCGAATTGAGAGGGCGGCATGAACTTGCCGCGTCTTTCGTACTCACTAATATACAGACGAGTTCTTAGCAGGTGATGGATAAAGCGGGGCTCGGCGCTGCTCGCAATATTGGCCACAAAGTAGGCAGGACTAATGATGCCGTCGTAGTTGGAAACGCCGAGCGCCCCGTGCGGCTTGCCCAGCTGGTTCATCACGAGGTCTCCCTTTCGCACCACTTGGTAAGACGAGAGGTCTTCCGAAGGTGCAGGGCGTCCATCCCCTTCAAACCTCGGCACCACACCTTGGGGCAAGTTGACTGATAGCAGCGGGAGGTCCGTGCGACCACGGCGTCTGCTTCTGGTCAGAAAGGACCGCAACTGCGTGTGCTGCCAACCTTCACTGTCAGGGCCATAGGCAAACGGCCTAGTCACTGTGCAACCTCGGCCAGCAGTCGCTGGATCTCGTCCTCTAGCGTCTTGATCTCGCCGTCGATCTCCTCAAGGGGCCGTGGCGGCGCGTACTTGTAGAAGTGCCGCGTCAAGGGGATCTCGTACCCGATCTTGGTTCGGGTATTTTCAACCCACGCGTCCGGCGCGTACGGCAGTATCTCGCCCCGCATGTAGTCGCTGACAGCGGTCCGGTACTCCAACGTCGCGAACCGCTCGGCCGGGTCCCGGCCGAATGACACCGACACCGCAGGCAGCGGCACGTTCTCGTTATCGCGCAGGTCCGGGTCCGATTCGGGATTGCCCTTGCGGTCGGCGATTCCCGGTGCATCCTCGTCGCGCACTGCCAGTGTCGCATAGACCGCCTTACGGGCTGGACCTGGCAGATCGAGGCCGTTCAGCGCCGGGCCGATCGCCTGGCGCAGTTCCTGCTCCATTACGGACACCGTTCCGCGGTGCTTTTCGAGCAACTCACGCAGTGCGGCCTGCTCATCGTCTGGCAGTTTCTGCACCGCCTTGGTCGCCATCACGGCGACAGTTGTCTCGTCGGTCACCTCCCACCGCAGGCGCAGCGGCCGCTCGACGGTGATCCGCAGGAAGCCGAACGCCTCATTGGGAAAGATCTTGACCTTCTCACTCTCCGCAAAGCCGCCGTACAGCCGGGTGATCTCGTCAATCTGGCCGCTGCTGATCTCCTTGCGCTTCTCGCCGAGGGACTTGCGCATCTTCACGAAGTACTCGCGGGCGTCCACGAGCTGGACCTTGCCGCGCCGCTCGGGCGCTTTGCGGTTAGTGACCACCCAGAAATATGTCGAGATGCCGGTGTTGTAGAAGAGCTGGTCCGGCAGCGCCACGACCGCCTCCAGCCAGTCGTTCTCGATGATCCACCGGCGGATCTCCGACTCACCCGACCCTGCCGCGCCGGTAAAGAGCGGTGAGCCGTTGAAGACGATCGCCAGCCGCGACCCGCCCTCCTCCGGGCGCTTCATCTTGGAGATCATGTGCTGCAGGAACAGGAACGAGCCGTCGTTGATCCGCGGCAGTCCCGCGCCGAACCGTCCGCCGAAGCCCCTCTTCTCCGCCTCGTCGCGGACCTCGGCCTCGACCTTCTTCCACTCCACCCCGAACGGCGGATTAGCGAGGAGGTAGTCGAACCGCTCGCCCTCGTGATGGTCCTCGGAGAACGAGTTGCCGTACGCGATGTGGGAGGCGTCCTGGCCCTTGAGCATCATGTCGGAGCGGCAGACCGCATAGGTCTCCGCGTTCAGCTCCTGGCCGAAGACCTCCAGCCGCGCCTGCGGGTTGAGGCTACGCAGGTGGTCCTCAGCCACCGACAGCATCCCGCCAGTGCCGCAAGCGGGATCGCACAGTGTCTTGACGATGCCCGGCCTGGTGAGCACGTCCGCGTCGTCGATGAACAGCAAGTTCACCATAAGCCGGATGACCTCACGCGGGGTGAAGTGCTCGCCCGCGGTCTCATTCGACAGCTCCGAAAACTTGCGGATCAGTTCCTCGTAGAGGTAGCCCATCTCGATGTTCGACACCGCGTCCGGATGCAGATCGATGTCAGCGAACTTCCCGATGACCTTGTACAGGAGGTTGGCCCTCCGCAGCCGGTCAATCTGGATGCCGAAGTCGAACTTGTCGATGACGTCCCTGGCGGTCTCGGAGAACCCCCCGATGTACAGCTGCAGGGAGTCGGCGATCGTGTCCGGGTCATCCAGGAGCTTCGTGAAGGTAAGCGGCGAGGTGTTGTAGAACTGCTGCCCCGCCACCGCCTGCAGCACTGGCTCCATGTTCTCGATCCGGCCCGCCAGCTGCCTATGCCTGTCGAGGACGACCTGCTTAGTGGCTTCGAGGACGCAGTCGAGGCGGCGAATGACGGTCAGCGGGAGGATGACCTTGCCGTACTCAGACTGCTTGTAGTCCCCGCGCAGAAGATCAGCCACGCTCCAGATGAAGGCGGCATGGTTCCGGATGCCTTCGCTCCGGGGGGCAGGGACGGGGGACGCGGTAGCCACCATGGCTCCTCCTGATGGGTGCCGCGGTTGCTTCCTCCGCGGCAGGCTCCATTATGGCCATTACGCCTGGCGAAGCGAGCCGACTCAACCGGCCGACTCCGCAGCATCCTCCGCTTTCTCACAGTAGCCGACTGAATCGGCACAGCTTCTAGCATGCGTCGAGCGGCCGCTTGTTTCTCAGCTCCTGGCCGTCAGACGAAGAAGCCGTAGGCGCTGTGCCCCGGCTGGGACGTGACCTGGTATCCGGACGCCAGCGGCCACCGTCCGGCCACGGTGACGGTCTGAATCGCGTCGGCGAGTGCGGCGATACAGGGGCTCGGTGGGATGGACCTGCCGGAGGAGGAGCGGCAGGCGATCGCGGTCCGGGGGGAGTGAGCTTGTGGCCGAGGCAGGGTGTAGCGGTCGGGCCGGCCTCCTGTCACTGCGTGGCCAGGTCAGCCCACCTGCCCTTCTCCGCGGGTCAGCGGGGCAGACTGAGAGCCCTCTCCGCTGGGCGGAGCGGCGGCGTCCCGATGGTCGCCCATCGGACGGCCGCTCCCGGGAGGCTGCCGCTCGATGCTGGAGAAAGCTGGGCGCCAGTACCTGTCCTTTGTCGGCAGCGCGAGGGACCCTGATGTCATGCGGTCAGAAATCCTGTACGTCCCCCGCGGTGATGTCCTCGACCTCGCCGATCCGGGTCTGGGCTGCCCGGACGGCAAGGCCATCCTTGAGCGGCACTACCGTCAGAGCAGCCGTGCCAATCCTGAGTTCAACGCAGCCAACCCGGCCTTTAAGTGCCTAGCGCATCTCGGCGGCAGTAACCCCGGCCTGTACCTCAAGAGAATCCACGGGGAGTGGTGGGCCGTTCACTACGAGATCGGCTCGTGCGCGGACCAGAGAATCCCCGCGCCGATGAGCGACCAGCACAAATACCAGACGGAGTACTGGGCAAGGGCTGCCGAAGACGCCGGCTGGCGAGTCGACCTTGAGCTGTCCCTAAGAACCGGAGTCCGGCCCGATGCCCTGATTTACGGCCAGGTCCTCACCGGCGTCGAGGTTCAGCGGTCCGCCCTGACAGCGACCAGGGCGGTGACCCGGACTAGCAAGGCATCAGAGGACGGAGTGACCGACGTCTGGTTCACCGACCGCAAGCCCGAGCCGGCCTGGGCATGGCGCGTCCCCACCGTCGGCGAGAACCGCCTCCAGTGGGACCAGCTGCCGCGGCGACGGTCTGCCTACGCAACCGGCCTGCGCGTAATCCGCCCGGTCCGCTGCACCCTCGTAAACTTTGACCGGTGCCCCAACGGCGGCCGGCAGTGCGGAAAGCGGCATCCACTGCCGGAGCCCTGGCACGGACTGTGGGTCGATGACGTCGCAGCTCGGTTCCCCGCGGGCGAGATCGTGCCCATGCGGTTCTGGCGGAACAAACGCCACAACGATGTGTTCCTAGTGCCCCCTGCAAGCGTTGCGCTGTACGAGGAACTGACCGGCTACCACACCGCGCTGGCCTATTACCCGAAAGCCGAGGACAGGCCGCCAACCAGGCCATCTCCGTCGGCGGAATGCCGAAACGGCCAGCCATCAGCCGCTGGCACGCCGGGTCGGGCCTGTTCCAAGTGCGGCTACAGGCCAGTCGGCCAAGGCGGTATCCTCTGTCCGCTGTGCGTGGAAGCCATCACACTCCGGAACCTCGCAATCGCCGATGGGGACACGCAATGGTGAGAAGGTGCCTGGCAGCCGTGCATCATGGCGACCGATCTTCCCCACCAGCGTTCCGGCTGACGTCAGGCCTGGTGGCCTGCCGGAAGCGGTGCCTGCTTGATGAACGTCACATGCGCTCAACGCATGCCCGGCGGTACCTCGCACGATATGAACGTCACCGCCGCCACCCAAGAACTGGGAACCTTCCGGGCTTACGCGGGGTGTTGGTGGCCTTGGTCGCCGTTGACGGCGTGACGATCGGGTATGTGAAGGGCCCACCTGAACGCGGAAGACACCGCCATCGATAACCTGGCCAGGTCGCAAAGACGCCGCCATCAAGGGCCTGCGCAAGGTGTCCGCCGTCGCGAACAGGTGCCGCTCCAGCTGGGCAAGGTTAGTTTCTGTACGCGCGCCGTCCTTCGCTCGGTCAATGCGCAGCATAAGTCCGGCAATCGAACTCCCGCCCGCTGCCGTAATATTCCGTTGCCGAGCCGTATCCGACCTTGTCGTGGCATGCTGACATTGTCTGGCGCTGTGTCGGCTGGGCGCTCATCCAGGGGACGGCAAGCCCGTGATCGGTCCGGTTCGCCGATGTAAACACTGCACACGGCGCAACTTGGAAACGTCTAGGATCCTGCGCCTGGGCAAGCTACTGGCGCAGCTCGATGACCCCCATTTGCATCGCTGGATCCGCTGGGTGCAGGTCAAAGGGGATCTTGATTTTCCCGATCAGTCGTCAGGAGGCGGCAGGCCGTATGCGGGCGCATGAAGTGAGCTTTCTGGATCTCGTCCAGGGAGAGAAGCAGTTCCAGGTTCCGCTGTACCAGCGCACCTTCAGCTGGGGAGAGAAGCAGCTTGCGCAGCTATGGCGGGATCTACTGGCACAAAGCGACGCGATGTCGACCGGGGCAACGGATGCCACACACTTCATCGGCTCGGTGGTCATCGCGCCAAGTCCAACCTTGCAGGCGGCGGGCGTCAGCAGGTGGCTGCTGGTCGACGGCCAGCAGCGCCTGACGGCGTTGATGCTGGCGCTCACCGCGATCCGCGATCACCTTGGTGATGGCGCCGGCGGCGACGCCGACCGCATTCACCGCCAGTACCTGGTCAACGAGTTCCGCGCAGGCGACGATCACCTCCGCCTGCTGCCAACTCAAGCCGACCGGGACACCTATCGGGCGCTCGTCCTCCGCACCGCCGGTTCGACCACTACCGGAGCCATCGGTGATGCTTACAGCTTCTTCCGTACCGTGCTCATCGGCATCGAAGACCCCGGTGACGACCACGACGTCGCCGGGATCGAACAGACGATCCGGGCCGGGTTGTCCATTGTCGAGATAACCGCCGAACGCGGAGACAACGTCTACCGGATCTTCGAGTCCCTCAATAACACCGGGCTTCAGCTCAGCCAGGCCGACCTGCTGCGCAACTACCTATTCATGCGACTGCCGAGCCGAGGGGAAGACGTCTACCGCGACGTGTGGCTGCCGATGCAAAACCGGCTGCCTGGCCGGGAGCTTGAGCTGCTGGTCTGGCTCGACTTGGTCATCCGCGGCGACGACCGGGTCAAGCAGACCGACATCTACCGAGCGCAGCAGGTCCGGCTTGAGCGGCTGCCGAAGACCGAGAAGGCCATTGAGGTAGAAATCGCCGAGCTGGCCCGGCGATCACGCCACCTGGAACGGATATTGAACCCAGAAGTGGAGCCTGACGTGCGGCTGCGGTCGGCGCTCCTAAGGCTGAAGGCATGGGGTGCCGCCACGGCCTACCCGCTGGTCATGCACCTGTTCGATCTGCTCGAAGGCGGCGTTGCCACCGCCGATGAGGTGACTGAGGCGCTCGTCTATGTCGAGAGCTTCCTCGTGCGGCGCATGCTGTGCCAGGTACCCACCAGCAATCTCAACCGGGTCTTCAACTCCGCACCGGAGGCCATCGCCGACCAGGCCCCGGTTGCTGCTGCGGTGCGTATGTACTTGTCTGGCCGACGGCGCTACTGGCCGAGCGACGCTGAAGTCCGCCGCAGCGCCAGAACCCGGCCGTTTTATTGGATCGGCCGGGCGCCACAGCGCACGTTTGCCCTGCGCCGGATCGAGGAAAGCTACCAGGCACCCGAACCCGTCGATTTCAACACGGCCAAGCTCACCATCGAACACGTCCTGCCCCAGACCCCGACCCAGGAGTGGCTGGACGTCCTCGCGGACGAAGTAACCGATGAGGCCGGCCCGAGGGAGCTGCACGAGCTGCTCGTGCACACGCTCGGCAACCTCACCCTGACAGCAGAAAACGCCAAGCTTTCCAATAACCCGTTCCAGCGCAAGCAAGACATCTTCCACTCAAGCGCCCTGCGGATGAACCGAGAAATTGCCGACACGCACACGTGGGGCAAGACGCAGATCCTGCAACGCGCCGACCGGATGGCCGACCGGATCATCAAGATCTGGCCCGGCCCGGCCGACGGCGGCAGCGACGACAGCGAGGGCCGGGACTGGTCCCTGCTGAAGCGAGCCTGCTCAGCACTCCCGCCCGCAACCTGGACCTCCTACGGTGATCTTGCCGAACTTATCGGCAGCCACCCGGTGCCAGTCGGCGTGCACCTCGCCACTCACCCAGTGCACAACGCCTGGCGCGTCCTGATGGCCGATGGCACTATTTCGCCGAGTTTCCGCTGGGAGGCGAGCGAGCGCGCAGACGACCCCGAAGAACTGCTCGCATCTGAGGGAATCACCTTCGTCAACGGCCACGCTGACCCAGGCCAGCGGGTCACCGCCATCGAACTCGCCGGCATCCTTGGCATGGACGCTGGTGACCTCCCCGGCGGCGAGGACACCGAGGCCAGCATCGAATCCTCTTCGGGGACCCTGTTCCTGCAGCAACTCACCGAAGCTCACCCTTCCTGCGTGGATGCCGTAACAGACCTACTGCAGCACTGGCAATCCCTGGGCGGCGTGCCCTCGTTCGGCCAGGCCAGCGAGATTTCCTGTTTCATGCTCCTGTACGCCGACCGCACCAGTTCAGAGCGCATCTGGCCGTTCACCATCTACCCCAAGTCCGGAAGCATCGAGGTCGTCTTCCAGCACATGCGCCGCAGACCTGTCTTCAGCGACCCTGCTCTGCGTGACGAGTTCCGCCAGCGCCTGCAAACTGCAGGCATCGCAATCCCGGAGTCCAAGCTGAACCTGCGGCCATCGTTCCGTATTGATGCCCTGCGTAGCCCAGCCACCCTGACTGCGGTGAAGTCGGCACTGGAATGGTTTGCGGTCATCTACCGTACGCGCCTATCCCAAGAGCAGCCGGAGGAGCAGCCCGATCTTGGCGAGGTCCTCGGATTCGTGTGACTGCACGACGCCTGACCAGCCAGCAGCAGATCGTCACCTGGCTGAGCGGCGCGAGCCCGCGAAGCTGCGAGACCAGCTAGTTAACCTGGTACGCCCGGCGATACTTCCGATACCGCAGGTGAGCGTGAGCGACTAGGCAGTACAGGGCACGGTCACCCCCGTCCCTGACGTAGGCGCGGGCCAAAGCCAGCTGTACGGACTGATCACTGATCCCGATTCGTGTGACGAGCCTGGGTTCTACGTCCGCCGAGGCGCCAGCACATGCCCTGCCTTTACCCGCCCTTTCGAGGTAGAACGAGGCGTCCTGCCCTGAAGCCAGGACGGCTAGCCGGGCCGTGCTCGATTACTCGGGCTGCCGGAGTGGCTCGGGCGTGCGCTGGCCGTGTACGCGCTGGGAGGTATGCCGACGCGCGTTGCCGTCGAAACCGCGGTCGGCCAGGGTCAGCATTCCCGGGCCGAGCAGGGACGACGCTAGCGTCGGAGGCTACGCAAGGGGTGTGACAATAGCCTCATGATACGACCTCAGCTCTGAGCCCTGCTGCCCTCGCCTGCCCCGCGCATCGACTCAAGCGGGGCAGTCCCGCGCAGTTACACCGTGTCCACAATCGCTCACGGAGGTCGTACCGTCCATTCCTGATTTCGCTTCTGCCCTACAGATAGGTTCCGGCCATGACTGAGCCATTGGACGGGCGCCCCCAAGTGTACTTTCCGCCGATCGTCAATGGAATAGACTATCTCTACAGTGTGGTCGATCACCTCTCGGGGGAACCACAACCTCGCGACCTGAAGTATGGTGTTCTTCACCTGCAGGCAGCCACCGAGGTGCTGCTGAAGGCTCGTCTGCTCCAGGAGCACTGGAGCCTGGTCTTTAAGGATCCTGGACGGGCGGATCGTGCCCGCTTTGAGAGCGGCGATTTCGAAAGCTGCGGCACCGCCGAGACGATCAGTCGGCTACGCGATATCATCGGAATCGATCTGCCCAGGGCAGCCGCCGATGAGATCAACCAGCTGGCCAAGGCGCGCAACGCTCTCCAGCACTACGGCCTGGTCGCTCCGGCTCCCGCCGTTGAGTCGCGCACCGCGCAGATCTTGGACTTCCTCCAAATGTTCATCACCGAGCACCTGCTGCCGGGCCTCGGCGGCGAGGACGCGGTGCATGCCGAGGACGGCACCCACTACATCCATGCGCGACTCGGCGAGATGAGAGCACTTATCAAGGCCCGCATGGTCCGGCTCGGCCCCGAGCTCGCTTCGTTCGCCGAGCGAACCGTGGAATGCCCTGAGTGCGGCCAGTCAGCCGTGATTGTGGGCTCCCCTCCGCTGTTCTGCCGGTTCTGCGAGGCGGAATTTTACGACGCTGTCAACTTCGCGCAGTTCTACGTGGGGGTCGTCCAGGGCAAGGAATGGGATCCGCGCTACGAGGATCTAGCGAGCTGGCCGATCCGGACTTGCCCAAGCTGCACGCGGGATGCTCTCGTTCTTGAAGCACAAACCGCCGTCAGTCCGGGAAGCCACACACCCTTGTGTTTCGCTTGCGGATGTTTCCCCGAAAGCCCTGCCAGCTAGATGGCGATGGCGGCCCTCGGCCCCACTTGACGCGGCGGGTCGACCAGGGCGTGCTCCTTGCGGATGCGGGCCAGGTGCTCCGCTGGCTGCCCGTCATGTTGCCGGGACCACCTGCGGGGGCCAGCTCAGCCGCACGAGAGCAAGCCGCCGCGGCCTCGCGGGCTGCATCGGGCGCGGTGAACGCCAGGTAGATGCCCGTGGCCGTCAGGTAGACGATCGCCAGGCCGGCCGAGTCCAGCTCGGCGCCCGGCGAGTCGAGCAGCGCCGGGAGATATTCAGCCGGCCGCTCACGGCTCGACCGTCCCGCCGGTCTCCAGCTTGCCGGCCAGCTCGGCCACGCTATGGGCGACCAGGTAGCGCACTGCCCGGCCGTCGGCCGAGCGGTGCTCGGCGGACACGATGGCTGAGTCCAGGTGAATGAGGATCTCCCAGTGGCTGCCGTAGCGGTCTCGCAGGCTGGCGAGGGTGACGGCTGCGGGATCTGGCGAGATGCCGGTGCCGGGCGGGATGTCGTAGTGCGGCTGGTGATCGTCTGGGGATCGTTGGCATGGGTCGCCTCCATGGGGCGATCAAGGGGCCGGTCCGAAGCTAGTACCTCCTGGCCGGTCCCGCTGTTGACAACATTTCACCAGTACACCAAGCCTGTTGGGTCATGACAGTCCATGGCCGGATAAGATTTACCGTCGCCTGTCACGCCCGGTTACCGTGATCATGTGACCAGAGTGATCGACGGGGGCTCAGATGTGCCGCCTTACCAGCAGATGGCCGCGATCCTGCGCGAGGAGATCACCTCAGGGCAGATCCCGCCGCGACGGCCGGTTCCGTCGGTCACGGCGCTCCAGCAGGAGACCGGGCTCGCCCGCGGCACGATCCGCAAGGCCATAGCGCTCTTGGCCGCTGAGGGCCTTGTGGTGGTGCGGCCTGGCTGGGGCACGTTCGTGATCCCGCCTGACGAGCGCGAGGACTAGCGGGCTGCTCCGATCTGCCCACGGACCTCCTGCTTGCAAAGTACGCCCAGACGAACCGGCATGGCTCACAACTTGCGCATCGGTTCTTGCCTGGTTCAGCTCAGACCGGCATGGTTCGCCTTGGTTGCTACAGAAGTCAGCTACAGGGCGCCTGTCCGCGATCTTGGAATCGATGTCCTGGCAAGCTGGCGCGCTTGGCGGACTTCAACCTGCGATCCGATGTCCGTCAACGATCAGTTGGACCGAGGCACATCGGTGGCACGTCTGCCCGACTCCGGCTGATCGTAGAGACGCCACGTCACCATCACCTGAACCTGGGCAGGGCGCTGGCCAGCGTTGCCGCCAGTGCGCGGCACCGGGCTTCAACTGCCAACGCCCAAGTCTGCTTTCACACCGCGCCTCACTTGGTCGATTGGCGATCTGACGCGCTGCGGATGGCCTAATGTCAAACCTGAGGCCTACATTGGGCCCGTGCCCAGCTACCAGCCAGCTCCAAGATCAGACATAGCACGCTGACAAATCGCTACTGGCGACGTCACACACTTTGCGGACAAGGTGGTGAGGATGGACGCAATGAACAACCCTGCGGCTGGCGAACCAGTGACTGCAGACCACGTACCGTCGGCCGACCCAACTCCCGATGCCCAGTTGCGGAGCCTGATTGTAGCTGCCTTCGAGCGCGCTCGCGCCTCTGGCAAACAAGACTGGACTGTTATGACGGTGGCGGTTCTGAAGAATCGCCTGCTTGGTCTCACGAGCCATGAGTTCTCTGAAGAGCTATATGGGGCATCGTCGATGTCAGATCTAGCTCGCCAAGCCTCCGACCTTTTAGAGCTAGACGACTCTGTTAAGCCCCCCAAAGTCACGCTTCGGGAGCCTGAAGCTATAGACAAGCCACTGCCCGTCTCTAGTCGGATCCGCCGGGATCTTTGGGACGCGATGGTTGACTATTCTCGCGGGGAGCCGTACGTCTGGTCCGGTGAAAATGCAGTTCCTAAGAGCGTGTATGTCGGTGATGGAGACCCGCCGGTTTTCTCTACGTTGACTCGTCAGGAAGAGTCAGGCTGGCGCGCCGAGTTTGTCCAGCGTATATCGCCGAGCTTGGCGCCAGGTGACCGCCAACTTGTTGAGCAATGGCGTGACCGACACCAGAGCGTAAAGGCTCTACCAGCTTCCCTGCAACGGGAATGGAACGGTGATTTCAAAGCGCGCATCGTTGATCGATTGCATGAGTGGTTCGCCTCGTTCGGTATCGCCGAGCCGGCCGACATTCTCACATCAGCTCGCAAAGATTTGCCTAGTCGACCAGGTGGCAATGTCGAGGAGTTGCGGGCACTTGTCATTAAGTGTGTACAAAATATGACTGCCGCAGAGCTTTCGGAGCTACGGCTATCGCCCCAGACTCTGCTGCGGAGTCAGCATTGACTAAGCGAAAGGATCGGACGCGATCGCAGTTGGTGCCACGGCAAGACATCCTAAGCGGGCCTTGCGTGATAGTGGTGGCCGGGGCTGATGACTCTCCAGAGCAGAAAGTGTTGCGTCAGGAGCTGGTAACCGCAGCGGGGCGCGCGGGTCTTACTATTTTGAAGACGGTCCGGATTGAGACCCATAGGGTTGTTGGTGGCGAGGAAAAGGACCGTCTCTTCCCACTCCTGGTGCCTGAGGACGCAAGGTGGATGTATTCGGAGTTGCATCGCTACGATATTGCAGTATTAGCACTGCGGGCATCTTATGTGCGTCAGAACCCGTCAGTTGCTCCAGCTCGACGCAGACAGCTGCTGCCTCTTGGTCGCTTCGTGCGCTACAAGGCTTATTATGGGGTAATCCGGAATAATCAAGATGTAGGATTTCATATTACTCAGTTTGTTGCGTCGCTCAATGCCGTCAATTGCGACGGGCTTGATGATCCACGGATTCTCCCATTGCATATCTTTGATAGTGACAAGGAATGGCGAGACCTTGACGGCCTGGCGGAACGGCTCTTGTTTGTGAGAGAACATGGTCCGCCCGGTCGACGGCATGATTCATCGGGATTCTCCTGGACAAAGCCAAGAGGGCAGGCTGCGAAGCATGGCGGACCGGCCTTGCGCGTCGCACGACATACGCTCGAACAGGGCTTCCATTGGGATGTGTCAACCGACTCCTCGGGTACTATCTGTACAGCTAATGCTGTGTGGAAGCTGAGGCGACCGGATTCGTATCTAAACATCTACCCAGATGGGTTCATACGTCCTCCGAGCCCGCGTTACGGTGCGGTGCAAGTGTGGCCGTAACAGAAAAAAATACCCCAGCTTCTTGGCTGGGGTATTTCGATATCGAGGTCTAGTCGCCTACTCCGGATCCGGCAGTGAGCTCGTCTGTCCGCGACCGAAAGGATCATACCTTACGGGCCTCGATTTAGACTGCGCAGCCTACTGTCACTGCTATACCTAGAGTAGCTGGTCGACACTAGCGCGCAACTAGCATCGACCCTCCGGCAGGTTTCCCTGGCGGATCAGTTTTAGTATACATCGGATTGTCAAGCACGCTTGCTGTTCGGTCCGACCTCTTTGGCCTGCTCGTAGAACACCTTGTACGTACAATCCTGCTACGCCGACGCTCATGAGCAAGTTGCCGCGGCTAGTCCTTGTGATGCTTGCCTTCAACCCGAAGGGTACCCGCTGAGATACTGGCTTAGTCGGATCGTTCCTGTTTATTTCTAGATTACGATAATATGTTCGATCTCACTACCAATGCTGCCTCGGCGCTGCTCCGGGCAGGACGGCTGCCAGACGCCAGTCCGGGCCGGTACATAGCGAGGCCGACGCGTGTCACATCAAGTGACGCCAGAGCAACTCGGCAGGGACAGGGCCTAGGCCCCCCTTGGCTCGCATGCGCATGAAGGGCGACAAGGGAGGCGCAGGATGGGAGCGCCAGACATGGGGGTCGACTGGTCTTGGCTCTGCCTGCTTGGTCTTATGGGGTCAACGAGCGACTGTCCTTGTGTCTCCAGAGCTGGTCGAGCGCTCCGGCGGGTAGGTTCGCCATGCTTCGCAGCCTGCCCTCTTTGGCTTTGCCCAGGAGAATCCCGATGAATCATGCCGCCTACCGCGCCGACATGGGCTCCGCCTGGCCGGCAACAGACCTGGTATTCACTACCCGGACCGGACGGCCGGTCGAGCCGCGGAACTTCGTCCGGTCCTTCCGCCGCATCTGCGAGGACAACAAGATCCGGGCCATCAAAGTCCACCATATGCGCCCTACCGTCGGGTCGCTCTTGAAGGACCTGCGCGCGCCCGCCCGCGATGCGCAAACGATCCTCGGGCACACCCGTATCAGCACGACGCTGGAGATCTACACCGACACCGATGAGCCAGCCCGCCGCGAGGCACTCACCCGGCTGCATGGGCTGCTTGACGACGGCCAGAACTAGCCCCGCTGCTACATGCGATGGCTACAACGGGCCGCTATCGATCTTGACGGGAGGCGTTTTGCCTGGTGGAGCTAAGCGGGCTCGAACCGCTGACCCCTGCTTGCAAAGTACGCCCTTGCTGGTCAGGACAGTGCCTGACGTGGGGATCAGCAGTTGTCACGGTCGGCCCAGGACAGCACGGTTCGGGATGGTTGCTACAGATGGGATCAACCCGTCCGATGTAGGCAGCGATATGCAAATACCTGCGCAAGAAATCCATGGAAGTACCGTCAAACCCAAACGGTGTTGGTGTCAGGTACTGGTGTCACCTGCACCTGTTCGCCTAGTCCGGCCAGGGCCGGTCCGGGCGAGTCCGCCGATCGCCAGAGTCAAGACCACTAGAGGCAGGATGAGGGAACTTGCAGCAGCTATGTAGATTGGCCAGCGAGCGGGATATGGATACCACATCTTAGCTGGTATCGATGCCGCTACTCCAGTTGCAAGCGAAGTTAGAGCAAGGTATGTAAGTGCTCCCCAGGTGCACCAGTTGACGGCAGTGTCCGAGGTGGTCGCGACGTCGGTAGCCTTTGAATTGTGTTTCGGGATGCGCCATATCCAAATAGCTCCACCTACGATGAATAGGCCGCCAGTTGCATAGAGAGCAGGATCTACTACCGATTGTGGTCCGTTATACAAATCAGCCACTAGGTAGGTAGTTGAATTGGTGCAGAGTAGCAGAACGACAAATACGCAGCTAACATACACTAGGCCCCGGAGAAACTCCAAAACGTTGTGGTCGTGGCGTTTGAAGGCCACAACAAGCCAAGTTAGTGAAGTGATCATTATTACGGCGAATGCTCCGAGTGCACCGCCTGCTAGGGCTTCGGTTGTCTCGGCTCTTGGACATGTTTGCTCGCCTGCCATGTCGGCGAGCAGGTACGAGGTTACTGCGAGGCCGAAGAATGCAGTAAATAGGAGTTTAAGGGCCTGCGCTGCCTCTCGCTTAAGGCCATGTTCTGTGACGCTTATAATTACAATAATTCCCGCGAACACAAAACCTGCAAGGACTGCCGCGATGGCGGATTGAGAGGCCGCTCCGGCGATGGGACTCCAGTCGTGCGTCTTGCATAAGTCTGGCGTGAAGGAGAAAGCCATGTTCAATATCTCCATCCATGCTGGCACATGCGTTGAGGCGCGGTTCGATCATTATGCCTCAGTCGTGGCCATCCTTCCGATAGGCGCCAGTGAATCCGTGACAAGAGTCCGGTCCCGGGTCCCGCAGGATCCCTTGCGACGCGCCCGGAGGCGCGCCCTTAGCGTGATCTTGCTGGTCTGGCCTGACGAGATCACGCTCGGCTAGGGCTCGTTTGTAAAATCCGCGGACGAGCGAGCGCCCCCGCCAGCCGGGCGCTCCGTGATACTTCCCGTGATACTTGTGCCGATGTATTTGGGTGTCCGCCGATGCATGCGGGCTGGCGCTTTGCCACCCAATCAGCCAGGTCAGCGGTGCTCTGGTGCCCTCGGATGCATGCGCTGGCGTCCTGTGCGTTCAAGTCCCCCCTCGGACACGACGTTTCCGCAGGTCAGCGCCGTGGAGATGGGCTCAGACATGGCCCATGGCTCTGGCAGGGCCGACTCCGGGCGTCGCATGCGGTCGGCTACGCCGAGCATTGATCCGCCGATCGCTCACACGGATTCGGGCGCCACACGCAGTATCTCGATCATCATCCTCGTCATCGCGGGCTTGCTGGCACTCCGGCACAGGTACCGCGCCCGACGCATCAACCGCAAGCGACGGCAGAGCTAGCTTGCGGCGTCTGCCATCGCGTTGAACCGAGCGATCGCAGCATCCACCTTGTGCATCTCCGCTCGCGTCCCCATGCGTAGTGGTTTCTCGTGCCGAGTCCCGTCGGCGAGAGCGACGAAGATCGTGCCGACCCGAGGGGAATTGAGCCCGATGACGCCTGCAGCGATGTATCCCGCTTCGCTGCCTGGTTTGACATCCATAATGCCCGCGCAGGCTCCGGCGAGCGATCCCAGGTGCCGCCCCCGCATCCAGCCGGGAAGGCTCCACACCTGGTCGCCCTTCACCCGGACGCCAAGCTCCGTTAGGGTGACTCCACGAGTCTTGTCAGCGACGGCCCGCTCGCGCTGAACTTGGGCGGCCACTTGTACCGCTCGCTGCCGTGCATTCATCTTTCGCTAGCTCTCTGTCCATTCGAGGTCTTCGCGCTGGACGACGCCAAACGCAGGTACTGCTATCGGGCCATCCAAATCTTCGCGTAGATCTGGCAGTCAGCCATGTCTTGGCCGTCGGCCCCGGCGTGATCTTGAAGCCACTTCTCAGCCTGCGCTGGGCTGAAGCTGTCCCGGTTCATCGCGTCACTCCGCTCCCGCCACACGACGACCAGACGCGGCATGTCGGCAAGCGCCTTGCCTGTCCACTCCCGGTACTCAGCCAGAATGTGAGAATCGGAGCGTAGATAGAACCCGAAGCGGGGGTCGGTGTAGGTCGCCACGATCGGCGGTCTCCTCCGGTTGAGCGGTAACTGAAGGTGAGCCTAGCGAAGCCTAGAGTAGCTGGATGAGCAGCAACGCGGAACCAGCCCGCCAGCCTGGCTAGCTAGTTCTCGCGGCTCATCGCCCCTCACCGCCTTCGAGGTGCTGCCCGCGCAAGGCCCGCACCGCGGCCAGGTGTTGCTCCATGACCGCGATCCGCTCGTCCGCTGCCTGCCGGGTGGTGATCGCCGCGGCGTCCTCGCGGCTGCAGATGGCGGCGAGGCGCTCCCCTAGCCGCCGGCCCTCGGCTTCGGCTCGATGTAATAGTGGCTGCGCGGCTCCTGCTCCATACCGTTCACGACTCGCCCAGCTCTGCGGTCTCCAGCCGGGCAGCAAGCTCAGCGGGCGTGCAGCCCGACGAGGTAGCGGATCGGCGACCGCCGCCGCGTCGACCGGCACGTTCTGAGGCCCTGCGGACCGTGGCCTCGCTACGGTCGTCACATGGTCATTCCGGTCACCTCAGACACGTTCTATGACATGGCGCCCGCGACTTCGCCCAGACGGCGCTTGTGGCTCATCACGCCCGGAAGAACGTCCGGGTCGCGCTGGACGCTGGAACCGCAAGCGAGTACCTCGCCAAGGCATGTCTCGCCACCCGGTCCCCGGCGCTCCTGGTAGATCTGAGGGGCGACAGGAACTTCGCCTCGCTGCTGCGGCTGCTCGGGATCTCCGAGGGCAAGACACCGCAATCGCTGCGGACCGTCGGCTTGCGAGGCGCTCATGAGAGGGCAAAGAAGTTCGTCACGTCAACCGCGTCCGACGATGATCTCGGAATCCTCTTCGACATGCGTGACGGGACGGTTCACGCCGCCCCCAGGACGACGAGGTCGAGGAGCGCCTCGTGGTGGCGTTCGTGCAGTACGCCGATGCCGTCCTGGCCGACCTGCGCCGCGACCGTGCCGAGTTCTGGGGCGTACATCTGGAGGTAGTCGATGCGCTCCTAGCGGACGCGAGCGACAAGGTCGCACATCATGCGGGCGTGAAGCTCGCCCAGGCACTCGCGGCTTTCGACCAGCGGTACGGCGAGGAGTCCCCGGAGGTGCTGGATCTCATTCGCCGCCTAGCTATCCCGCCCGTATTGGGCCGCGACCAGGCGCTGGCTGACTGCCCTGCTTGCGAGTCGCTTGGCGTGGCGGAAGGTGAGCATGAGGTCGACTGGCGCTTCGAGAGTGACGACAGCCCTGTCAGCACGGTGTGGTTCTACGCGACAAAGTTCGCGTGTGGTGTCTGCGGTCTTCAGCTCGACCGGATTGAGTTCGAACCGGCGGCCATGAAATCGCAATGGGAAATCGAGGGCGCCGACCCAGCCAAATACGAGGCGTACGCGGACTCCACGGGGTACGAGGAGGAGGCAGCGGACGCGGCATACGAGGCATGGCGCGAGGACAACCGGCTTTGAGAGAAGTGACCCTGACTCGACGTAACGGCAGAGCAGCGCCCCGCCAGCCATAGCCAGTGGGGAACCTACCCCAGGAGCTGGACGAGCCGCCTGGATAGCTCGCTAGTTCGGTCTTCCGTCTAGCTGCCAGCCGGTTACGGCTCGACCGTCGAGGCGGTCTCCAGCTTGCCGGCCAGCTCGGCCACGCTATGGGCGACCAGGTAGCGCACTGCCCGGCCGTCGGCCGAGCGGTGCTCGGCGGACACGATGGCTGAGTCCAGGTGAATGAGGATCTCCCAGTCGCTGCCGTAGCGGTCTCGCAGGCTGGCGAGGGTGACGGCTGCGGGGCCAGCCGACGGGATGTCGTGGTGCGGCTGGTGATCGTCTGGAACGCTTGGCATAGCCGACTCCTTGGGTCGGTCAGGCCCCGGTTTGGCGTTCACGCGCCGGCCGGGGCCGCTGTTGTTGTCAACAGAGTAGGGCAGGTGACTTAGCAGACTCAAGAGATGCAGAGCGTGCAGGTCGCGCAAGGTGAGCACCAGCGGGAATGATCAAGGCGTGCCGCCCCGCGGGCCAGAGCGCCCATCAGAGACTGTGGCCGCCGACCTGCGGCGGCGTATCACGGCTGGCGAGTGGGAGATAGACGAGGCACTACCTACCAATGCCGCGCTGGCCGAGCACTACCACGTCTCCCAGGCCACGGTCACGCGGGTGCTGCGCGCCCTGGCTGCCGAGGGCCTGGTCCGCACCGTGCCCCGATGGGGAACTTTCCGCACGTAAGAGCGCCCGGCCAGCCTCAGCCAGCCGGGCGCTCGTGACACGATTTTTGACACTTGTGCCGATGTATCTAGGTGTCCGCCGATGTCTTCCGGCTGACCGCGTGCCATCCGTTCAGCCAGGTCAGGATGCTTTTTCATGCCTGCGGGCGTCCTTGGATGACCCCCCTCTCGGGAGGGTTCAAGTCCCCTCGGACACGTCAAATCCCCATGAGCGGCCGTTCACGGGCATGCTCGATTGTCACCCGCGCCTAGGAGCCTCCTGAATTAAGGCCGTTTCCGGGTCGTCCGCCGGGTCGTCG
>Ga0302325_10004387_pt1 | contig 32660 bp, 26 predicted proteins | sample Palsa_T0_2_FD_201948 | JGI IMG/M metagenome (GOLD analysis project Ga0302325, IMG submission 201948) | Peat permafrost microbial communities from Stordalen Mire near Abisko, Sweden - Palsa_T0_2 | ecosystem: Environmental > Terrestrial > Soil > Palsa > Peat permafrost | place: Sweden: Abisko... | reverse complement strand
GGCCGCGCCATGCATCGAGATTGTCCGGGTGCGCTTCGAGAATCTGGTGGTAGAGGGCGTAGGCATCGGCGGTGTTGTTGCGCTGCAGGTAGATGGAGGCCAACTGAATCTGGAGGGAAATCGAGGGCTGGCCGCCGTTTTTGGCTTGCAGGCGAGCTGAGCGTTCGAGGAGGCCCTGAGCGATTTCCAGATGGTTCGACTGGGCGTAGATGGAGCCGAGCATGGCGAGGAAGCCGGGATCGGCAAGCGCGGTCTCGTAGGTGTCCGGCGGCATTTTCTCGACCAGCTCGATCGAGTCGTTGTCGTGGCCGAGCAGGTGTTCTGCTGTGACGAGGCCCATCCAGGCGGGAAGGCTGGAAGTTTCCTCCGCGAGAATCTGCTTGTAGAGTTCGGCGGCCTGATCGTAGCGCCTAGCGGCCATCAGGATGCCCGCGTACTGGAGACGGGTGCCGGTCTTGAGCGTGGAACCGTCGTCGGGGAACGGCAAGGCTAGAGCCTGCGCGAGGACTTTCTGAGCTTCGGCGTCTTTGCCTGTGGCCTGGTAGATATTGGCCAAAGTTTGCAGGTAATCGGGGTCGCGATTGAGGGCAGCTTTGACCGAGACCGGGAAGCGCGCCATAACGGCCATTGCCTGCTGGTTCTGGTGATTGCGGGCGTAGGCCAGGAAGAGGCCGCGCCAGGCGTCGAGCGAGGTAGGCTGGATGCGGACGATCTGCTGGTAGATTTCGGCCGCAGCGGGAAACTGCTCGTTCTTGATGTAGACGCCGGCCAGACCGTTGAGCGCTTCGGGGCTGCGCGGGCGCATGTCGAGCGCTGCCTTGTATTTCTCCGCAGCGGCGTCGAGTTGATTCACGTCGAAGGCCAGCGAGGCCTCACCCATAGTGAACCAGAAGCGCGAAGTGGCTAGGCCTTCGGAGACGGAGCGGTCGCGGAAGCCGTTTTGCTCGGCTTGTTCAAGAAAAGCAATGGCGGCGCCGAAGTTGTTCTGCTGCATGCGGACAAAGCCCATGCCGGCGGCGGCGCGGGGGTCTTTTTCGTCCTTGTCGAGCATGGCCTGGAAGCGCGATTCTGCTTCGGTGAGGTGATGTGCATTCAGGGCGGCAAAGGCGGCGCGCTCTTCGGGAGTGCGGGCGATGCCGGCGTTCATCTCGGCCAGCTTGCCTTGGTTGGCGGTGAGGCGTTGCTGGAGTTCGGTGTCCTTGGGATGGGATTTGAGATACTCCTTCAACTCTGCCGCCGAGGTGGGGTTGGCGGAGTCCCAAACGAGGGCCTGGCGGAGCGCGCTTTGCGCTTCGGGAGTTTCCTCATGCTCGTGCAGGATGCGGATGCCTTCGGCGCGGGTTTTGGCGTCGTAGGTCAACATGCGGCCGAGGGTGACGACGAAACGCTGGTCGCCGGGATTGCGCGCAGCCATGGCGCGCATGGCTGCCAGAGCTTCCGCCTTTCCGTTGGGCGTGGAGTACAGAGTGTCGTAATAGGCCGTGGCGATGTCGCCATCGGGGGGATGGTCGCCGAAGAGTTCGCGGTAGATGCGCATGGCTGCTTCGGGATTGCCGGCTTTAGCCAGCGCTCCGGCCTGGCCGAGGCGCGCGTCGCGGCTCTTGTTGCTGGTGAGGGTCTGAATCCTGCCGATGTTGGGGTCGTTGGGGTTGATCTTGCGCAGCTTGTCGAGCGCCTCGTCGGACGCGGTCGAGTTGCCGCTGAGACGATAGTCGCGGGCCACGCCTGCGAGGGCCTCGGCGTTGTTGGGGTCGGAGAGAAGTATCTGCTGCCAGACCTGGACGGCGATGTCGGGGCGGCCGCGAGACTCCAGCGCTTCGGCTTTGGCGATCAGGTCCTTCTCGGCCTGACTCTCCGTGCCGGTCTGGGCGAATGCCGGCTGATGGATGCACGAGACCAGGGCCAACGCGCATAGGAGTACGGCGACTGCGCGGAGCGTCTTCTTCCGTCGCGTCGTTTCGCGGCCCAATTTCGTTAACTTTCGTCGCACTAGCGAGTCCATCGTACTAGCAGCTCCCCGCTCGTTCCAAACTGAAATCGCTTCTCCATCCAGCCGCTGGCGAAGAGGACTAGATTCTGATCGTAATACGTCGGACCGGTCCCGTAACCTGCTCCGTACAGATTTGATTTTTCATCAAGTTGCGATTTTACTCGCACCATCTGTTGGGCAACCGCGGTTTCGTTGGGAATGCTTTGCAAATAGGGCAATAGAGCAGCGGAAAAACCAACCGGGCCGCCGCCATTGAGCGGGACACCGTCGTCGTTCACCTTTTCGGGCGGCGCGGCGTCCTGCGCGAGGAAGCGGTTCATGCCGCCGAGGGCGTGCAGGATGCGGGTTCTGGCCGGACTCGATGCCGGCAACATGCCCGCCCAGAGATAGACGCGGATGGCGTCGTAACTGCCCAATGGCGGGGGCGTGTTTCGCCCGTTGGCGAGGCAGGGCGCGAATCCCTCGCCGGGGGTATAGCAGACCCAGTCCATGGCGAAGCCGTTTTTGGCGCTGCGTTCGAGGATCGTCGGGACTTCCGCGGCGACGTTGGCCCATGGCCCACTGGGATCGACTGCGGCCAGGCGGTCGATGAGGAAGAGCGGCATGTAGCTGGGGTTGAGCACCCAGAAGCGCTGAAAACGGAAGCCGGAGGCGCCGGGAAGCAGCGCGGGGCCGAGGCCGGGAAGGTTGACGACCTCCTGCCGGGCGATCAGCGACGTCAGGCGCTGGCCGAGCGTGCTGTAGTGCGGATTGTGCCAGAGGCGGCCGGCTTCGATGAGGTCGTAGGCGATCCAGAGATCGGAGTCGGAAGCGGAGTTCGCGTCCTGTGGAGCCCAGCGACCGTCCTTGCCTTTGCCCCAGGTCCATGCGGGAAGATGAGCGCCAAGGTCGCCTTGGGCGAGATTGGTTTCGGTCCAGGCGAGCAGGCGTTCAAATTGAGGGTGATCGTTGTTCACGAGCGCGAAGAAGAGCGCGTAGCTCTGGCCTTCTGAGGTGGTGCGGTCGCCGCCCTGCGGGTCGAGGACGCGGCCATCGGCGCTGATGAAGCGCGCGGCATAGGCCTGCCAGAGGCGGGCGTGATCCGGCGGAGTCTCCGCGCGGAGATGCGACGAATACAGAAGACTCGCCAGCAAACTCAGCCATCCGGCGAGACCGAATCGGAGCCTGCGCAGCCCTTGGCCTTTTCTGTGAACGGAATGCCGCCCTGCCGGTACTCTGCGATTCTGCATACTATTCGTCTTCCAGTTGCAGGCGCCTGCGGGCGTGATTGCGCAGCCAGATGCGCACCCAGATGGCGAGCGCGCCGCAGAGGAAGAGCACGACGACGGAGGCCAGCCACGGCACCTGGGTGAACCACATGGTCATCTGCGTCCACCATGGCAGGGTGCCGATGTGGTAAGTCGCAGTGGCGATGCGGAAGGACTGGAAGAGCGATCCGTGCAGGACTGAGACTGTGCCGTTGATGTCGCTGGACTGCTGGACTTTGAGGAATGTGGTGAGGAAGTTGTCGTAGGTGGCTGCGTCTTTGAGGTTGATGACGACGACGCTGCGGCCGGTGGCGAAGGGAGACTCGATGCCTTCGATTACCGAGTCCGGAGTGCCTGAGGCGGTGAGATCGCCGGATTCCGTGTGCTCGGCGGCGGGAATCTTCCACCAGGCATGATGCGGCAGGCCGAAGAGGCCGGCAGTTCCCTTCACCGTGACCTGGCCTTCCTGCACGTTGACCGGCAGCTTGTCGCTGAGCTTGGCGAATGCGGGTTGGTCGTCTCCGGTGCCGAGGACCAGATAGTCGGTCGAGACTCCGTTCTTCATCGAATCCGCGCCATCGACCTTGACGCGGAAGACGGGCATGCCGGTCTGTCGGCCGAAGTGGCCCATCAGGGTGAGGAAAAGCTCCAGTTCCTGCGGCGTTGGCAGGGAGGGCAGAATGACGGTGGTTTCGCTCAGGTCGGCGTGATAAGTGAAGGGAAAGCCGGCGTTGGCGAAGATTTCTAGATTGGGCAGCGTGGTGTAGTGCGCGTAGCCGGTCAGGTCCAAGTAGGTGTCGCGCAGGATGGCGCCCTGCATATTGATCGGCGTGGTGTCGGTGCAGCCGCCCTTCTTGACCAACTGGAAGGTGAAGTCGAAGGACATGGAATTTGAGAATGGGCGCAGGTTGACGACCGGCACGGGCACGTTGGTCTGGATCTTCTTCGAGGCTTCAGACTCAGGAATGAGCGGAAGCGAGCCGAGGAAGGCGTTGTTCACGCGCACCTGGATGCTGGAAATAGGCCCGATGGGGATGGGGTTGTATCGATAGACCATCTTGAGGATTGCGTTGGGCTCGCGGTCGCTGTAGAAGATGTCGGGCGGAACGCGGAAGTAGACGTTGAGCGGAGCGGAGCCATCGGTTTGCAGCTCCTGGGCGTTAGCGTAATCCCACAGGGCGATTTTCTGGTCCGTTCGAGCCCAGCGCGGCGCGGCGTCTGGCGCTGAAACATCGGGGAGTTTCAGGCTGTCGATGGTCGAAACTGGCCCTTGCAGCAGATTGGAATGGAGTCCTACGGCCTGCGCGGCGACCAGCGCCTGATCGGCATCCTGCCCGGTGATGATGAGCACTTTGCTGAACGGGTCGGCGGGATTGGCGCGCATGGCGACGGTGGGTCCGCTAATGGGGCCTAGATTGAGGCCGCCGGGAAGATTGGCTGGATTCTCCGCGATGACGATGGCGTTGCCGGCGGGGACAGCGCCAACGGTCGTGGGAAAGCGCACCGCCCGGCCTTCCGACTCCATGCCGAAGTAGGAGCTGACCACACCGGCGGCTTGAATGGCCTTGGCGGAGGGAGCGGATGGAAAGACCACCGGGATCTTCGGCGAATTGACAGCGTCGACATCGAGGAATGGGTTGGGCAACTGCTTCAGGTCGTCGGAGACGGGGAGGATTTCGCCGGTGAAATCCATATACGTGCCGGTGGCGACGCGCGCCCAGAGGGTGGTATTGGACGGGTCTTCGCAGACCATGACGTAATGGCCGATGAACTCGATGGTCAGGCTGTTCCTACGGACGAGGAGTTCGGATGGGATTTCAAACTCGGCTTCTTCAATCCTGGCGCTGCCGCCCGGCGACTGATTGGGCGGTACTGGCAAGGTCGCAAAGAGCGTGCCGTTGAGCATGAGCTGGATATGGCTCAGTTGCGGCAGCAGGCTGGGTGAAAATGTGTAGTAGATGTGAATCTTGGCGGCTTTGACGACGTGAGTCTGCGGCAGCGCGAAGAAGATTGTGTCCTGGCTGTCGATGCCGTGCATTTCGATGGTGCTGGAACCGGCGTCGGCAAGCGAAAAGACATCGTGAAACTGCCCCGGAGGCGGAGGCGGCGCTTTGGCAATGGCCTCGCGAGCGGTGTTGCCCATGCTTCCCGGCTGGGCGTTCGCTGCTTGTCCAGCAAAAAGCAGGCTGAATAGAGCCAGCGGCATGAGCAGAAGCAGGAGCGTATGGGCGGCAGCGGTGTTCGACTTGGGCTTGCCGCTGGATTTTGCTTTTGCGGCGGCTTTGCTTTTGCCCGCACTCTTGGATTTGGCGGACTTGTCGCTGAAAAACAGACTTACGAACGTCATTTTCAGGCCTTTAAAGGAAAGGTAAAAGATGCGTCCCAGGCTCTTCATGGGATCGTCGACCTCGCGGCTCTCGCCCCAGCCCAGCCAGGTGTCGGCGCGCGAATAGAGCAGGACTGTGAGCAGCTCCTGCTCCTGGATGGTTAGCTCGTTAAACTTGCTGCGCATCGTGGTTCCGGTATTCGAGACCATGGTTACGGGCAATTCGGCTTCCATGTTGTTGATGGGAAAGAGGAGTTTGGCCTGCTCGCCGCCGGCTACCTCGACAGCCTCTTCGAGCCGGATCGCCGAGCCGCCGTTGGACATGTCGATGGTTTCGCCCTGGATGATGCGTCCGTCGGCAAGCTTGACCGTGACAGGGGTGGCTATGCGAATGCGGACGTGGCCGCGAAGCTGCTGCATCTCCCGCGAAACGGCTGAGCAGACGCCCAGCACCACGATATTGAAGAAGCACCAGATGCAGTTCATGATGACCGTGCCGGGACGGTCCTTGTCCCAGATAAAGAAGCGCGGAATGGCCACGGCGAGGCCGAGTAGATTGAAAAAGAGCAGCACCAGAAATGGCTGCGCAATCTTCTTGTCGAAGAAGCTGCGCTTGACGATGCCGCCTTTGGCCGTCACGTTGAACTTGCCCAGCTTGGGGTTGATGAGCGCCAGCATGGTGGGCAGCAGAATGTAGGGCGAGAGCACGGTCTCGTAGATTTCATTCCAGAAGCTGTGTCGATGCTGGCCCTGGATGCGAGAGTTGGTGATGTTGGAGAGCGTAAGATGCGGCAGCGCGTAGGCCAGAATCGCCGCCCAGTATCCCGGCACGTTGGTGTGCGAGAGCAACAGGTAGATCAATGGAGCGGTGAGGAAGATGAGGCGCGGCAGCGGATACAGAAAGTGCGCCATGGCGTTGAAATAGCAGAGCCGCTGGGCAAAGTTGAGCTTGGGAGCGAAGAGCGGATTGTCGGTGCGCAGGATCTGGATCATGCCGCGCGCCCAGCGGATACGCTGGCCGACGTGGGCTGACAGACGCTCGGTGGCGAGACCGGCGGCCTGCGGGATGTTGATATAGGCCGTGTTCCAGCCGTTGGACTGCATACGCAGCGAGGTGTGCGCGTCCTCGGTTACCGTTTCAACCGCGATGCCGCCGATTTCGTCGAGGGCTTCGCGGCGAAGCACCGCGCAGGAGCCGCAGAAGAAGGTGGCGTTCCAGAAGTCGTTGCCATCCTGCACGATGCCGTAAAACAGCTCGTTTTCATTGGGAATGACGTGAAACTGATTCAGATTGCGCTCGAATGGGTCGGGCGAATAGAAGTGGTGCGGCGTCTGCAACATGGCCAGGTTGCGGTCGCGCAGGAACCAGCCGATGGTCATCTGCAAAAAGCTGCGCGTGGGAACGTGGTCGCAGTCGAAGATGGCGACGTATGGCGAATTAAGCGACTTCAGCGCGGTGTTGATGTTGCCGGCCTTGGCGTGGAAGTTGTCGGGACGAATCTTGTAGCCGACGCCGGCCTGGAATGCGAATTCTTCAAACTCTTTGCGGCGGCCGTCGTCGAGGATGTAGACGTGCAGCTTGTCCTGAGGCCAGTCGATGTTCAGCGCGCCAAGAGCGGTGTAGCGCACGATTTCTAGCGGCTCGTTGTAGGTTGGGACCAGAACATCGACGTGCGGCCACTCCTCTGGACCTTCAGGAAGCGGCATGGGAGCGCGCCGTAGCGGCCAGATAGTCTGAAAGAAGCCCAGGAAGAGAATGACGAAGGCGTAGCTCTCCGCAAAGACCAGCGAGCATATAAAGAACGCGTCCAGTGCGCCCCAGTGATTGGCGGGATCCTGAAAGAAGCCTACAGTCGCAGACATACGCCAGTAGCCGTAGCGGAAGGTCGCAAAGAGCGACAGAATCATCAGCGTGAGCGTAACCAGGTAGGAATCCGAAGTGCGGCCGAGCGCGAGGCCCATCAACAGCGTAAGCAGACCGCAGACTGCCTGCTGAGGCCAGGTCAGCGGCAGGGTTCCGAAGAAATAGAACGCGACCAGCGCAAAGGCCAGAAAGGCATAGCGCATCAGCCGGCTCACGAGAGATTGTCCGGCACCGATCTCGTGCCAGAACTGGGTTACGCTCATCGTTCACTCCAGCGGACGCCGCGATAGCTCTGCGCGGCGGGAGCGGAGACGCTGCGCACCCAGCCGGCGAGGTTGGCATAGTCTTCGGTAACGACAGCATTGGGCGCGTAATCCATCACCGTCATACCTTCGGCCAGCGCTTCGCTGACGCTGGGGCTGCGGCGCAGCGCAAAGGGGATGAGGCGATCGCCAATTTGCTCGCGCAGGATTTCACGCACGTCCAGGTGCAGTGGCAGCGAATAGTCGAACTGATTGAGCAGGTAGAAGGGCAGATTGGGCTTTCCCGCGGCAAAATTTGGATGATTGGCCTGGTTGCGGAAGAAGCCCTCAATGGCTCCCACGCTGACTACGGAATTCATATCCGGCAGCACTGGCACAAGCACGATGGGCGCGAGGCGCAGTACGCGGCGCGTGGTGGCTCCAGAGGCTGTGGGCAGGTCGATCAACACGCGATTGGCGCTGCCGGCGTAGCGGCTGACTTCCTGGGCGAGCCAATCCGCAGGAGGTGCTTGCGAATCTTGCTGTTGGGGATGCGATTCCGGGTCGAGCGTTAGCAGTTGGATCGGTGCGTCGGCGCTGACTCCTGGCGGGTTGAAAGTGCGCAGTTGGCCGGGACGCTGATCGCGCGCGCCAAAGAAAAACGGAAGCAAGCCGTAGGCTGCTGTGTCTACCAGCAAGACGCGCTCGCCGCGGGACGAGAGCGCCCGTCCCAGAGACGCAACCAAGCTGGTCTTCCCTACTCCGCCGGCCAGCGAAAAGACCGCCAGCATCGGTACGCGGGCTGGAGGCTGTGCGGGAACCTGTTCCGTTGGCGCTGCCTGCGGATCGAAGACGCCCTTGAGCGCGTACCAGCGATTGGCGATGCGGTCGCGCGATCCCAGCAACGTATCGTCTACCGCCGCGGAAGGTTGCTGCGAAGGTTGATTTGGGTTGTGAGCAACTGGCTGCTGAGGAGCGTAGGAAGGCTGAGCGGGACCGCGGCTGTGATTCGCGAACGAGGCTGGATTCTGAGGCTGAGCTTGCCCGTAGGGCGTCCCTTGAGGCTGACGTGGAGTTGGCGGCGCGGCGTAGGAATTCAGCGCGACCGGTTGCGGGACAGCAATCCTGACCGGCGCTTCTGGAGCGAGCCAGGCCGGGCTGGAGGCGAACTCCCGTGAATCGCGCGTATCGCGCACGTCTTGCGGAAACCACGGAGACGGCATGTTCGGCTCCTGTTGGGGCGCCGGGTAGGGATGTTGGTATGTCTCTTGAATCGGCTCCGGAGCGAATTCGCGAAATGCCGTCGCGGGTGTTGTGTACATCGTGCCCTGCGGGGCGACGGAGGGTTGCCTCGAAATGGGGCTTGGCTTGTAACTCTGCGCTACGGCTGGAGCCGGTGTCGGAACAAAAGCCGGTGCTGGAGTGCGTTCGGGAGCGCGATCAGAGACGGCAAACGGAGCTGGCTGTTCGGCAAACGGCTGGCTAAACTGTGGTGGGAAAGCGGACGGCTGGCTGTAAATGGGGTCTGTTAGATCGTCAAGGGAATGGAAATTCTCGGACACATTGCCGGTCTCGAAGGGCGACGGGAAATCGGCAGGATTCGAATCAAGAGCGGATGGCTGCCACGCACGCTGCCTGGATGCCTCACGCTGCGCTTCTTGCGCGGCGAGCACGGCTTGGCGCTCAGCGTCGGCCTGACGCGCAATTTGAGCTAAGCGCTCGGCTTCGGCCTGGCGCGCGGCTTCGGCAGCCTCGGCGGCGAGGCGGGCTTCGATCTGCGCCTCTTCCTGGGCGCGGCGCTCGGCCTCTTCTTCTTCGCGGCGGCGTTGCTCGGCGAGCGCTTCTTCCACGCGCAACCGAGCTTGCTCCCTGGCCTGGGCGCGGGAGGCGGAGAAATCGCGATACTTGGCTCCGTGCAGATTGGCCCAGGAATAGAGGGTCGCGACATCCTCGGGCGTCGAGGCTTCACCGGGATCGGAGAGGGGTTTTGAATTCGCCGAATTGGTCTCAGCCATGCCTGCCTGCTACTCTCTGCGGCAACGATTCGTTGCCAAACTGTTGGTGCCCAACCCTTGAAAATCTGCCCGGCGCTTGCTGACGATTCCTCGGCAGCGCAGCGCAGGATACGCCTCAAGTCTGATTTTAGGATGAGCCTCTTATCGGAACAATAACATCACGGCGGTTACCGTGGTACCACTTTTTCGTTACCTTGAGCGATTTTGTGCCAAGGGTAACGAGAGTTGCCGTTTTTCATGCTGTACAGTAGCATTTTGGCTCCAGGGAAAGAGATAGCAAGTGTGGTGCATTTTGGCTTAGGGAACCTCCGATTAAGTCGATGTTTCGAAAGGGCGTGGCTTCAGCCACGCCGTAAAGCCAAACAAATCAACGCGGCTTTCGCCGCTGGGGGAATGCTGGCGACTTGTTCAGAGCTTCCTTAGGTGCTTCAAAACGGAGCAGTTGCCGGCGAAGCGGACGGGATTGGGAGGAATGCCTGCTTCTGTGCTACCTTTGTACTTGGAAGGCCTAGTCAGGAGCTCGTAGCTCAGTTGGTAGAGCAACGCACTTTTAATGCGTGGGTCCTGGGTTCGACTCCCAGCGAGCTCACCACTCCGCAGGCCGCCAACCCCTTCAGAAAACTGAAAACAATGCCGCTAAGCTAAGCGAGACCCCGTGTGTGGGGTCTCGTTCTGTATGCCGGTGAGCGAGACAATTCACGCTACCATCACGCGAGCTTGTGCCGGGTCTTTCGGGTTCTCTCGAACGGTAATCTGAATATCCTGCCCAAACAAAATCAGGAACCTCATCAGCCGCTCGAGAGAAAAACCGGAGAGGCGACCACGCATCAGAGCGGAAATCTTGGGCTGGTCAACGCCGAGGATTTGCGCAGCTTCGCCCTGGGGTCATTCTACGTTCCCGGATTAAAGCATTTTAGGGAATGATGTAGACCGAAACCGCGGCTGCCGAGTCGATTTTTCTCAAGAAAATCGACACTCGCTATCGTTGGAAAGTTCACGGTATTCCCTAAAATGCCTTAGAACGATGATCTTCTGCGCCAGTTCGGCCTTGGCCAGCGCCTCCTCGGGGTTTGGCAAACCAAGATCAGCGAAGACGTTGCCGCTGCCGACGATGTAATCCTGCTCACGCTTGGTCATTTCGGCTCCTTGAGCTCCCGGTCAATTTCAGCAAGTCGATTCAATCGGCGCCCTTCACGGCACGAAGATCGAGACTCCGGAAGACTGAGCGGCCTTGACCATTGCTGTATCAAGAGTTGCCAGGGTGAGTTTTTCACGCTCTGCAAGAGCAACGTACGCCGCGTCATAAGCGGTTAGCCCATACCGGATCGCCGCAGCAGTTCCTTCTTGAATTGCGGTGATCGTGCTTGAATTCCGTTCGACGTCAATCCGCAAGAGCGACAGAGCTTCGAGAAACAGCTTCTGGTCCGAGGCGTCCATGCGCTTTCGCAAGTGCGCCATAGCCAAGCCGTTGGCGATCTCCCGCACCCACAGGTCAGGAACGCGCAGACCGTCCCGCTCGGCGACGGCCAGAACGCCATCTGCGTAGGCACTGATTTCGTCGGGCAGAGCCCACGCCAAAGCCACCGAAGCGTCCACCACTAGCGGCACCTAACGACGACCCTCGCGCACATAATCGTGAGTGGTCCATCCCTCGGCATCGGGCCTGAGGCTGGCGCGCAGTGCCCGCATTTTGGCCAATACGCTGCCTGAAGAGGCATTCTGGGATGCGGATTCCAATTGCAATAAGCCCAACACCGCTAGCTTTACGAACAATTCCGGCCGCTTTCCAGCGTGTTTCGCAACGTGAGCTATCTGCTCTTCTTGTTCGGGCGTGAAATGCACTTCCATGACAAACAAACTACAGGAAATTCCACGACTCGGTAAAGCACATAAGGGAATGACCGGAGGCATGTTCTCGGTCACGGCAATTGCGATTTAGGCCGTAGGTCGATCCGGCGGGGGCATGCTGGCCAGGAATTGGCTGGCGAATGCCTGGCTGTATTCTTCGAGCAGCGACGCGACGCGCTGGGGATTCTCCGACTTTACGATCAAGCCCGCGTGGTGGTCTTTTTTCATCCGGTAGACGATCTCCGGCGCGTTGAAGGCTGAGGTATCCGGCTCTGCTTCCTTGGCCAGGCAAAGGACGCTGCCGGCGTAGTTCTCCTTTGGGACGGGAGGGACGTACGCTTCGCCGCGCAGATGGGCTACTTCGATTTTGGCCCACTCGCGCCAAAGATTTACGCCGCTTGAAAATTGCACGAGGTCGGAGATGAAGGCTCCGCCGACGCGGGCGGCAATTTCGAGGAAGTAAAACCGGCCGTCAGCGTGGGCGCGAATGTATTCGCCGTGGGTGACGCCGCGCTTGAGGCCGAGCGCAGGCGCAAGGCGGGCATTCAGCTCGGTCAGCTCGGCCCAGTCGCTGCCGGCGCGGTCGACGGTGCGAGTGGTGAAGACTCCGCCCTCCTGCATCACCTGCATTGGCGGCTTACCGTACTGGTGGGCTGAGGAGAAGACCACTTGGCCTTCGCTGACGATCGAATCCACATGGAAGATGTCGCCGGGGACGAATTGCTCCATAAGGAAATAGCTTTGACGATCGCCAAGTTCGTCGAGAATGGGCCAAAGCTGGTCGGGAGATTCGATTTTCCTGATGCCCAAAGCGGAAGCTTCCGAGCGCGGCTTGAGCAGCCACGGCGGGGGTACGCGGTCCATGTATTCGCGCAGATCGTCGTGGTGGAGCACGCGCACGAACTCCGGGACGAGAAATCCGGCATCGCGCGCGCCCATGCGCATGGCCAGCTTGTCGCGATAGTAGGCAGTGGCTGTCGTTCCGATGCCGGGGATGCGCATGTGCTCGCGCATCTGCGCCGCCACTTCCATGTCGAACTCGTCGAGCGCAGCAATGCGGTCGAATTTGCGGGTACGCGCCAGCCAGGTGACGTTGTTGAGGATCTGCTCATTCGTCAACCCATCCGGCATGGTGATCTTTTCTTCCAGGATTTCATTAGGCCAAGGCGAGTCGCGAAGTTTGTCCATGGTCAAAAGCACCGGCTTGACTCCCAGATCGGCAAGCTGGCGCATGAAATCCTGGCCCTTTTCGTAACTGGTAACGCAGAGAAACCGCTGGCTGCTATCGGACATGCAAATATCTCCCTGATTTTGCGACCGGATCTGATGAAACCGCACTTCGACCTAAGGTGTGGATAGTTTTACCATAACTGCTCTGAACGGTTTGTGCGCAGGCCTAAGGAACCTCTGATTAAGTCGCCGCTTTGAAAGGGCGTGGCTTCAGCCACGCCGTAAAGCCAAACAAATCAACGCGGCTTTAGCCGCTGAGGGAATGTTGGCGACTAGTTCAGAGCTTCCCTAGGCGGTCCAGGGCAATTCAGGTTGCCGCAAAGACCCCATCAAAGCGAGTTTTGTAAAAGGGCATGACTTCAGTCGTGCCGCAAAACGCTCCCAAGAAGAGGTCGGGCTTTAGCCCCTGCCACATTTCCAGCCGCCTGTGATCTCTTTTTCGACCTTCTCCGTGACTCGCAAGCAGCTTTTGTTCCAAAACCAAATGTAAGCTCTTTCAAATGCGATTGCCCTGCTAGCCGGTCCGTGTTCCCCATTTCGGAGCGCGTGCGGCGCGTTCCGATTGGATTCCAAGGAAGAAAAGGTGTCATGCTTGACTGATGGGACACGAAAACATACTCGAAGAATCTGATCCAACCGACACGGGGCTGTCTAAGGCGGGCGGGTTGGGGACGGAAATTGCCGATCTCTTAAAAGAATTTGGGTTGGAAATCGAAATTCCGGAGTTGCGCGGCCACGACGTACGCTCTGTGGACTTTGAAGGATAATGGAACGACACGCAATGTTCTCCGTCTCCGACATTCCCGCACTGCACGATCAACTGACTTTGCGCTGGCACGTCGAAGCGCTGGAAACCTGGTACGCTCACTCGGAGCCGGCCGACCTGGGCGCGGCCTGGACCGCACTCGTCTCCAGGCAACACCTGGCCAACTTTGAGCTTTGGCATACCGAGGACGCAGCCCGTACGCCAGGGGCGACGGACGCCGATCTGGCGCGGGTGAAACGGCGCATCGACGATACCAACCAGCGCCGGAACGACCTTTCCGAGCAGATTGACCTCAGGCTATTGGCATCGCTGGATGCGCAAAATCTTCCCAATCCAGCATCGCCCTTGCATTCCGAGTCGCCAGGCCTGATGATCGACCGTTTGTCGATCCTCTCGCTCAAGATCTTTCATACCCGCGAGGAGATGGAGCGCGCCGGCGCGCCTACAGGCCATGCCGAGCGGAACGGCGAGCGGCTTGCTATTCTCACGGAACAGCGTAATGACCTGGCCCAGTGCCTGGTGCGCCTGTGGGAAGAAACCCTGGCCGGGACGCGGCGCTTCAAACTCTACCGCCAGTTGAAGATGTATAACGATCCCGCGTTGAACCCCGCCGTCTATCGTCACGCGGAGGATGGGAAGACCGGTTTGACGCTATAGCTACCCTCTGGGCAAGCTAGCCCATTGACGCGGAACGGGGTTCTGCGTATAAAGAGGTGGCTGACGCTACAATCACTTTTGTGCATTGTTTCAGGATAGGACGAAAAAGTCGCTATCCGGTTCGCGATGGATTACCGATTGACCATGACGCTCGAGGCCCGAACACCATTGTCCACCCGCAGGAAGCTTAACCCGCCCGCTGAACGCGCCGGCGGTCCGGGCGCCATTCCATCCGGCGCCGCAAACCGGGGTACGGTCCACCACGACTCGGCTACGCTGCAGCATTACCAGGCTGCTCTGCAACTCCTGCAGCAGGCCAAATTTGAAAAGGCTCTGATCGCCTTTGAAAAGCTGCTGGGTACCGCTGCTCCACCTTTGGCGGAGCGCTGCCGCATGTACGTCACTGCCTGCCAACGGGAGCTGAGCAAGTCGAAGCTGGTCTTTGTTACGCCGGAGGAGCAGTACGATTACGCCGTTTCCCTGCTCAATACGGACTACTACGAAGAGGCTCGCGAACAATTCATCGAAATTCTCCGCGCCCATCCGAGAGCGGACTTTGCGCTCTACGGACTGGCGGTTCTGGATGCGATTACCGGCCAGGTGGAGGAGTGCCTGGAGCATCTTTCGGGAGCTATCGAGTGCAACCCGCGGAATCGTTTGCAGGCGCGCACCGATACCGACTTCCAGAGCATGCAGGACGATCCACGCTTTACCGAGCTGCTGTATCCGGAAACCTAGGCCGAATCAGCATCGGACCTCCAGCCAGGTCTATCCTGAATAAGACGACATCGGGACTCGCTCGGCGAAGCTCCGTTCTCAGCGCCGCTGCCCGGCCCAACTCCAAAAGGAATACGATTTGAGTAGCTCCAGCATCGCCGTACAGCCCCTGCCCCTGCGGGTTGTGGCCATTGGCGGCGGAACGGGACTTTCTACGCTGCTGCGCGGCTTGCGGCGGCATGTGGCTGCGACGGGGCAGCTTCCGGGGCAGAACTCCGACAAGGGCTGCGATCCCTGCCTCATCACCGATCTGGCGGCTCTGGTCACGGTCACGGACGATGGCGGCTCCTCGGGAAGGCTGCGCAAGGGATTCAACATGCTGCCACCGGGCGACCTGCGCAACTGCATGGTTGCGCTGAGCGAGGAAGAAGACTTGATCGCGCAGCTCTTTCGCCATCGTTTTCGCTCCGGCGGCGATATGGAGGGGCATAACTTCGGCAACCTGTTCGTTGCCGCGTTGACTGAGATTACCGGCGATTTTGGCCAGGCGATCCAGTTGGCGTCGAAGATTCTGGCCACGCGTGGACGCATCTACCCGGTGACCACCGCCAACGCCACGCTGGTGGCGCGCATGGACGACGGCACCTTGGTCCGCGGCGAAACCAATATCAGCGCCAGTAAGTGCCGCATTGTTGAACTGATGCTCGACCCGCCCGACGCCAAACCGCTCACCGAGTCTCTGGAGGCAATCGAGCGCGCCGATCTGATCACGGTCGGCCCCGGCTCGCTCTATACTTCGCTCATCACCAATCTTCTCGTTCAGGGAATCCCTGAGGCTTTGGCCGGGGCGCGTGGATTGCGGGTCTTTATCTGCAACCTGATGACCCAGGCGAATGAGAGCCTGGGGCTTTCCGCCTCACAGCATATCGAACGCATCTACGAGCACACCAGGGCGCCGATCTTCGACTACGCGATCGTGAACACGGCGCCAGTTTCCCCGCAGATGCTGCTGCGCTACGCTGCCGAGGGTTCTGTGCCTATCTTTCCGGATATCGATCGCGTGGAAGCCATGGGCGTCAAGTGCGTTGTGGGCAACTTTCTCAGCGAAGGCGATGTTTTGCGCCACGCCAGCGATCGCGTCACCGGAGCGCTGATGGAACTCGGCCGGTTGGCCGCGGTTCGCAGCTGAGCTTCCCGAAGAAGCAAGAGCAAGTTTCCTCTTCCCACTTCCCTGCCCATCCCGTAGAGTGAAGACTCGCTGGAAGTACCGCTGAGATTCCCTGCCCTGAAATGGAGAAATATGCGCAAGATTCAGGTAGCTATTCCCCTCGGTTGTTGTCTGGCCGTCCTGGCCGTTTACGCCTGGGCGCAAGGGCGCAGAGCCGGCCTCTATGAAGTAACCACCACGATGACCTGGCAGCAATCGCCATTTCCCGCTGGAATGGGCCCAGGCGCAACGCCATACACCACTCAGGTTTGCGTGAGCCAGGAGCAAATCGACAAATACAACGGCGTTCCTCCGCAAACTCGTGGCGAATGCCAGGTAACCAACATGGTCACAAAGCCGGATGGCTATAAGGCGGACATCAGTTGCAGCGGACAAATGAAGTCATCCGGCACCGTCGAAGCGACATACGACGGCGAAGGCCACGGCAAGACCAAGATGCACATGACGGGAACCACGCAGATGGGACCAAATTCCAAGACTGTTGAGTACACTTCGGTGAGCGACTCAGTCTACAAAGGTCCGGACTGCGGCAGCGTCAAGCCAATTCCCTCTGCTAAATAGTCTGGCTACGCGGCGGATTCCGTGGTGCGCTTCAGTTGGCCGCAGGCGGCGTAGATGTCGCGTCCGCGCGGCCTGCGCACGTAGGTCTGGATGCCGGCGGCCAGCAATTGTGCCTGGAATGCGGCTACGGACGCTGCAGATGGGCTGTTGTATGCGATGCCTGGGCCCGGATTCCAGGCGATCAGGTTGACCATGGCTGGAATATTGGCCTGGCGAACAAGGCGAATGACCTGGGCGGCATGTTCCGGCTGATCGGTCACTCCGCCCAGCATCACGTACTCGAAGGTGACCTTCTCGCGCGTGCGGAAGGGGATGGTTCGCACCGCGTCCATGACCGCCTCAATATTCCATTTGCGATTGACCGGCATGATGGCTTCGCGGACTTCGTCGTTGGGCGCGTTTAAGCTGATCGCCAGTTTGGGGCGGACTTTTTCCGCGGCAAAGCGCAGGATGCCGGGAACAATGCCGGAAGTCGAAACCGTCATGCGCGGCGCTGCAATGCCGACCTCGTCCATGAGCAGACGGACGGCGGCCATGAAGTTGTCGTAGTTCAGGAACGGCTCGCCCATGCCCATAAAAACCAGATTCACGCGATTCTTGTTCAGGTCCACGCGATGGCGTTCGAGCACGGCGACCACCTGGCCGGCGATTTCACCGGGAGTCAGGTTGCGTTGCAGGCCAAGCTTGGCGGTAAGGCAAAACTGGCAGTTGACCGCGCAGCCAATCTGGCTGGAGACGCAGATCGTGGCCCGCTTCCAGGCGCCGGCGGCTGGACGATCCGGTCTATCCGATCGATCCGATCCATCTTCCTCGCTGAATTCGGCTCCGTCGTCTCCTTCGGGCATCCAGACCGTCTCGACCGTCTGTGCGCCGGCCTGGATCAGGTAGCGCTCGGTTCCATCCACGCTCTTGAAGCTCTCGGCGATCTGCGGACGGCCGACTTCCCATCCCGCTGCTGTGAGCCGGTCGCGCAGGGCCTGGGGCAGCGTGGTGATCTCGTCCAGATGCGTAACACGCTGGCGATAGAGCGCGTCGGCAAGCTGCTTGGCCCGATATGGGCGCTCTCCCATTTCGGCAAAAAGCTGCGTCAAAGCCGCCAGATGGAAGCCGAAAAGCGGGTGAAGCCGGGTGCTTTCGCCGCCAAGTGTGACCAATTTTTCGGAATTTGGAGTGGTTTCGAGCATGAGTTGCCGCAACTCAAGGATACCAGCAATTCAAATCCGGAGGCGCTGAGCGCGCAATAGGGCAGGAGCAATTCCGATTATAGATATCGCAAATCAGGTGGTTGGAAGCGGAGATAGAATTGCCGCACAGTCCGCCTTCTCACATGTGCTTGGGCTAAAGGATCGGTGAGGTCCTAAGGCCGCTGAAACGTCCTTAGGACCGACCGATGTGAGGAGGTGGGGCGGGATGCCCAGACGAGAGCCGAAATGGCTCACGGTGGCTATCAGTGTCGTGCTTGACTGGCGATTTCTGATTGCCTTGGCAGTTCTGATCCGAGTGCTACTGAACAAGTAGTGCTCACTGCTCCGGGGGTTGCACGGCCCTCGGACCTACCTGATGTTTCCAGTCTGCTCCAGAGTTGAAAAAAAATCAATTCTCGGAATCGCAGTTTCGCTCAAACACGGAACAGCGTTCGAAGTTTACAATCGAAACGTGAACTATGCCGACTGAAACCGCGACCGACACCTCAACCATTCGCAACCTGCGCCGCACGGTGCTGCCCAACGGGCTCATTGTGCTCACCGAAAAGATGGAGCATCTGCGCTCCGTGGCCATGGGCATCTGGGTCAAGTCCGGCTCGCGCTATGAAGCGGCCGAAATCAACGGCATCTCGCATTTTGTCGAGCACATGCTCTTCAAGGGCACCAAGTCGCGGTCGGCGCAGCATATTGCCCGCGAGATGGACGCGATTGGCGGCAATCTCGACGCCTTTACGGGCAAGGAGACGATCTGCTTCAGCGTCAAGGCGCTCTCAAATCATGTGCCGATTGCGCTCGACGTGCTCAGTGACCTGGTCCTCAACCCGACCTTTGCCAATACGGATATTGAACGCGAGCGCAGCGTGATTCTCGAAGAAATCAAGATCGACGAAGACAATCCGGACGTGCTGGTGCATGAGATTTTCACCCAGAATTTCTGGAAGGATCAGCCGTTGGGCAAGCCGATCCTGGGCACGACGAAAACAGTCTCCGGCTTGCAGCAGTCTACAATCTTCGATTACCACTCGGACCGCTTCCGCGCCGGGAACATGGTCTTTTCCGCAGCCGGAAATCTGGAACACGACCAGTTTGTCGACGCGGTCGCGGAGAAATTCTCGACCCTCGCGCCCGGAACCACGGAGATGGCGTTCCAGTCGGCGCAGGTCAGCGCACCGATCATTTTGCGCAATAAACGCTCACTCGAACAGGTGCAGATCTGCCTCGGCGTACCTTCGCCCAAGGTCACGGACGAGAATCGTTACGCGACCCTCATTCTGAACACCGTCCTGGGCGGCGGCATGAGTTCGCGGCTCTTCCAGACCATCCGTGAAGAGCGCGGAATGGCTTACTCCATCTACTCGGATCTGAGCCCGTACAGCGATACCGGTTCGCTCTGCGTCTACGCAGGGACTTCGGCCGACAAGACGCTGGAGATGCTCAACCTGGTGATGGCTGAGTTCTCCGCGCTCAAGGAAACTCCACTGGCGCACGAGGAGCTGCATCGCGCCAAGGAGCAGGTGAAGGGCAACATTCTGCTGGGTCTTGAAAGCTCAGGGTCTCGCATGTCCAACCTGGCGCGGCAGGAGATGTACTTCCATCATTTCTTCTCGGTCGAAGATGTGCTGGAGCGGCTGGACGCGGTGACTGCGGACGAGGTGCAGGCGATGGCGCAGAAGCTCTTCGTTTCGGAGCGCATCGCGGTTACGCTGCTGGGGCGGCTGGATGGATTGAAACTCAACCGGTCAAGACTCGTTTGTTAGACTGCGAACGAAACGCAGCGCTGCTACGTCTATTCCGTTGAGCGCCGCCGGACTTCCATTTTGTTCCCGCAAGAGTTACGATGCACTCGTGACGGATTTGACCGGCAAGCGCCGGAATATGGCACAAAACTTGAGGCTTTGGACACCGATGAACTCTACGCTTAACACCAACCGCAGCCAACGCCCCAACGGCTTTACGCTGATGGAATTGCTGATCGTTATCAGCATCATGCTGATCCTGATGCTGATGGCCATCCCCAACTTCAACAAGATGCGCATTACGGCGCACGAGACCTCGGCCATCAATTCGCTGAAGCAGATTTATACCGCGCAGATTCAGTACCAGACCACCTACCCGCAGAACGGTTTCAGTTGCTCGATGCAGACGCTGGGCGGCGATCCCAAGCAAGGCGCTCCTTCGGCGACTTCAGCGCAACTGCTGCAAGGCGACCTGCCGGCGGGCATCAAGGACGGCTACACCTTCAGCATCGTGAACTGCTCCAAAGTGACCGTGAACAATGTAGACCAGATCACCGGTTACGAAGTGACCGCCGTTCCGCAGGCCGTGGGCAAGACGGGCAATCGCGGCTTCTGCATTGACGCCTTCAACGAAATCAAAGTCGATCCTCAGGGCGGCGCCAACTGCACACAAGCGATCCAGTGAGCTTGGCGAACAGCGCTTCAAGGACAGGAGCGGCCCAGCGTGGCCGCTTTTGTCGTGCCTGCCTCACAATTCTGGCGGCCTGCCTGGCGCCGGTTATGATGCAAGGGCAGACAGCTACCGAACTCGCCAAGCGCGTCGACGATCACTACAACCACCTGCAATCTCTGAAGGCCAACTTCACCGAGCAGTATGACGGCCTGGGCATGCATCGCGGCGAATCCGGTACGATGCTGTTGCGTAAGCCGGGCCGCATGCGTTGGGACTACACCAGCACCGCCGGCAAAGTCTTCGTCCTCGACGGCAAGTATGGGTGGTTCTACGCGCCGGGCGCGTCCCAGGTGCAGCGCATTCCAGCCAGCCAGCTCGACGACCTGCGCTCCCCGCTGCGCTTCCTCCTTGGGCATACCAAGATTGAGGGTGAATTGGAGGGTCTGACGCTGGCGCCAACTGCCCAGGGTAGCTTCCGGCTTTCCGGCGTTCCGAAAGGGCTGGAAAAGCGCGTGGACCGGCTCTCGCTCACGGTCAAGCCGGACGGCGCCATCCAGCATATCCAAATCGAAGAGACGGACGGTGCCCTGACCGCCTTCGATTTCAGCAACGAACAGACCAATCCCACGATTCCCGAAAGCGCCTTCCACTTTACGCCGCCCGCCGGGATTCCTGTGGTAGATGCGCCGCCGCCTGTCTAGCGGCGAGTGTTACTCATACCGTAAAGCTTCGATCGGATCGAGATTGGCCGCGCGAATTGCCGGAATCATGCCGCTGACGAGGCCCGTTACCACCAGAATTCCTGTCGCCACCAGCACGGATGAGAGCGAAATCTTCAGATAAATATCCGCGTTTTCGGCGTTTGTCGCCATGGCGCTGTAGAGCGTGATCCGTCCCACCATCACCGACACCAGTTCGGCCAGAATGATGCCCAGAACTCCACCGACGCCGGTAATTACAAAGGCCTCCGCGAGGAACTGGAAGAGAATGTGGCGCTTGCGCGCGCCCAGCGCTTTTTCAATCCCGATCTCCCGCGTCCGCTGCTGCACGGCGACGAACATGATATTCATGAGGCCGATGCCGGCAATACCCAGAGTCAGCGCGCCCACCAGTGCCAGCAGCACCTGCAAAGCCGTGGTGAGGATGTGAAACTGCGCCAGTTGCTCCATCAGGTTTTCGACATGGAGCGCGTTATGATCCGAGGGGCGAAAATGATGGGCGGCTGCCAACGTGGCGCGCAGGTTCGATTCCACCAACTCGTGGTCGCCGGTGTAGTTCATCCAGATGCCGTCAAGGTATTTCGTGTCCTTGATGTCGCTCATGGTGCTGAACGGGATATAAATCTGGCGATTGTCGTCGTTGTCGCCTTCCTGGATCTTCGGCTCCATCACGCCGACAATAGTGAATCGAATTCCGTTCAGCCGGATGGTCTCGCCTATGGCGTAAGCGCCGGAAAACAGCTTCGTTTTGGCCTCGGAGCCGATCACGGCCACATGCGCACGCTCCTGCTCCTCGGAGCCATTGAAGAAGCGGCCGGTCTCGGTGGGCAGATGCAGAATCTCCTGAGCAGTCGGCAGGACACCGTTCACGGTCCAGACGAAAGAGTGCAGATCGTCCTGCACGGTCGCATCCTTGTTGACCATTGGCGTAATGTGGATCAGCCCTGGGACGCTGTTCCAGACCGCGTCCACATCGTCCTGAGTCAATTGGACCTTCACGCCGGCTTTGTCGCCGCCGGCCTGTTCGCTGGTGCGGCCGGGGAAGGCTCCGATCAGCGTTGTGCCCCAGTTGGCGAAGATGGCCTCAATGGCCCGGTTGAATCCGGCTCCATAGGCCAGCAGCAGCACCACGGTCGCGATGCCCCAGGCCATCCCGATGATGGTGATCGCGGTCCGGCGGCGGTTGAAGACCATCGCCTCCCAGGCCTGCATCAGAATGTCTTTCAGCATAGCTCTTAGCTCCCAGCCTCTAGCTCTTTCGTTTTGTCCAACGCACCAATTGCCCAAGGCTAGAAGCTAGAGGCTAGTGGCTAGCTCTTTTCACTCCCTGCGCAGCGCTTCGACCGGTTCAAGCGATGCAGCCAAACTCGCCGGATAGACCCCGGCTACGATGCCGGAAATTATCAGGCAGCCCATAGCCAGCGCCGCCGACCACCAGACGAGCTGCGGAGGGTCGAACCCCGGCATCTTACCCGTGAGCAGCGCCTGCAAGACTCCCATGAAGGCGGCTGAAATCCCAATCCCGATTGCGCCGCTCACCGTGGTAAGAATTAGCCCTTCGAAGAAAAACTGCGTCAGGATACTGCGGCTGGTGGCTCCCAACGCCTTGCGCAGGCCGATCTCGCGTGTACGTTCGGAGACGGAAACCAGCATGATATTGATGATCCCAACCGCGCCCAGGCCAAGTGTGACTACGCCTACGCCGCCCAGAAACAAGTCCATCGCATCGAAGATTTTATCCACCAACTGCGTGGTATGGATCGTGTCCCACTCGTCGAACGCTTCCTTCAGCGAGGGATCGAACCCGTGATTGGCAGCGATGACCCGATGCACCGCAGCCACGGCGGCGACATCGTCTCCGCGCACCGCCGGCTGATACTGCAGTGACGAAAGTGCGTCCTGGGGAATGTTGTCGCCCTTCATCGCGAAGAGCTCTTGCATGGTGGTGAGCGGGACGTAGATCTTCTGGTCGTCGGAATCGTTGTTGCCGCGCGCCAGGGTGCCCATCGTCCCGATTACGGTGAAACTGGTGCCGTTGATGGTGATGCTTTCGCCCAGCATCGGACGCCCGGGAAACAGCAACTGCCCGCTTTTCAGTCCCAGCACCGCGACTCGCCGCCGATTGGCCAGGTCGGAGTCATCCAGGAATCGCCCGGAGCCCAGCGGAACGAACCGCACCTGAGCGTAATTCGGCTCCACGCCCATGATTTGCGATGAGGTATTCGACCACGCGCTCACTTGGTACAGATCCTGCCGGCTTAGAAGCGCCGTCACCGAACGCAGCTCCGGCAGCTTGCGCATATCGGCTTCGTCCTGGGGCGTGAGCTTGTAGGGGCGCATGGCGGTGTGCTGGTTGGGTAGCGCCGGGATGGTTGCGCTCCACATCATGATGACGTCGTTGCCCACGCTGGCCAGGTTGCGCCGCTGCCCGGAACGAAATCCCTCCCCGAGGCCCACAAGGACCAGCAGCGAACCTACGCCCCAGGCGATCCCGAACATGGTGAGGAAGGTGCGCAGCTTGTTGGCCATCATGGCCCGAAAGACTTCGCCGAGAATGTCGCCAAAACTTTGCATAGAGGTGTTTCCGGAAATATGGCAGAGAGAGCGCCTGAATCCTTGTACGCAGGAGAGACGCGGCAGGTTCCGTTGCACGCCGCGCTGATTGGACTGAATTGGGATGGGTCTGTAACTGGATTTGCGTTTTCACAGCATGGTTTGATTCGCTTTTCAGCGCAGCATCGCCTCGGCAGTGTCCAATTCCGTCGTCGTCATGTAGCCGAGGCTGAGCCAGAATTCGCATACCAGTTCCCGGGCCTCAGCCGTCGTCTGGCTGGTCACGCGGATCGGGATCACGGTAACTTCAGAATCGTGTGCGAAGGCTCCGGCTTTGACCCCGAGGCCCACGCACTGGCCGGGCCGATACGTGCAGCTTGCCAGATCGGCGATGGAGAGATTGGTCGTGGGCGTAGCGAAAACCGTGCGGGGCGGAGCCATGCGATCCATGAGGCTGAAAATCTCCAGCTTCGACTCCAGCTCGTCGGGCACGCAGTCGATGGCCAGATCCGCCTCGCGTACTGCTTCCTCAACCGTGCGTGCGAAGCTCACCAGCGGCATCGCTTCCGGCCCGAGCGACTCGCGCAGGGCCTCTTCGGCATGGCGCAGACTGGACGGCATCACGTCTTCCAAAATGACGCAGAAACCGGCCCGCGCCGCGTCCAACGCCAAGCGCCGGCCCAGCGGGCCCGCACCGATAATGGCAACAGTAGTCCTTGATTGAATCAAAATGGAGCACCGCAGCAGGGTAAGGAGAGCAATTACTTCGCGGACACGGCGGCCAGGGCATCCAGCACGTCCTGCGCGCTGGGCTTGGCCTGCGCCAGGTGGGCAGAAACCAGCGCGCGCTCGTCGTCGTCCAGCGTGGCGACACCGGTAAGAATGCGGCGCAGGGTGACCGAAACATCGTCAATGTAATTCATCAGGCGGATTGCTTCTCCGGAAAGCGGCATGGCGGGGATCCTCACAGGTGATTGGTGCTGGTCTTATTGTCCGCGTTGGGGGTCTGCGGTGTAAAGGCGCGCCCTCGCGCGGCATTCCCACCCGCGAGTTACCGGCGCTTCAAACGGAATGTCCTTGCAAGCCGTTGCAGCGGAGGACGGTCATAGGCGATGAGGAGATGGTAGCATGGTCGCTGGAATCCTCACGGAGGCAACAACATTGGTCCCGTTCCGTCAGCGCGTATTCATCCTTCCAATCATGGCGATGGTTTTTCTTCTCTCCGTAATTGCTGCGGCTCAAGGCAACTTTCTCAGCCAGTACAAAGGCACTCCGTTTCACGACACGCGCTATCATGGCGGAGCGCAGGCCATACCGGGACGCGTCCAGTGCGCCTACTATGACCTTGGCGGGGAGGGCGTCGCCTATCACGATACGACGCCGAAAAACGAGGGTAGCGGCGGACTCAATCCTGCCGACGGAAGCTATCTCAACGAGTTCCGTATGAACGAGGCTGTCGATACTTCCTACACCAAGTTTCACGACACTATCGATAACAATCCTTATAACATTGTGGTTCCGGGCGAGAACCAGTTGTATGTTGGCTGGACCCAGCCGGGCGAGTGGTTCAACATTACTGTCGATGCGGCACGCACCGGAGATTACAGCGCCGATCTGCTCTACACCTCCAATCGCGGAGGAACGATCTCCGTCGATGTCAACGGCGAATCTCAAACTGGACCGGTCTCAATTACATCCACATTCAACGCCGTGGAGCCAATTGCATGGCGTCAATGGCATCACTGGAATGTGATGAAACATCCGGTGCATGTGAAGCTGCTTAAGGGAAGAAATGTCTTGACGGTACACATTCTCACCGAGGGCAATATGAATCTGGCGTATTTTGAGTTCCGCGCCGTTTGAGTGTCAGCGCCCTTGAAATATCTGCACCAGCAGCCATCCATTCAACCCGGCGATGACGATGGCCACCGTCCACGACAGCCACTTGAGCCACGCAGCGTTTACAAACGCGCCCATCTTCCCCCGGCTACTGGTGAAGGCCACCAGCGGGAATACGGCGAAGCTGAGCTGCATACTTAGAACGACCTGGCTGAAGATGAGCAGTTTGGCCGTGCCGTGTTCTCCATAAATCGCGACGACGATGATGGTTGGAATGATGGCAAGAGACCGCGTGATCAGGCGCCGCTGCCAGTTGGGCAGGCGGATATGCAGGAAACCTTCCATGACCACCTGGCCGGCCAAAGTGCCGGTGAGCGTCGAGTTCTGGCCGGAGGCGAGCAGGGCGATGGCGAAGATGGCCGAAGCGCCACCGACGCCGAGCAGCGGGGAAAGCAGCTTGTAGGCATCCTCAATCTCCGCCACTTCGAAGTGGCCGCTGCGATGGAAGACAGCCGCCGCGACCACCAGGATTGCCGCATTCACAAACAGCGCCATGGTCAGCGCGGCAGCGGAATCCCAGTTGGCAAAGCGGATCGCCTCACGCTTCCCTGCCGTCGTGCGCGGGTAGTTGCGCGTCTGGACGATCGAGGAGTGCAGATACAGGTTGTGCGGCATCACGGTTGCGCCCAGGATGCCGATGCCGATGTAGAGCATCTCAGGATTGGTGAGCAGTTGCCCCTTCGGAACAAACAAATTCACCAAAATCGACGACCATTCCGGACGAGAGAGCAGGATTTCGACGCCAAACAGCGCGGCAATCGTTCCGATGAGCACGATTACCAGTGCCTCAAGGTAGCGAAAGCCGCGATTTTGCAGAAAGAGGACGATCAGCACATCGACGGAAGTGATGATGACGCCCAGCATCAGCGGAATGTGAAAGAGCAACTGCAAGGCGATGGCTGAGCCGATCACTTCGGCCAGATCGCAGGCGGCGATGGCAATTTCTGCAACGATCCAGAGGCCGATGGCGACTGGGCGGCTGTACTCGTTGCGGCAGGCCTGCGCCAGATCCTGCTCGGTGGCGACGCCGAGCTTGATGGCAAGGCTCTGGAGCAAAATCGCCATCAGATTCGAGAGCATGATGACGAAAAGCAGCGTGTAGCCGTAGCGAGAACCGGCCGCAAGGTCAGTGGCCCAGTTTCCTGGATCCATGTAGCCGACCGAAATCAGAAATCCGGGGCCGATGAAGCCTAAGAGCCGCCGCCAAAGCTGCGGAGATCGCGAAACCTGTACCGATGAGAAAACATCCGGCATCGAAGGCCGCTGCGCTTCGACGGGGAGATTGCGGGATGGATTTTCAGCAGTCTGTGGCGCCATGGGCTAAGCAGGCGGAGGATTGCCCTTAGCAAGAGTATGGCACAGATCGTTAACTATGGTTAATAAAAAATGTTTTGCTGTGTTTATGGAATCGAATTCCTTACCCTGCCTTGCCGGAATCGCGATGCGAGAGCTTCTTTACCCAGACCCGCTCGGCGGCTGGATGGCCCAAGGTCACAGCGCCCAGGGGCGTTTCAATCGAAACCGTTTTGTCGTAGTTCTTTGAAACCAGATGGACCTTTGTGTTGGGGCTGATACCCGACTGGTAGAGAAAGACGAGCAGCTTGGGGTCACGCTCGAAGAGAGCCGTAACGGTATAGTCGGTGTTCTCCGCGCCTTCTGAAAGCTGGATCAGGCCCCGCTTGCGCCGCTGAGTAGGGCTCTCCGGCAGCACGGTATTGCCGTGCGGGCAGGTGCCCTGCTCACCCAGTTTTTCGATCAAACGGGCTTCAAAGGCTGGAGAAACGGCATGTTCCAGGCGCTCCGCCTCGGCGTGAATCTCGAACCACTCCATGCCGAAGACTTCGGAGAGCATGCGTTCGATCAGGTGATGCCTGAGCGCTGTGCGATAGGCCGTCTCTTTGCCGCTGACGGTGAGGCGCACGATTCCGTCCGGCCGGACCTCGACAAAGCCATCGCGCTTGAGGCGCTTGAGCGCCATGGTTACGGCCGGGGCTGAGACCGAAAGCCAGTGCGCGAGCGTCGCCGGAATGACGTTAAGCCCCTCCGATTCGGCTTCGAGAATGGCTTTGAGGTAGTCCTCTTTGGATACAGTGATCGATTCAGTCATGTCGAGTTGCAATCATATTCGATCTTGAATCAGGAGAGGAAACGCATGAGGCCCTGAGGTTTCAGGTCGGGAATCAGGATTCGCCTTTGATCGCCCTGGGCTCGGCAGAGGGCTTCTGCGGCAAGATGGCCGCTGCGGGCAGCCGATTCCATTGTGGAGGGCCAGCCGGTTGCGGTCCAATCGCCGGCCAGGTAGCCGTTTGGCCACGGCGAGGCAGCCGTTGGACGGGAGCTGTCAACGCCGGGCGGAACGCCGAAGGTGGCGCGCACTTCCTTGATCAGCGCGGATTTGACGATTTTGGCTTCGCGAACTTGCGGGAAGAATTCGGCTAACTGGCCAATGGCGCGGTCTAGAGCCTGTTCACGGCTAAGGGCGGCGAACTCGCGGGAGGCGCTGACGACGAGTTCGATGTAGCTGGCCTTGGGGTCGCGGCTCGGCTGCCAGCGGGATTTGTGGTACATCCAGTGGATGTCGCGGTCAAGCAGAACGGCGTGGTCGAGCTCGGTAATTTCGCGGTCGAACCAGAGGTGGACGCTGCAGATCGGCCAGTGTTCGAGCGTGGCCAGTTGAGCCGAGAGACGATCAGATGCGGGGTTTCCCGGCAGGTTTGGAAGCAATTTGGCAGTCGCTTCGAAGGGCAGCGCGAGGATCAGGGCCTGCGAGGTGAATTCCCTGTCCCTGGCTTGAATCGACCAGAGCTGTTTCGCTTCATCCCACTGCGCGCTTTCGACATTGGCGTTGTACACGATCTGGCCATTGCGGGATTCGAGATAGGATTGTGCGCCCTCGTAGAGTTCGCTCATCGGGGTGGTGCTCATGCCCATGCTGCCGGCGTATGCGGAGTTGAGAAAGAGTTCGCGGATCACTTTAGCGGCGTACGGCAGGGCGATCCGGTCGAGGTCGGCGTTGAGAGCGCTGGCGATAACCAGGCGCCAGAACCGCTCCAGCGCTCCCTGAGTCTGACGGTGTCTAGCGAGCCAGTCGGCGAGGGATTCCGTGGAGTTGGGGTCCGTTCCCATCATCATGGCCGTGAAGGCGTAGCAGAGGGAGAGCTTGTCCGCGGCGGAAAAGCAGCTTGCCTTGAGGATGGCGGGAAGGCCGTGCATGGGAGCTGGGAGTGGAGTCGGCGCGAGCGTGGAGCGGCGGCCATCCGGCTCGATCAGGGTCATGCGGCTGTCCCAGTGGATTTTATCGGCGACTCCCAAACGCTCGTAGAACCCGACCAGATTGGTGCAGCAGCCGAAGAGGACGTGCTGGCAGTTGTCGATGATCTCCTGAGTGCCGGGGTGCAGGTAGGATGAGGCGCGTCCGCCCAGGTAATTGCGGCGCTCAAGAAGCGTGACTCGAAATCCGGCATCGGCGAGCGCGCACGCGGCAGCCAGTCCGGCGACGCCCCCGCCCACCACCGTGACTGTGGTGACGCGAGGCGAGCTGGGAGTCTGATTCGCGGCTTCCGCGGCTTGGAACGCGCTCAAACTGAAGGGTTTGTCGGGCATGTTGGATGAAAAGAGATTCAAAACTAGCTGGATTTACTTGATTTGAGGCGGGTTAACGCCATTTTTGACATGCCAAGAGTCAGGATGGCGATTTTTTGGAGCTTTGGAACCGAAGCACGCTCCGCAAAAACGTCGTAGGCCGCTCGCTGGATGCGCTTTAGCAACTGGTGATAAATGGTGACCAGCACCCACAGCGCCGGACGGCTTTCTTCGTCGATGAGCGGAAGAAGCTGCTGGGCGGATTGGTAGTAGTTCTCCGCTCTGGCCGCGATTTCCTCGAACAGAACACGCTCTTCGGCGGTGATTCCGGACCCTTTTCGATGAATGAGCTGGTCGACAGTAATTCGATACTTTGCGAGATCTTCGAGCGGCAGGTAGATGCGATTGCGCTGCGCGTCTTCCTGGACATCGCGCAGAATGTTGGTGAGCTGGAAGGCGATGCCGGTCTCTTCGGCCAGCTTTTCAGCACGCGGATCGGAGTAACCGAAGATGCGAATGCAGACCAAGCCGACGACGGACGCGACGAGGTAGCAATAGCGGTACAGATCGGCAAAAGTAGCGTATGTGTCGGGGAACTGGCTCAGGTCTCTTTCGACGTCCATGGTCACACCGGCGATGAGCTCGTCGAGAAGCGCGAAAGGAATCTGGAAGCGATGGCTGGCGTCGCAGACGGCGAGGAAGACCGGATCAACGGTGGGCGCGCCATTTCGGGCCAGATGCCATTCCGCGAGCCATTCTTTCAGCAGCCGCCTTCGTTCTTCTATAGAGAGAGATTCGTCGTCGGAGAGGTCGTCTGCCTTGCGCATAAAGGCATAGATGGCGCAGATGGCGTTGCGCCGCGCCGGCGGCAGGGCGACAAAGGCGTAGTAAAAATTCTTGGCCTCCCGTTTGGCGATCGCGCGGCAGGTAGCGTAGGCCTCTTCAAGCTGGGGAGCAGCGCTGGCGATTTCTGTTGCCGCGCTCATGCAGCTTTGCTCTTGAGCCGCAGGCCGGGGAGGAATTTGCCGCTCACGGCGCGCAGCGCGAGCGCGATTTTGCGCGGCTTGGAGATTGCCGGGCGGGCGCTGAGGACATCGTAATCGCGCTGCTCGATGGCGCGCAGGATTTCCAGGCCGCCGCGGCTGAAGAGGTCGAGATCGAGCGCAAGGTCGTTGTCGACCATGCCGATGAGCGGCAGTCCGGCTTCAAAAAGGGTCCGCGCATAGTCGACCTGAGACTTGAGCAATGCGCGGAACTCAGGTGTTGCCTGAGCGGAAGCGATGGCAGCCTCGGCCACGCCATATTGCCGCATCGCGTCCTGCGGGATGTAGATGCGGTCGCGCCGGTGGTAATCGCTGGAAACATCCTGCCAGAAGTTGGCGAGTTGCAATGCAGTGCAGGTCAAGTCCGAGAGCCGGAAACGCTCCGCGTCCGAGTAGCCGCAGGCGTAGAGAACGAGCCGTCCTACAGGATTGGCGGAGTTCTGGCAATAGGCGAGAACTTCTTCCATATCGCGGAAGCGGGTGACGGTCTGGTCCTGGATAAATGCGGTCAGAAGATCGGCGAAAGGCGTCTTGGGGATCTGGCAAATACGGATGGTCTCCGCGAGCGCGACAAAGACAGGGTGACGGGCTTCGCCCCGGTAGCAAGCGTCCAATTCTTCGCGCCATTGTTTGAGGAGCGCGAGCGACTGTTCTCGATTGCCGACTTCATCGCCCAGATCGTCGGAGACGCGGCAGTAGGCGTAGATGGCGTGGAAGTGCGGTCGAAATTTCCTGGGAAGAAACCAACTGGCGACGTGGAAATTCTCGTAGTGCGTTTCGGCCAGGAGCTGGCACCAGGCGCGGGCCTCGGCGAGCGACGGAGCGACGGCGGGTATGGCGTAGCTGGGCGGCAACGCGGCCCAGCCTTCGGCGCGTAGGCGATCGATCTCGGAGATAGGATTGGCGGCGGTGCTCACAGACTCTATCGTAACTCTTCTGCAGAGGGGAGTATCGCCGTCTTGATGCGATTCCCGCTGCTGCTGCCTCGATCGAGGAGTTGGGCGAAGGCTTGTTTCAGGTCGCTGAGTGGGCTGTGGGCGGTAATGAAGTGGTCAGCCTGGAACTTGCCGCTCACGATCAGTTCAAATGCACGGCGGCAAATGGCCGGCGTGTGGTGGAAAGTGGCTTTCAGCGTGAGATCGCCGTAGTGGAGGCGGTTGGTATCGAATTGAACCTTGGTGCCCGTTTCCGGGCCTCCGAAGAAGTTGACGGTGCCGCCGTTGCGAACCATATCGACAGCCTGCTCCCAGGTTTCTGGGATAGCGACAGCTTCGATGGCGATGTCGACTCCGCGCCGATCGGGAGTCAGCGCGCGGACTGCCTCGACGACGTCCTCCACCTCCGTCGTCTTGACAACGTGCTTTGCTCCGAGGGCGTTAGCAACCCGCACCTGAGCGTCGTGCTTCACGACTGCGATAACGCGGCATCCGGCGAGGGCGGCGACATGCAGAATCATAAGGCCGAGCGGTCCTCCGCCGATGACGGCTACCGTGTCGCCCGGATGCGGACTGGAATCTTCAAAGCCATGAACGGCGCAGGCGAGTGGCTCGGCGAGGGCCGCGTGCTCCAATACAACGTGCTCCGGTACGCGGAGGGTGTTCCTGGCTACGATTTCCGCAGGGATGCGAATGTATTCGGCGTAGGCGCCATTATTGAAGAGAAGCTCCTCGCAAAGATTTTCCTGAGCGCGCTGGCAAAAATAACAGTGGCCGCACGGCGCTGAATTGATGGGAACAACGCGATCGCCGAGCGCGAAATTCGTGACGCCTTCACCAACTTCGGCGACAATTCCGGCGAGTTCATGGCCGAAGAGCGCGGGCGGCTGGATCATCTTGGCGTGGTAGCCCCGGCGAAATACCTTCAAATCCGTTCCGCAGGTCAGAGCGACGGCGACTTTGACGATGAGTTCGCCCGGCGCGGCGCGGGGCACAGGCACCTGCTCAATGCGTACGTCTTCCTGGCCGTAGAGGACGGCCGCAGTCATGAACTCAGGCAGAGTCGCCGGAGCGGGCACGGGAAGAACTTCGGGAGCGATGGTGGACATTGCGGTCAGGCTCCGAGTGTGTGGTGTTCGTGCTCGATCATGATCTTCATGGAAGACGCAGACGGATTCGATGCCAGTTGGATAGCCTCAACCGCATCTTCGAGCCGGAACCGGTGCGAGATCAGTTTGGTGAGATCGAAGCCGTTGCGGTAGCCGTGGAAGACGAGATGATTCACTTCATCCTGGATATCGATCGACGAGGAATAGGAGCCGAGGAGAAATTTCTCGTCCATGCAGACTTGAGCAGGGTCGAAGTTGGCGTCGCCGTGTTGGGTTTGGGCGAATAGGAGAACTTTCCCGCCGGGACGAACGGCATCCATGGCGGTGCCGATGAGTGCGTTGCCGCCGACGGCGAGAATCACGACGTCGGCGCCGCGGCCCTCGGTAGCTTCGCGGGCGCGCTGGGCGACGTTTTCGGTGGCCGCATGGATCGGCTGCCGCAGACCGAAGCTGGCGGCAATCGCGTGGCGCTCAGGATAGAGATCGCTGGTGAGGACCTGTGCGCCAGTGCGCAA